>Ga0214919_10010631_pt1 | contig 11614 bp, 10 predicted proteins | sample LL1503_MetaG_FD_177994 | JGI IMG/M metagenome (GOLD analysis project Ga0214919, IMG submission 177994) | Freshwater microbial communities from Lake Lanier, Atlanta, Georgia, United States - LL-1503 | ecosystem: Environmental > Aquatic > Freshwater > Lake | place: USA: Georgia | collected...
AGACTTGCGATCGATTACTGCAACGGTGTGACCGGCAGCCACAAGTTCTCGACCGAGCGTTGAACCAACTCGCCCGCATCCGACAATTACGACATGCACTTTTTTCTCCCTTGCGGCATGAGCGCACACCGCCCGAAATGCCTATGTAGTACCAAGACAAATAAGCGTAGGCGGTAGACATGGCTCACGGGTAGTCAATGTGGCAGGCTTCTAGACGCATATGTCTACACAAACTGGTTCCCGCCCCATTAAACGCTTCTTTATTGGCAAGCCAATTCCGTCGTCTGAAGACCAGCATCAGCGACTGAGCAAAAAAATTGCGTTGCCGGTTTTTGCAAGCGACGCAATTTCATCTACCGCGTACGCCACCGAAGAAATTCTGATTGTCTTTTTGTCGCTCGGCGCAGTAGGCATGGCCGCTTATTCAATGCTGGTACCAATTTCGTTGATCGTTATTGCATTGCTCACCATCGTGGTCATCAGTTACCGGCAAACTATTTTTGCTTACCCGAGCGGTGGTGGTTCGTACATCGTCTCGAAAGAAAACCTTGGTGAGTACCCAGGACTTGTTGCGGGTGCGTCGCTACTTATTGACTACGTACTTACCGTGTGCGTGTCGGTCGCTGGTGGTGTGGCAGCAATTATCTCGGCATTCAATGGTCTAGCGCCACATCGAGTTCAAATCTGTATTGGGTTCATCCTGCTCATGATGGTTGCCAACTTGCGAGGCCTCAAAGAATCTGGTGCGCTATTCGCACCTCCTACCTACTTATATGTCATCAGCCTGATCACGCTCATTGTGGTTGGTCTTTACCGTGTTTTCGTTCAGCACCTCCCTCCAATTGAACACACTGGCGAGGCACAGCATCTTCTTGAAATGCAGGGCTCGGTAACGGTGTTCTACTTTTTGAAAGCGTTCTCTTCTGGTGCGGTAGCCCTCACGGGTGTTGAAGCCGTTTCCAACGGAGTCCCAGCATTTAAGAAGCCAGAATCCAAAAATGCTTCAATCACCCTCATCTGGATGGCAGCCATTCTTGGTGGATGCTTCTTTGGTCTCAGCATCCTTGCCCAGCACCTGCAACCCGTAAAAGATCATGAAGGAATTATTCCCAACACCGTTCTTGCCCAACTTGCAGAGCAGGTGTACGGCGGAAGAAACATCTTCTTCTTCATTACCCAATTTGCAACGTTTGGAATTTTGATTCTCGCAGCAAACACTTCGTATGCCGACTTTCCACGACTTGGTTCACTTATTGCGAAAGACAATTACCTGCCACGCCAATTCATGAATCGCGGCGATCGCCTTGTTTATTCAAATGGTGTGATCTTTCTCAGTGTTGCATCGATCGGGTTGATCATTGCATTTAAAGGTCTGATCAGCGCGCTCATTCCGTTGTACGCAGTTGGAGTGTTTACAGGCTTCACACTTAGTCAAGCGGGAATGTGTGTTCACCATTACAAACACCGCGAAAAGAGTTGGAAGCTCCACATTGTTATTAACGGAATTGGTTCGGTAACAACGTTCTTCGTTGCCGGAATATTCGTCGTCGTAAAGTTCACCGACGGCGCTTGGATTCCTGCGGTTCTTATTCCAATCATGATGATTGGTTTCAAAGTCATTCACCGCCATTACACACGTGTTCGTGGCTTCCTTGCGCCAACAGAGGGATACAAGGCTCCATTCAAAACGCACACCGTCGTGGTGCTCGTGGGCTCGGTGAACCAGGGTGTGTTACAAGCAGTTCGTTACGCACAAAGTTTGCGTCCAGACAAACTCATTGCGCTTTCAGTCATCGAACAATCAGATGACCGTGCTCGATTGCAAGAGCAATGGGACAAATTCGGTTTGTCAATCGAACTAGACACCATTGTCTCTGAGTACCGCGACCTCACTGAGCCGATCCTGAATCGCATCGACGAAATAGACAACATGCATAATGACGACTTGATCACCGTGATCATTCCCGAATTCGTTACCAGTATTCGTTCACAATGGCTGCACAACCAGTCGGCGCTGGCTATCAAGGCGCGCTTATTGTTCCGTCCAAATACCGTGGTTACGTCAGTCCCAATCGTCATTCCGTAATTGGCGCACAACCTCACCTTGTCGGTCAAAGCGCCATAAGGTGAAGTCATGAAGATTGTCGTTTCAGGAGCAAGTGGTTTAATCGGTACGCAACTCGTTGCCAAACTGTCGGGCAGTGGGCACGAAGTCATTCGTCTCGTTCGCAGGTCGCCAAAGTCGGGCGAGATTCAATGGAATCCAAAATCAGGAACACTTGACGCCGCCGCCCTTGAAGGCGCCGATGCAGTCATTCACTTGTCTGGTGCTGGAATCGGTGACAAGCGATGGACCGCTGGGTACCGCAAGGAAATTCTTGACAGTCGCACCACGACAACAGCGCTCCTTGCAACAACCATGGCGTCGCTATCCCGTAAGCCTTCAGTGTTTCTTTCAGGTTCGGCAATTGGAATTTACGGTGCACGTAACGACGAGCAGCTCACCGAAGTAAGCACGCATGGAACCGGTTTCCTTGCCGACGTGTGCGAACAATGGGAAGCTGCTGCGAAACCAGCGGTCGATGCAGGCATTCGCACTGTGTATCTCCGCACAGGAATTGTGCTCACGCCAAAGGGTGGAGCGTTAAAGAAACTGCTCCCGCTGTTCAAGTTGGGCGTAGGTGGAAAATTCGGCAATGGCAAGCAATGGCAAAGTTGGATTTCCATCGATGACGAAATCGGTGCGATTGAACATTTGCTCACAGCAAACGTCAGCGGCGCTGTAAATCTCACTGCACCAAACCCGGTGACTAACGCAGAGTTCACCAAAGTGCTTGCTTCTGTTCTCAAGCGTCCAGCTATTGTGCCAGTTCCTTCGTTTGCCCCAAAGATTTTGCTCGGCGGCGAACTTGCAGACGCACTGCTCTTCACTGGCCAGCGAGTAATTCCGGCAGCACTCAATGCAAGTGGCTACATGTTCAAGCACACCACTCTAGAAAGTGCGTTTCGTTCACTACTCTCTAAGTAATGTCCCTGCCTTCACAATGTGACGTAGTAATTGTTGGCGCTGGTCTTGCAGGACTTTCAGCAGCGCGAGTAATTCAACAGCATGGACTCTCTGTAGTCGTGCTCGAAGCGAGCGATGCAGTTGGTGGCAGAGTACGAACCGACATTGTTGATGGGTTTCAGCTCGACCGTGGATTTCAAGTGATGCTCACTGCCTATCCCGAATTGAAATCTCAGGTAGACATGCGAGCGCTCGACCTTCGCCCATTTGACCCTGGCGCTCTTGTGTGGCGAAACGGAAAAGGTCACGTGGTTTCCGACCCATTTCGTAAACCTCAGACACTTGCTGCAACCGCTTTCGCGCCCATTGGAAACGTGCTCGACAAAGCTCGCATCGCCTTATTGCGAGCGCGCATCATGCGTCGCAAACCCTCATTGCTACTGGGCGGACAAGATGTGTCCACCGACGTAGCGCTTCGAGCATTTGGTTTCTCCACCAAAATGATCAATCGATTTTTCCGACCGCTATTTGGTGGCATACAACTCGATCCACACCTTGCAACTTCGCGACGAATGTTCGATGTAATTTTCCGATCGCTCAGCGAAGGACAAAGCGTGCTGCCGTCACGAGGTATGCACGCACTTCCCTTGCAAATGGCAAGCAGGCTTTCCGAAGGAACTATTCACCTCAATACTCGAGTGAGCACGATTGATGGCGCAAAAGTGACGCTCGCAACTGGCGACACCATTGCCGCGCGAGCAGTTGTTGTAGCCACAGACGGACCAACCGCATCATCACTGCTTGGTATTCAAATAGTCGAATCGCGAAAAGTTGGGTGCGTATATTTCTCGGCAGACATTCCACCTACACGCTCAAAACTCGTCGTCCTAGATGGCACAGGAAATGGCCCCGTCCTCAACGTTGTGGTACTCAGTAACGTTGCGCCTTCTTATGCGCCAGCAGACAAGCACCTCATCGTTGCAGCACTTCCAGGAATCACCGAAGGCGATCTTGAGGCAATCAGTCGTCAGCAACTTCGATCTTGGTGGGGACCACAAGTAGATGCTTGGAAACATTTGCGCACGTACGTAATTGAGCATGGTGGACCCGTTCAGAAGCCGCCGTTTTCGCCCAAGCAGCGCGTCAACCTTGGCAATGGTCAGTTCGTGTGTGGTGATCACAGAGACACTGGTTCCATTCAAGGAGCAATGTTTTCTGGACGACGCTGTGGTGAGGCTGTCGTCCGATCACTCGCCTAGCCTGAGTGCATGACTCATGACGCAAAAGCCAAGATCGTTTCTGTTGAGCGCGTTATTCCTGCAGCTCCAGGGTTGATTTTCGAAATTCTTGCCGACCCACGTCAGCACTCAAAGATTGATGGCTCGGGCAGTGTTAAAGCCGCACAAGTTTCTGCTCCACCACGTTTGTCGTTGGGAGCGAAATTTGCAATGGACATGAAGATTGGCGTGCCGTACAAAATGACCAACACCGTTGTTGAGTTTGAGGAAAATCGACGTATTGCTTGGCAGCACTTCGGTGGTCACATTTGGCGCTACACCCTTGATCCGGTTGACGGTGGCACAAAAGTTACCGAGCAATTTGATTACAACGGCAGCAAATCTGTTCTCATGCTCAAGCTCAGGGGTTCAATGGGAAGCAATGAAAAGTTCATGATCAAAACTCTTGAAAATATTGAAAAGCGCTTCACTGCATAGTTATGACTATCTCGCTACCACTGGGTTTCCGCGCTCATGTTGCAAACATCGGCATTAAAGACCACACCGAAGATTTCACGCTTGTTGTGGCCGACACGGTGTGTTCCGCTGCCGGCATGTTCACGCAAAGTCGTTTTGCTGGCCCAAGTGTTGTGGTGAGCCGTGAACATATTGCAGACCACAAAGCAAAAGCAGTCGTCATTATTTCAAAGAATGCCAACGTTGCTACTGGCGAAGTAGGCATGAGCAATGCGCGTGAAGTAGTTGCAGGTGTTTCATCAGCATTGGCGTGCGAGCCGAAAGACGTGCTCATTGCATCCACAGGTGTAATCGGCCGTCAGTACCCAATGGACAAAGTTCGAGCCGGTCTTGCCTCGCTTCCGGCGCAACCTCAAGGCACCTCGGCAAATGACGTTGCCCGAGGCATCATGACCACCGACACGGTAAGCAAAGTTGCCGAATGCACAGTTGCAGGGTCAAACGCACGCGTGGTTGGAGTGGCAAAAGGTGTCGGGATGATTGAACCGAATATGGCCACGCTCATCACCATGATGTTCACCGATGCCAACATTGAGCCAAGTGAACTGAACAGCATTTTTCAGCGCGTCATATCTAAAACATTTAATTGCGTATCGGTAGACACCGACACATCGACAAGCGATACCGCAATCGTGCTGGCAAGTGGAGCTGCTGGAAGTGTTGACGTGTCTGCTTTTGAATCCGCGCTATACGAAGTTGCTTTATCGCTCACCAAACAGGTTGCTCGGGACGGCGAAGGTGCGGAGAAACTGATTGAAGTACATGTCGACCACGCGCGCGACTATGACCAGGCAAAAACCATTGCCAAGGCAATCGTGAACTCCCCTCTGGTGAAGACCGCTGTGCATGGAGCAGACCCAAACTGGGGCCGGGTGGCTATGGCCGTTGGCAAATGCAGTCAGTACACCGATGTCAACCAGGAACGAGTAGTTATTCGCTTCGGTACACAAGAGGTATACCCAACTCAAGTAAACGACCAGGGACTAAGCCAACTCAGCACATACATGAAGGGCGCCGATGTTCGCATTCACGTAAGCCTGAACACCGGGTCAACTGACGCCACTGTGTGGGGATGCGATCTCACCGATGGCTACGTGCGAATCAACGCCGACTACACCACCTGATTAGCTAGCGAACGGCTCAAGCCAAGCAAGTAGTGCATCGCGATAATGCAACATCGATTTGTATTTCGCGACATCGTCTGGCAAACGCTTAACCAACGAATACAACGTTGAGGCCACATCTTCGCCCCGCGCCACATATTCAGTAATCGGCTGCTGATAGGTGCGAATAGTGAACATCGAGCCACCGGTTTGAGGCAACGCACGAAGCGTTTGGCGCTCCATGCGAATCCACAACTGCGTTGGGTCTTGCACTAACGGTCCGCTTGGCGCAACTGGTTGAAACAATGCGCAATGGTCTTCGATCGTCCAATTCGAACGCACCATCGGCTGGTCAGCACGCAACCTAGCCATTGTTGTGTCAACGGCCTTTCCAACATGGTCTGCATATTGTGGAACCGGATTGTGCACAGCCATCATGTTGCTACCCAGTTTTGTTTGAATGCTCCAACGGCTGGGAGAACACACCACTCCAGCAACGACTACTAACTGCTGATCGTCACCCATTGGCTTCATCACCACAATGTCATCGGCCACAAGCAATGAAGCTTCGACCAATGCATCAATTCCCCGCACTTGAATAGATGCACCGCAGAACTCTGCAATGAGCTTCGCTGCTTCTTCAGCGGCATCGCTTCCACCTTCGACTAAACCAACAACTTCATCACGGCGAAGGCGCAACAATTCGCGCTTCATTGCAATAGTTGGTTCAGTCTCTTCATCGCTCGGCAGCCACTGCGACGAATCCAGAGATTTCGTTCCTACGCGATGGCGAAATTGGTTTCCCACTTCCATTGGAAGTATCTCTTCAGGAATTGCTAGAGCACGAAACGAAGAAACATCGCCAACGGGCGACTGATCAAATGGCGTAAACGGATGCTGATGCAGAACGTGGGTCATGGCCACGTGTCTTGCTAGATCACTTAGGCGGCATGCGAATGCCGCCGTCGACGCGAATCGTCTCGGCATTCATGTAACTATTGGTAATGGTTTCAACAACCATTGATGCAAGCTCTTCTGGATAGCCAAGGCGTTGCGGGAAAAGCACACCCTTTTGCAAGTTCTGCTTGAACTGCTCGCTGTTTTCACCTTCACCGTAAATCGGTGTATCAATCAATCCAGGAGCAACGGTGTTCACGCGAATTCCGATTGCCGAAAGATCGCGAGCGATTGGCAAGGTCATGCCCACAACTCCACCCTTCGAAGCCGAATACGAAGCTTGGCCAATTTGACCATCAAATGCTGCAACGGAAGCCATGTTGCAAATTGCACCGCGCTCTCCGTTAGCAAGCGGCTCGTTGGTACTCATTGCGGTTCCCACGATGCGAATGCAATCGAAGGTGCCTACCAAGTTGATAGCAACAACTTTCTTAAACGCATCCAAGTTGGCTGCCGACTCGTATGTGCCGTCCTTTCCAACTGTGCGCTGCGCCCAACCAATTCCGGCTGAGTTCACCAAAGCGCGAATTGGTCCCATGGACTTCGCCATTTCGGTGGCGTTGATGATGTCTTGAGTATTGGTGACATCAACTTTGCAATAGGCGCCGCCAACTTCCTTGGCCAATGCATTGCCCTTTTCTTCTTGAATGTCGGCGATAACTACTTTTGCACCACGCTTGGCCAGCAAGCGAACGCATGCCTCACCAATTCCCGATGCTCCGCCAGTAACGATTGCGCTTGTTCCATTGAGATCCATACGCCAAGACTACGCAACTACATTGGTCGCGGCGAAACCGAGCGACCCTCGTTATTTCGTCTTGTATCCAGTGGATGCCGCAACGGCCAAGGCATCAACCAGCTCATTCATTTGCTCTCCGTTATGTGCCTTCACCCATGTGAATGTCACGTCGCCGCGAGCGAGCACCATCTCAATAAATGGCTCCCATAAATCTCTGTTTGCAACGGGCTGGCGCTGCGAATTTTTCCAGCCGCGCTTCTTCCAACCCACGTGCCACGAATCGCGGAAGCAGTGAACGACATAGGTTGAATCCGACCGAATTTCAATTGGGCCTTCGTGGTCTACGTGAGATCTGAGCGCCTCCATAGCGGCCATAATTTCCATGCGCTGATTTGTGGTGTGTGCTTCACCGCCTGTGTCACTTGGCTCGCCAGTAGGCGCTGTCGCCCATGCCCAGCCACCTGGGCCAGGGTTTCCCGAACATGCACCGTCTGTATAGATCACAATCACGAGGTAGATACTTACTGATACGAGCACCCCGAACGGGTACCCATCGGTAAGTCTGCGAGAATGACGGCATGATCTTTGATGGCTCCGTTCATCAGTTGCCAGATGCCGATCCAACTGAAACTGCGGAATGGCTTGATTCGCTTGACGCCGTAGTGGAAACTCACGGCAAAAATCGCGCTCGATATTTGCTTTCACGATTGCTTGAACGTGCCCGCGAAGCACAGGTGAGTTTTCCTGCAACGGTTTCTACTCCTTACGTCAACAGCATCGCTCGTGAACACGAGCCTTGGTTTCCTGGTGACGAACATATCGAGCGCAGAATTCGCGCCTACATCCGCTGGAACGCGGCGGTCATGGTGGTGCGTGCAAACTCAAACGCAGAAGGAATCGGCGGTCACCTCTCCAGCTATGCATCGTCGGCATCGTTGTATGAAGTTGGTTTCAATCACTTCTTCCGCGGCAAAGATCACGGCACAGCAGGCGATCACATTTATTTCCAGGGACACGCAGCACCAGGAATTTACGCTCGCGCATTTCTTGAAGGTCGCCTCGACGAACACGACCTCGATCACTTCCGCCGTGAAATTGGCAGAGAAGGAAAAGGTCTATCCAGCTATCCGCACCCGCGACTCATGCCAGAGTTTTGGGAGTTCCCAACAGTGTCCATGGGACTCGGACCAATTACTGCCTTGTATCAGGCTCGCTTCAATCGCTATCTACTCAACCGACAGATCGACGACACCTCGCAAAGTCGTGTGTGGGCATTCCTCGGCGACGGTGAATGTGACGAACCAGAAACACTTGGTTCCATTTCGCTCGCCGCACGCGAGCAATTAGACAACCTCACGTTTGTTGTGAATTGCAACTTGCAACGACTCGACGGTCCAGTGCGCGGAAATGGCAAAATCATTCAAGAACTTGAAGCCACATTCCGCGGTGCCGGCTGGAACGTCATCAAAGTTGTGTGGGGTTCCAAGTGGGACGAACTGCTTGCAAACGACAACGACAGCGTGTTGTTGAACAAAATGAATGCAACCGTTGACGGCGAGTTTCAGCGCTACATCGTTGAAGACGGCAATTACATTCGCGAGAATTTCTTCGGCCCAGACCCTCGCTTGCGCGAAATGGTGTCGCACCTTTCTGACGAGCAACTACGCACTCTGCCTCGTGGTGGACACGACTATCGCAAGCTGTATGCAGCATTCAAGGCCGCGACCGAAAATCTTGGCTCGGGTCGCCCAACCGCAATCTTGTGCAAAACCGTTAAAGGTTGGACACTTGGACACGACATTGAGGGCCGCAACGCAACTCACCAAATTAAGAAGATGACCGACGAGCAACTGCGCACGCTGCGCGACACGTTGCATCTTGAAGAGGAAATCCCTGACAGCGCATTGCTCGCAGACGAACCTCCGTACTATCGCCCGCCACACGACAGCGTTGAATACCAGTACATGATGGAACGTCGTCGCACATTGGGCGGATCGGTGCCTCGCCGCTCAACTGCAGTGCGCAAGCCAATGGCTCTTCCAGACCCACAGGCTTTCGCCGAATTCGACAATGGCAGTGGCGAACAAGCGGTCAGCACCACCATGGGCTTCACTCGCCTATTGCGCAACCTTGCCCGCGACAAATCATTTGGCTCACGAGTTGTCCCCATCATCCCCGACGAAGGTCGAACCTTCGGAATGGACGCATTGTTCCCTGAGCTCAAGATTTATGCATCGCAAGGTCAAAAGTATGAACCTGTCGATCACAAACTGCTGCTGAGTTACACCGAATCATCTTCTGGACAAATTCTCGAAGAAGGAATTACCGAAGCCGGAAGCATGGCCAGCTTCATTGCAGCCGGCACCAGTTACGCAGTGCATGGTGTACCAATGGTGCCGTTCTACACCTTCTACTCAATGTTTGGTTTCCAACGTGTAGGTGACCTCATTTGGCAAGCAGCTGACTCGCGTGCTCGTGGATTCCTTTTGGGAGCCACTGCCGGGCGCACCACATTGCTTGGCGAAGGCCTGCAGCACCAAGACGGACACAGCTTGGTGCTCGCGGGAACTATTCCGTTCTGCCAGGTGTACGACCCATCGTTTGCCTACGAAGTTGCAACGATTATCAAGCACGGCATTAACCGCATGTACGGCGAAAAGCCTGAAGACGTGTTCTATTACCTCACGTTGTACAACGAGAACTACCAGATGCCTGTTCGGCCATCAACGCCAACGATCGAACAAGACATCATGAATGGTCTGTACAAGTGGAGCGAAGCAAAACCTGCTCAGCACAAAGCAACCATTTTGTTTTCAGGTTCTGCTCATGCCGCAGCTCGCGCAGCCGCTGACGAACTGCACGCCAACTTCAATGTCAGTGCCGAACTTTGGTCAGCAACGTCATACAAAACGTTGCGTGAGGAAGCGGTGGCGACTGAGCGCTGGAACAGACTGCACCCAACCGAAACCCCACACGTACCGCGCGTCACACAGTTGCTCAGCCAATCAAACGGACCAATTGTCGCGGTTACCGACTTTGTGCGCTCAGTGCCTGAACAAATAGCGCGATATGTCGGGGAACGCACGTTCACGCCACTCGGCACAGACGGCATGGGCCGTAGCGACACTCGCGAAGCGTTGCGCAATCACTTCGAAGTAGACATGCCACACGTGGTCATCACTGTGCTTCACGAACTGGCGCTGTCTGGACAAATTGACAAGTCGGTCGTGGCCGAAGCCATTTCGCGTTACGGAATTCAGACCGAAACTCTCGGCTCACTGTACGCATAGGCGATACTGGTAGCCATGGCTACAGCAAGCGCAACTCCTAAACCGCTCTACATCACCGGCAAACCCGATGCCGACAAGCTGCTGCACACCAATGGACTTGCACTCATGATCGGCATGTTGCTTGACCAACAAGTTCCCATGGAGTGGGCGTTCACTGGTGCGTACACCATTAAACAACGCATCGGTCATTGCGATGCCAAGAAGATCGCCGCAATGGATGCAGATGCATTCGTCACCATGTGTTGCACAAAGCCGGCCATTCACCGCTTCCCCGCCAGCATGGCAAAACGCATTTACGACATGAGCACCATCATCGCTGCTGAGTACAAAGGCAAGGCAGAAAACATTTGGAAAGACGTCGAAGATGCTGAAGAGTTACGCGCGCGACTCCGAAAACTTCCTGGATACGGCGAAGAGAAAACAGAAATATTTATTGCACTACTTGGCAAGCGTTTTGGCATTCGACCAAAGGGCTGGAAAGTCAAAGCTGGTGAATTCAGTGACAACCAGCCACGTTCTGTGGCAGACATTTATTCGGCGGCAACACTGCTGAAAGTGCGTGCCTACAAACAAATGCAGCGCGCGAACGACCTCGATAAAAAAGACCGCCCGAAGCGTTAACTATTTAGTCGTTAGGGTTATTGCATGGCTGTTCTAGTTACCGGTGGTGCCGGATACATCGGTGCGCATACGGTGCGCCTGTTAACACAACAACAACGCGAAGTCGTAGTGCTGGATTCTCTAGAATTAGGAACCAAGAGTCG
>Ga0214919_10010632_pt1 | contig 11614 bp, 10 predicted proteins | sample LL1503_MetaG_FD_177994 | JGI IMG/M metagenome (GOLD analysis project Ga0214919, IMG submission 177994) | Freshwater microbial communities from Lake Lanier, Atlanta, Georgia, United States - LL-1503 | ecosystem: Environmental > Aquatic > Freshwater > Lake | place: USA: Georgia | collected...
TATCAGCATGCAAGCGGCGGGCGAGGCCCTCCGAGACCTCGTCAAGGGTCTCAAAGGGAGGAAAGTAGCCGTATTGGGCCATATGCGCCCGGATGGTGACTGCATCGGCTCCCAGACCGCCCTCTGCCGGATGCTGTCGGCCGAAGGCGTGGACGCGATCTGCGTGAACCGGGACCGTATCCCCCCGAACCTGGTCCCCTACGCCGAAGGCGTGACGTTCGTCAAAGCCGCCGATTATGACGCGAACGACCGCGTCGCCGTGACGGTCGACTGTGCCGATGCGTCCCGCGTAGGGACGGAACTGCTCGCCAAGTTCCCGGCCGGCATCCTGGCCAACATCGACCATCATGCGTCGAATCCCGACTACGCGCAGACGAACATCGTCGTGCGCGAAGCCGCCGCGACGTGCCACATCCTCGCCGCCGGCGCCCTCGCCCAAGGCCTCGCCGTGGACTCCGCCACCGCCAAGGCCCTGCACCTCGGCATCCTGACCGACACCGGTCGCTTCTGCTACCGCAGCACGACCGCCGACGTCTTCGCGATCATCGCCGAGCTCGTCCGCCGGGGCGCCGATCCCGCCGAGGCCAACTACCGCGTCTTCGAGCAGGAAAGCCGTGGCAAGCTCGAGCTCACCAAGCGCTTCCTCAACACGATCGCCTTCCACGAGAACGGCAAGATCTGCTCCGGCGAGCTCACGCAGGCCGACTACGTCGCCACCGGCACTTCGAAGGAAGACAAGGAAGGCCTCGTCGAATTCCCCCGCTCCGTCGAAGGCGTCGAGATCGCCGTGCTGATGGAAGAAGGCGCCGACGGCATCCGCGGCAGCCTGCGCGGTCGCGATCCCAAGCTTCGCCTCGACCTCTGCGCCGGCAAGCTGAACGGCGGCGGGCACATGCTCGCGGCCGGCTTCAACATGCAGGGCTGCCGTCTGCCGCAGGACCGCGAGAAGATCCTCGGGATCGTCATCGCGCACTACCGCGAATACTCGGCGAAATGAGCGAGTCCGTCGCCGAACCCGCGGGCGTGCTGCTCGTCGACAAGCCGCAGGGCATCACTTCGCATGACGTCGTGGACAGCGTGCGCCGGCTCTACCGCACGCGCCGCGTCGGCCATGCCGGCACGCTCGACCCGATGGCGACCGGCCTGCTCATCGTGCTCGTCGGCAAGGCCACCAAGGCCTCGGACCAGCTGATGGCGCAGGACAAGGAATACCTCGGCGAAGCCACGCTCGGCGTCGTCACCGACACCCAGGACGCCGAAGGCGAGACGCTGGAGACGAATCCCGTCCCGGAGATCACCGAAGCCCAGGTCCGCGCCGCCCTCGCCACGATGCTCGGCGACCAGCTCCAGGTTCCGCCGATGCATTCGGCGAAGAAGATCGGCGGCCAGAAACTCTATGACCTCGCGCGCAAGGGCATCGAGGTCGTGCGCGAGCCCCGCGCGATCAGCATCACCGAATTCGAACTGCTTTCCTGGCAGAGCCCCAAGATCAACTTCCGGGTCCGCTGCACCAAGGGCACCTATGTGCGCACGCTGGCCTATGACCTCGGTCGCAAACTCGGCCCCGGCGCGCACCTCTCGATGCTTCGCCGCACGCGCTCCGGCCAGCTCGACCTTTCCCGCGGCCACACGCTGCCCCAGCTGGGCGCGATGACCGACGACCAGCTCGTCGCAGCCCTCGTGCCCGTGAGCGAAGCCGCCCCCGCCGCATGAGCCTGCCGCTCCATCTCGCCATCGGCGCCTTCGACGGCGTGCACCTCGGCCATCGCGCCGTGCTGCACTCCGCCCGCGAGGCCGCCCGGGCGGACGGAGGGATCGTCGGCGTGCTCACCTACGACCCGCACCCGAGCAAGGTGCTGCGCCCGGAATCCTCGGTGCCGCTCATCTTCACGCGCACCCAGAAGGACGATCGGCTGACCGAAGCCGGCGCGCAGCTCATCCATCACGAGAAGTTTGACCGGGCCCACGCCGGCATCGAAGCCGCGGACTTCCCGAAGTGGCTGAAACACACCTTTCCGCACCTCAAGTCGCTTCACGTCGGTTCCAATTTCCAGTATGGCCGCGGTCGCGCCGGCAGCGGCGAGACCCTCATCGCCCATGGCGCCGCCGAGAACCTCGGCGTCAGGCTCGTCTCGGCCGTCAGCCTTGGCGATGAGACCGTGAGCAGTTCGCGGATCCGCCAGTGCCTGGCCGCAGGCGACCTCGCCCTCGCGAACGCGATGCTCCTCCGCCCCTACGAAGCCGAAGGCGTCATCATCGGCGGCCGCCGACTCGGTCGCACGATCGGTTTCCCCACGGTGAACCTCGCCTGGGAACCCGAACTCAAGCCCGCCTACGGCGTCTACGCCGTCGAAGTCATCTTCAAGGGCGAGGCCCTGCCGGCCGTGGCCAACTACGGCCAGCGACCCACCGTCGAAAGCGGGCCCGTCGCTCCGCTGCTCGAAGCGCACGTCCTGCAAGGCACGACGCCGACTACTGGTGACGCCATCCGCGTGCGCTGGGTGCGCCGTCTCCGCGCCGAACAGAAGTTCGCCGACCTCGCGGCCTTGCAGGCGCAGATCGCGAAAGATTCCGGAGCGGCCAGGCAGGCGCTCGGCCTGCTCGCCTAAATCAGGCCGACTGGGCGAACTTCTTGATGATGCCGCCGAAGGCGCCGTTCGAGAAGAAGACCACGCAACGCGGGGACTTGTCGGATTTCACCACGGCGGTGAGCTCAGCCAGCAGAGCGTCGTTCGAAGCCGGGGCGAAGCCCTTCTTGCCGGCGGCCGTGAGGGCGGCGGCGACGCCTTCGCTGTCGAAACGCTCTTCGCCGAGCTTATCGGCGCGATGGGGCGGAGCCAGGAAGACCTCATCGGCCTTCTTCAGGGCTTCGCGGAAGGCATCCTGCATGACCTTGCGGGCGGCGGTATTGCTGCGCGGCTCGAAGCAGGCGACCAAGCGATGCTTGGGGTAACGGGCGCGGAGGGATTCCAAAGTCAGATCGAGGGCCGTCGGGTGGTGTCCGAAATCTTCGATGACCGTCAGGTCGGCGCGGTCGACGAGCACCTGCTGGCGGCGCTGCACGCCTTGGAAGGTCGCGAGGGCGTCGAGCTTGAGCTTCGTCGGATCCTTGGCGTCGAGGAGGAGTCCGGCCGAGACGGCGGCCATGGCCGCGTTGCGGGCGTTGAAGAGTCCGGGAAGGGCCCACTTCACCCTGCCCCACTCCTTGCCTTTCCAGATGAGCGCGAAGGACGAACCCGTCGGTGACTCCTGGAAGTCGGCGATCACGGCGTCGTTGCCGGCGCCCGTGCCCACGCGGACGACCGGCGCCCAGGTGACGTTCTTCACCAGCCCGAGGACGTTGGCGTCGTCGCCGTTGGCGACGATCGCGCCGTCGCGCGGCACGATGCGGATCACGTGCGAGAACGTGCGCAGCACGTCGTCGAGGTCGCGGAAGATGTCGGCGTGATCGAACTCGCAGTTGTTGATCGCGAGGACGTGCGGCAGATACTGGATGAACTTGCTGCGCTTATCGAAGAAGGCCGTGTCGTATTCGTCGCCTTCGATGACGAAAGGTCCGCCCGGCTTGCCGGGATGCGAAGAATCAGGGAGGTCACGCGGGACGCCGCCGACCAGCCAGCCCGGGTCGGCGCCATTGGCCTTGAGCAGCGCCGCAGCCATGCAGGTCGTGGTCGTCTTGCCGTGCGTGCCGGCGACGACGACGTTGCGACGTTCGTTCAGGAGGCGGGTACGGAGCAGTTCCGGGAGCGAAACGTAATCCTGGGTGCGGGCTTCGAGGAGCCACTCCACCTCGGGATGGCCGCGCGAGGCGACGTTGCCGACGACGACCAGGTCAGGCTTGAGCTGAGCCAGACGTTCCGCCGACCAGCCCTCGAGGATATCGACGCCGGCGCCGCGGAGATGCTCGGACATCGGCGGGTAGATGCCCGTATCGGAGCCCACGACCTCATGACCCAAGGCGCGCATCAGCAAAGCGGCGTTCCCCATCGCCGTACCGCAGATGCCCATGAAATAAATGCGCATGGGGCAGATAAAAGCCCTCGGGGGGCCGAGGGCGAGAAACTTAGGCGCCGGCGACCTGGCCCAAAAGGAGGACCCCGGTCACCTTGCGGCGGCCGGGGTCCGATACCTACCTTTGACTGTGCTAGCTTGGCTTACGTTGTCCGTTACCTGACTGACTGTCCGTTACCTTCGTCGTCTGACTGGCTTTCCGTCTGTTTTCACCGACTTCCGGCCATACCGACTCCGACTTTCACCGACTGACCGTCCTCACCGACAACCGGCCGGTACCGCACCGTCCTTACGCCGCCCGACCCAGGTCGCCCAGGTCTGTCGGATGCGGATGATTCCTCTTCTCCTTATCCAGGCGATGGCGGCGGCGAAGCTGGCGGTCGACCTTATCGACCAAAATATCGATGGATTTGTACAGATCGTCCGATTCCTCCCGGACGACGATGTCGGGTCCGGGAATCTCCAGCCTGATCTGGGCCCCGAATTCGCGACTATGATCGCTGCAGCGGGTGTGGACGAGTTCGACGAGCACGCGGATGATCCGCGGGTTGTGGCGCAGGAGTCTTTCGACCTTGGCGCACACCGTTTCCTTCAGGGCGTCGGTGAGGTCCATATGGACCCCGGACACGACGATCGGAGCACTTGTCATGTGTATTGTGTTTTTGGGGGTGACGTGAGACTCTGCGCCCATGTCAAAGAACAAGACCGTCGATGATTTCTTCAGGAGTTTTTCCGTGGTCATCATATCAGGGGCTTCTTCCGGGATCGGACGCGCGATACTCTCGCGCATCGGTAATTCTGAGACCAAAGCGGCGGTGTTCAACCTTTCCAGGACGATTCCCGAGGGGGTCCCGAATTCCCTGAACTTCACTCACCTTGCCTGCGACCTCTCGCAACCCGCTGACATCGCGGCGGTTGTCGCCGAATTACGGAAACTAATGCCTAGCGAAGGCAGGATGCTACTGATTAATAACAGCGGCTTCGGCGCCTACGGGGAGTTTCCCGCCCCCGAGGTCGACCACACCTTGAAGATGATCGACGTCAATGTGCGCGCGCCCGTCGAACTCACCGGCCGACTGTGGGACGAAATGAAGCGGCGCGGCGGCATGGTCGCGACCGTCGCGTCGCTCGCCGGCTTCCAGCCGACGCCGCTCATGACGACCTACGCCGCGACGAAATCCTTCATGCTCGACTGGAGCGTCGCGCTCGACGCCGAAGCGAAGAAGCATGGCATCCGCTGCGTGGCGATCTGCCCGGGCCCCGTCTCGACGAACTTCTCCAAGGCCGCCGGCTTCGCGAGCTCGACCGGCCTCGGCGGGCAGACCTCCGACGAGTGCGCCGACGAAGCCGTGCGCGGCATGGCGGCGCAGCGCCCGGTGGTCGTCACCGGCTGGAAGCACAAGATCCTGGCGGTCTTCTCCGCGCGCCTGCCCAAGCCGTGGGCGGCCGCGATCGGCCTACGCATGATCCAGCGCCTGCGCCTGGATCGGTTCGTGAAGAAAGCCTGAGCTTACTTCGCGCCGTCGAGCAGCTCGCGGGCGTGCGAGAGCGCGACCTTGCTGGCGCGGTCGCCCAGCATGCGGGCCAGCTCGGACTCGCGATCCTTGCGCTTGCCGTGCACCGGGGCGATCTCGACCGTCGTCGACTTGTCGTCCTGCGTCTTGGTCACCACGAGATGGGCGTGCCCGAGCGCGGCGACCTGCGGAAGGTGGGTCACGCAGAAGACCTGATGCCCCTTGCCGAGCGCGGCGAGTTCGCGGCCCACCTGGGCGCCGATCTCACCGCCCACGTTGGCGTCGACTTCGTCGAAGACCAGCACCGGGGTGCGGTCGACGGCGGCCAGGACGGTCTTCAAGGCGAGCATCACGCGGGCGGCTTCGCCGCTGGACGCGATCTGGTCGAGCGGCAGGAGGTCCTGACCGGCGTTCGGGCAGAACAGGAAGCGGACGGCGTCGGCGCCATGCGGGCCGAGTTCGGCGACCGCGACCTCGATACGCAGGTCGGCCTTCTTGAAGCCCAGGGAGCCGAGCATCTTCTTGGCGGAGGCGGCGAGCTTGTCCGCGGCCTTCGTGCGGGCGGCGCGGAGGACGTCGGCCTGCTTGCGGAGATCCTTCTCCACCTTCGCGGCTTCGGCCTTCAGCTTGGCCACGCGGGCTTCGACGTCGCCTTGCGATGACAGACGGCGACGGAGCGCTTCGCGCTTTTCGCGGACGGCTTCGGCACCGGGTCCGTACTTACGACGGAACTCCAGCCAGAGGTTCATCTTGCCGTCGAGTTCGGCGGCCGACTCGTCATCGGAGGAAAGCCCGCGGCCCAGGCGCGCGAAATCGGCGCGGATGTCTTCGGCTTCGGCGGCGAGCGAGTTGAGGCGGTCACGGAGCGATGCGGCGTCGGCGTCGATACGGGCGACGTCATCGCCGGCCTTGAGGAGCTTCGGGAGCACTTCGCCAAGACCGTCGGAACCCAGGCCGGCTTCGAGCTGGCCGAGCAAGGTCGCAAGCTCCTGGGCGCGGGAGGAGCGGGCATGGTCGCGTTCGAGCTTCGCGATGGCCTCTTCGGACAGATCCAGCGAATCCAGCTTCTCGAGCTGAGAACGCAGGAAAGCTTCTTCGTCTTCGGAGAGTCGTTCGGCCGTGGCGGCTTCGGCGGCTTCGCGGAGCAGCTCGTTGCGGAGGCGCCAGCCGACTCGGTAGGTCGTCAGCGCGGGGGCCAAACCGGCGTGCAGGTCGAGCATCTCCAGCTGGGTCTCCGCGCGCATCAGCTTCTGCGGTTCGCCCGGTCCGTGGAAATCGATCCACAGTTCGCCGAGCTGCTGGAGCTGGGTCAGCGTGGCCGAGCCGCCGTTGATGGAGATACGGCCCGCCTTGGAGGCGTGGACCGAGCGCTTCAGGATGAGCAGGCCGTCGTCGCACTCCGGCAGGTCGAGGGCTTTCAGCGCTTCGTCGAAGCGCTTGTCGCCGTCGATCTCGAGTTCGGCCACGACCGAGCATTCCTCGGCGCCCTTGCGGACGATCGTCTTCGGGGCGCGGTTGCCCGCGAGGAGCGACAGCGCGCCGAGCAGCACGGACTTGCCGGCGCCGGTCTCGCCCGTGACCACCGTGAAGCCCGGACCCAGTTCGAGCTCGGCGCGATCCATCAGGGCGAGGTCGCGGATTTGGAGGCGGCGGATCATGCGGAAGGCCGGCTGCCGAACAAAGCGGAGCCGACACGGACACAAGTAGAACCTGCGGAGACGGCGGATTCAAGGTCTCCGCTCATCCCCATCGACAATTCCGGGAGCGCGACGCCGAAGCGGGCGGCCAAGGCATCGCGGCAGAGGCGCAGCTCGGCGAAGGTGCGGTCGGCGACGGCGGGGTCGTCGGAGAGCGGCGCGATGGCCATCAGCCCCTTCACCACGAGGGCCGGCTGGGCCAAGGCGGCCTCAAGGAGTCGCGGCGCCTCCGCCAGGTCGCAGCCGAACTTCGCCGGATCGTCGCCCGAGTTGACCTGGAGCAGGACCTCGCGGCGCAGGCCCATCTCGCCGGCGAGCCGACCGAGGCGGGTGGCCAGTTCCGGGGAGTCCACGCTCTGGATCACGTCAAAGGCCTGCAAGGCCTGCTTCGCCTTGTTGGACTGCAGGTGGCCGATGAGCTCCCAGCGGAGGTCGGCCGGGGCCAAGGGGCGCTTCTGGGCGGCTTCCTGGACACGGTTCTCGCCGACGGCCCTCAGCCCGTAGCCATAGGCCAGCAAAGCGGCCTCGACCGGGTGGGTCTTCGTGACCGGCAGGAGGCGGACGGTGGCCGGGTCGCGACCGACCCGGGCACAGGCGACCTGGATGCGGGCCAGCACCCCCTCGCAATGGGCCTTAAACTGGTCGGAGGAGACCATTGGCACCAGAGGGAGGGAGAACGGGCGGGGAGTCAACCAGCGGGGCGCCCCAGGCCCGCCGGACGGGCCCTGGCCCTAGGATTAGCAGTTCTACACTTGAAGCCCTTTCCCATTAGATTCATTAATCATGGGGTCTTTTCCTTCCCATGCATATCGAGAACCTGAAGATCTTCCGCGACCTGGTGGACAACGAAAGCTTCTCCAAGGCCGCCAAGCTCAACGCCATCACCCAGTCGGCCGTCAGCCAGCAGCTGCGCTCGATGGAAAAGCATTTCAACGTCCTCATCGTCGACCGCAGCCAGAAGCAGTTCCGGCTCACGCGCGAAGGCCGCAGCCTCTATGAGGCCGCCAAGGACATCCTCAACCGCTACGAACAGGTCGGCAGCGAGATGCAGGAGATGCGCAAGGTCGTCAGCGGCACCGTCCACATCTCGACCATCGTCTCGATCGGCCTCCACGAGCTGCCGCCGCACGTGAAGTCGTTCATGCAGGAATTCCCGCACGTCAACGTGCGCGTCGAATACCGCCGCTCGAACCTCGTCTACGAGGACGTCATCTCGAACGCCGTCGACTTCGGCCTCGTCGCCTTCCCCCAGAAGACCCGCCAGGTCGAGATCATCCCCCTCATGGAAGACCAGCTCGTCGCCATCTGCTCGCCCAAGCACAAGCTCGCGGCGAAGAAGGAGATCGACCTCGCCGACCTGCAAGGCGGCAAGTTCATCGGCTTCGACCAGGACATCCCGACGCGCAAGGCGCTGGACCAGTTCTTCCGCGAGCAGCGCATCGAGCTCGAACCTTCGATGGAGTTCGACAACATCGAGACGCTCAAGCGCGCGGTGGAAGTCGACGCCGGCGTGGCGCTCGTCCCCGAAGGCACCATCCGTCAGGAGGTCGAGCAAGGCACGCTTGTCATGCTCCGCCTGCGCGACCGCCGCGTGGCGCGTCCGCTGGCCATCCTGCACCGCAAGGGCCGCGTCCTGACGCCGGCCATGAAGCGCTTCATGACGCACCTCATGAACAGCGCGGGCGGCAAGGCCTCGGCCTGATCAGACGCGACGACGGGACGCCCGGGCCGCGACCGCGAAGCCCGGCAGCGCCTGCGCGCACAGCAGGCCCAGCCCGAGCCAGAGCAACGCCTGGTCGGCCGGGGCGCGCAGGGCCGTGGCGGCCAGCCCCCACCAGAGGAAGGCGCCGAACAAGGGCGGCCAGGCGCGGCGCAAGGCCGCCCGGGCGAGGGACCACGAACCCAGCAGCACCGCGGCCAAGGAGGCGGCGAGCGGCGCGGACAGCAGGCCCAGCGCGAAATAAGCGTAAGCGACGAAGCCTAACGCCACCACGAGGCCCGCGAGCACGGCGGCGTTCACCCGGAAGTGCGTCGGCAGCAGGTAGAGCCTGACGCGGTGGGCGTGCAGGTAATACGCCGAGGCGACGACCGCCATGACCAGCGTGAGCGTCCAGATGTAGAGCGGCCCGCTGACCGGGATCGCGAAAGCCAGGATCGCCCACTGCGCCAGGAAGCATTTCGCCATGATGAGCGACCAGATCGCGCCGAGGCGGTCGGTCACGAGCGATTCGCGGTAGGCGCGCTCGACGGAGAGCGAGAGCTCGGTGTCTTGGGCCGGAGGAAGGGAGGTGACGGGCATGGGGCTACCTAGCCCACAACTTGAGGCTCCGGATCGCGACCGCAACCGAGGGAGGCACTTCTTTTTCCCAGCCGCCTTCGTTCTTGCGGATACGGTCGGCCAAGGTGCGCGGCTGGCAGGCCATCGCCTGAGGGTCGGCGCCGGTGATCGGCACCAGGAAGCCGTTGTTCAGGAGGTGCTGGAAAAGGCCGGCCACCGAAGGGCGCATCTGGATGTCCGAAGCCGTGATGACCGAGTCTTCGGCGATGCTATAGCTCTCCGGGAAGCAGACCTTGCAGGCGACCGGATCGAGGATCAGGCGGCGCAGCTGGTCGCCGCGCATCGGGTAGACCATGACGCGGACACCGTCCTTGAAGAGGCGGCCGCAGGACTCCAGGACGCCCCCTTCGAGATGCGAGTAGTGCTCGGGATTGAACAGGTCGACGAGGTTGTTCATGCCGGCGACGAGCGTGATGCTGCCCGTGGTGTGCAGGCGGAAATAAGCCGGCAGGCGGTACCAGCCGCGATGACGCGTGACAAGGAGCGGATGCTGCATCGCGCCGACGAGACGGATGCGGTCGATGAGTTCGGACTCGGGGTGCGGGTCGGAGCCGATGCACATCTCGAACAACGGGATCACGTCCCTGCCCCCCTCGGGCAAGGCGCGCAGGGCGCAGGCCAGCATGTCTTCGTTGACGATCGAGACCGGGCGGAAGGTGCCGCGGGCGACCAGCACGGAACGCTTGTAGAAGTATTCGCTGGGCACCTGCGGGTCGCCTTCCGGGCCGAAGAGCACCGCGTCGGTCAGGCCGAGGCGGACGAGGCGGAGGGCCGCGGCGCGATTATCGAAGGCGCCGAAGGCGGGCCCGCTGAAATGGGCGAATTCGACCTCGACGCGCCCGGCGCCGACTTCGTCGACCAAGGCGTTGAGGAAATTGTCGACGCTGTCGCGTGTGTTGAGGGCGGCGTGGATGAGGTTGACGCCGACCGCGCCGAGGGCGTCCTGCTGGCGGCCGGCATCCTTGTCCCAGAGGCGGAGGTGGAGGATGACTTCGCTCGGCTCGGCCTGCGGCTGGTCCTGGAAGCGGATCCCGATCCAGGAATGGCCCTGCCCCTTGCCGTCATGCGGCGTGGTCGCCACCGTGTCGGCGAAGGCGAAGAAACGAGTCACCGGGCCGCGCTCGGCCTTCAGCCGGTCGACCAGGAGGCCGTACTCGTGGTCGAGCATCTGTTCGAGGCGCTGGCGGGAGACATAGCGCTGCGGGTGGCCGTAGATCGCGTCGCTGACGCGCATGTCGTAGGCCGAAATGCTCTTGGCGACCGTGCCCGAAGCTCCGCCGGCCTTGAAGAAGTGGCGGACCACCTCCTGCCCGGCCCCGATCTCGGCGAAGGCCCCGTAGGCCGACCGGTCGAGGTTGATGGCCAAGGCCTTGCGGGAGGTGGCGGCGCCGGCCGAGGACATGAGCTCTGACATGCCCCGAAACTAGCCCCTGAGACGGGCGGCATCGAGCGGAAAGAGGATGTCAAAAATGAGCTTTTGGTTGGCGAAAAGAAGTCACGAAAGCATCATTCCGATGACACCCCCGCACCCTTTCCTCCCAGCCATGAAAGATTTCTTCAAGTCCGTGTTCGCCTCCGCGCTCGGCACCTTCCTCGCCCTCGCCTTGGGCGGCTTCGCGCTGATCGTGCTCATCGTCTCGCTCGCGAGCTCGGCGGGCAGCCACCCGTCAGGCGCGACGGTCTCCGTCAAGCCGAAGACCATGCTCGTGATCGGCGGCGGCCTGACGATCAACGACACGCCCGAGCACGGCGCACCCGGATTCGAGTCGATCCTCCTGGGCGAAGGCGGCCCGCAGCTCGACCTCTACCGCGCGCTGGAAGCCATCGACCTCGCCGCCAAGGACCGCAACATCGCCGGCATCCTGCTGAGCGGGCCGCTCTCCGCCGGCTTGACGCAGAAGGCCGAGATCCGCAAGGCGATCGCCGCGTTCAAGGCCAGCGGCAAGCCGGTGATCGCCTGGATCGAGAACGGCAGCCAGGGCGAATATTACCTCTCCAGCGTGGCGAGCAAGGTCTACGTCCACTCCGCGGGCGAACTGGAATTCAAGGGCCTC
>Ga0214919_10010633_pt1 | contig 11614 bp, 11 predicted proteins | sample LL1503_MetaG_FD_177994 | JGI IMG/M metagenome (GOLD analysis project Ga0214919, IMG submission 177994) | Freshwater microbial communities from Lake Lanier, Atlanta, Georgia, United States - LL-1503 | ecosystem: Environmental > Aquatic > Freshwater > Lake | place: USA: Georgia | collected...
CAGAAAAATGGTCTGACCAACCGGTGCCGACAATCAGGGTTTTTAAGCCTGATTGAACTATTGATCTCATCATTTTCAAGCGCAAATATTTGCGCATATACATATCCAGAAACCTGACCAATGTGTTCATCAGGCTGGTGTTTTGAGTCAAATCTATGCCGTAGTGTTTGAATTTTTTATCCAAGACTAAAAATGCGTCGGCTGAATCATCGCTTAACAAGATATCCAGCGCTTGCTGTGTTAATTTCTTGAGCAACTCATCACTGCTTTCTCCCCAGGGTTTTTCTGGCAAATCCATCCAACTGCCGATAAACACCACATCAAATGGTCTGAGGTGCATCGGATAAGACTTACCTTGGGCTATTTCGCTCACACCCAAGTGCATGGGCCCGGCGTAAGTGCTTTGGGTCATGGCATGGATGAAATGCGAATGCTGCGGGTTGGAGGTAAAGATGTTCTTGCTTGGATAGCCGATATCTAATCTGTTGGAAAGATATAAAGGATGATCAACTATCCATCCTACGTAATGCAAATTTGGATCATTTATCAATTTTATTGAATCGAAAAAAATAGCGTTAAAACTGAATACATGCGAGATATTGAAACGCTTATTTATTTGATTTATTTCAATAGCTGTATTTTCAATGGTCAAATTTTTACGAAAAATGTATTGATAGATTGAATGCTCTGAAATATTTGAAAATGCATAAGCTAACTTATTTGAGAAGTCGATCAAAACTTCATACTTGGATACACTTGGCTGCAAGATAAGCAAGTTCATGTTTAGTCCCCGTGAAATATCGGCTCCAGACATTGGTGCAATGTCTTGACCACTCGTTGTTGTTGCTCTGCTGTGATGCCCGCAAACATCGGAATGCTGATAGCTTGCTTAAAGTAAGCCTCAGCCTTGGGGCAATAACCTCGCTTGAACCCCATTGCTGCGTAAAAAGGGTGCAGGTACACCGGGATGTAATGCAGGTTCACCTTTATGTCGGCTTGGTGCATGGCCTCATACACTTGTCTTTGCGATGGGCCATCTTCAGTTTGGGGTACCTGCACCGCGTACAAGTGGTAGCTTGAATAGCTGTCCGGGTGTTGCCAGGGTGTGATCACAGGCAGGTCTTGCAGCGCTTTGTCGTACACGGTGGCCAAGGCATGCCGCTTGATCACAAAGGCGTCCAATTGCTTTAACTGACTCAAACCCAGTGCGGCTTGCATTTCGGTCATGCGGTAGTTAAAACCGAGTTGAAGTTGCTGGTAATTCCATATTTCATCTACAGGACGGTCTTGCAATTCCCTAGGGTCGCCGCTGATGCCGTGACTGCGCAAGCGGTTCAGTGACTGCGCGTATTCATCCTTGTTGCATAAGACCATGCCGCCTTCGCCGGTGGTGATGATCTTTACCGGATGAAAACTGAACACTGTCAAATCGCTGTAGCGACCGTTGCCTACCGGTTCGCCTTGGTAACGCGCGCCTATGGCGTGCGAAGCGTCTTCAATGATTTTGAAGCCGTATTTCAGCGACAAAGCGTGTATCGCCTGCATATCGCAAGGCTGGCCGCACATATGCACCGGCACCACGATCTTGGGCAAGCGGCCAAGGCGTTCAGCGGCGACCAGTTTCTTTTCAAGTTCAATCGGGCACATATTGAAAGTGCGGGCATCGATATCGACGAAATCCACTTGTGCGCCGCAGTACAAAGCGCAGTTGGCTGAGGCCACAAAGGTGATGGCGCTGGTCCACAACAAGTCGCCGGGCCCCAAGCCCAGTGTCAGACAAGCCAGATGCAAACCGGCGGTGGCATTGCTGACGGCAACCCCGTGCCGCGCATGGCAATGCTTTGCCACTGCCGCTTCAAACGCAGGAACCACGGGGCCCTGGGTCAGGAAGTCCGAGCGCAAAACGTCGACCACCGCTTGTATATCGGTGTCCGAGATCTGTTGTTTGCCGTATGGAATCTTTTGCATGGCGTGTCCGTTTTCCGTCAAAGTTGGCGCAATTGCGGTTGAATAAGCAATATGCAGACCAGCTGAGTTTGAGTGGCACGACTTCTGCTTTACACATGCCATTCGTACAAAAAGGCGTCGGTATTCCGGCGAACACCCATGAAGCAGTCCGTAGACATTTGCGACCAGTCCATCCTGATCACAGGCGGTACAGGCACGTTCGGCAAGGCCTTTGTCAAGTCCGTGCTCGACCATTGCCCCAAGATCAAACGCCTGGTGGTGTTCAGCCGCGATGAGTTGAAGCAGTATGAAATGCAGCAGGAATTCCCCCAGGACAAATACCCGGCGCTGCGTTTTTTCATAGGCGATGTGCGCGACCCCGGCCGTTTATCCCGCGCCATGGAAGGTATTGACACGGTGGTACATGCCGCCGCTTTGAAACAAGTGCCGGCCGCTGAATACAACCCGTTTGAATTTATCAAGACCAATATCATGGGCGCGCAAAACGTCATCGAGGCCTGCCTGGACCGGGGTGTTCGTCGCGTGGTGGCTTTGTCCACCGACAAGGCGGCTGCCCCCATCAACCTGTACGGCGCGACCAAGCTGTGCAGCGACAAGCTCTTTATTGCCGCCAACAATTTCAAAGGCGAACGCGATTTGCGTTTTTCCGTGGTGCGTTACGGCAATGTCATGGGTTCGCGCGGCTCGGTGATTCCGTATTTCATGAACAAGGCCAAGTCTGGCGTTTTGCCCATCACAGACATGGGCATGACGCGTTTCAACATCCCCTTGGACGAAGGCGTGGAAATGGTGTTCTGGGCGCTGGAGCATGCCTTGGGCGGTGAAATATTGGTGCCCAAAATCCCTTCTTACCGTATCAGCGATGTGGCCGAGGCCATTGGCCCTAATTGCAAGCAGGAAGTCGTCGGCATACGACCGGGCGAAAAAATGCACGAGGAAATGATCACCAGCAGCGACAGCCCCAGCACGATTGATTTGGGTGGCTATTACGCCATTCTGGGTGCCGGCATGCAAAACAAGATGGCCGACTACATCAAAGCTTTGAAAGCCAGTCCGGTGAAAGCCGGTTTTGCTTACGAGTCAGGCAGCAACCCGGATTTTTTGTCTGTTGAACAAATCCGCAGCCTGATCAAAACCCATTTAAACCCCAAATTCGAGCCTGTTTGATTCAGCATCATGAAAAAAATAGCCATTTTTTGTACGGAATACCACGATAACAGCGGCGGCATTATCGTCATGCATTACCTTTGCCATTTACTTCGGGGCTTGGGGGTGGATGCGTATATGTTTCCCCGGTTTGGAAATTTCTTAATCAATTTTGCTTTGAATAATGACAAAAGATATTTAGACTATTTAGGTGATAATTTTGCAAAGTCATTAGAAATATTCGGGCAAAAAAAATACAAAACCAATCCTGGTTTTGATACACCAGTGATATTTGAAACACCACCTGGTGGATTCAATGACGATTGGATTGTTATTTATCCCGAAAATACGCTGGGCAATCCATTGTCAGCTAAAAATATTGTGAGATGGTTATTGGCTCCTCCTTTACAGCATCAATCTGTATTTTCAGTAAATAAAAATGAATTCTTAGTTAAGCATGGAGATGGCATAGGAAAACTGGAAATTAATGATGCATTTAGCTCGGAAAGATACTTAAACATACAATATTTGATGGAGGATATATATAACCAAGAAAATACTTCAACGAATAGAAGCGGCACAGCTTATTGCTTAAGAAAAGGGAAGGGAAGAAAAATAGTTCATGAATTGAACAATTCAATTTGCATAGACGGGTTGAGTCATGCAGAGACTGCTGTGGTATTTAAAAAAGTAGAAACATTTATTTCTTATGATGTTGCAACTTTTTATTCGCAGTATGCTGTTATATGCGGCGCAAATTCAGTTGTGATTCCACAGTCAATATTGTCAGTAGAGGAATGGCGTAGCATACCGGACAAAAGTGGTATTGCCTATGGATTTGAAGAAATGGGATGGGCGCAGGAAACAAAGCATTTACTTGAAAAATATTATCTTGAAAAAAACACTGAAAATATAAAACAATGCAGTGATTTTATTCAGGATATTCACCAATATTTCAGCCAAAATTATTTGGAAGTTGCATAAATTATGAATAATAAAAAAATCCCATTTAATAAACCATATCTAACCGGTAGGGAATTGAGTTACATATCAGAAGCTCATCATGACGGTCAATTAGCAGGCGATGGAAAGTTCACTAAGCGTTGTCAGCAATGGTTGCAAGATTTGGGCGGTTCAAGTAGAGCACTATTAACGCATTCCTGTACGGCTGCATTGGAGATGGCTGCAATCTTATGTGATATCAAAGAGGGCGATGAAATAATAATGCCGTCTTATACTTTTGTATCAACTGCCAATGCCTTTGTATTAAGAGGCGGTGTGCCGGTATTTGTTGATATCAGACCGGATACTTTAAATATAGATGAGTTACAAATAGAAAAAGCCATCACCAGAAAAACCAAGGCAATCGTAGCCGTGCATTACGCAGGGGTTGCCTGTGAAATGGACAGAATTACAGAGATAGCAAAAAAGCATAATTTATTTGTCATAGAAGATGCTGCGCAGGCTTGCTTATCTACTTACAAGGGTCGTCAATTAGGCAGCATAGGAGATTTAGGCTGCTTCAGCTTTCATGAAACAAAAAATATTATCAGTGGTGAAGGTGGCGCACTGTTGGTGAATAATAAAAATATGATCGAGCGTGCTGAAATAATACGTGAAAAAGGAACTAACAGAAGCAGATATTTGCGAGGCGAAGTAGATAAATACACTTGGAGTGATATTGGCTCATCTTATTTGCCCGGTGAAGTAATCGCTGCATTTTTGTGGGCGCAAATGGAAGAAGCAGAATATATTACTCGCAAAAGAATATCAATTTGGCAGGGCTATGAATATAAATTAAAGTCGCTTGACTCGCATTTTAAATTACCTATCATACCTGCTCATTGTCTGCATAATGCTCATATGTATTACGTAATAAATAACTCAAGTGCAAGCAGAGACGATATATTGAAGTCTCTGAACGCCGCAGGCGTGAACTGTGTGTTTCATTACGTACCGCTACACAGTTCTCCTTATGGAAAAAAAATCAGTAATAGAAAAAATGAATTACCTGTGACTGACTATGTTTCTTCAAACATTATTAGGCTACCTTTGTGGCTGGGAATAGATGACGCTTTACAAACCGTGGTAGTTGAAAAATTATTCAACGCCATTGGGGTTGAAGACAATTCAAATATCAACATGTTACTACAAGATGATCTTCCTCTTATGCATTCATAGTAGAAGTAGGAGATTAAGCAGACATTATCAACCGCCGCTAGATTAACATTTTCAATTCTGATCGTCTAAAAGTTTATATGGGATTTTTATAAAGATTAACGAACAAAGCTATTCGCCCTTTAGAAGAGGAGAAATCCAATAATTCTGAAAGATCAATATCTTGAACTCCGTGAATTGTTGATCCATCAAATAACACCAGAGATCCAGCATTGTTATCTGTTTCAAACAAAATAGTATTCCCTTTGGAGTCAACGACGTAGCCACCCCCGTTATTGAAATCAGTTCCGCGAGCGGTCATAGTTACCATGATTTGTATAAAGGGAACCTTGAAATTCTTCAGTAAATGTGGAAAAAGGGTATCCCGGTGTGCAGCCATATGACCTCCACCTTGAGGATAATGGTGGATTCGGCATGCATTCCAGAATGCATCATTATTCAAGTCATTTCCGTAATTTAAATTCATTGTTGTCAGTGAATTTCGCAACTCTATCATGCTCGAAAAAATAGCGTTTAATGCAGGAAATCGAGTATCTTCTGGATGAAAATAAGTTGTCTGTAACAACTGTGAATAGGGTTCACCAGTACCTGAATGTGACCCGATTGTTTGTTTTCGCCAAGGAGCTTTTATCAATTCGACTGGCTTGAATTTTTCGCCTTGCGGGTGCAAAGGCTCCATACGAATGCACTGGTCGTACTCAGCTCTTGCTTCAATAAGGGATTTCTTAGTTACATAATTTTCAATCAACACGTATCCATGTTTTTCAATTGAATGAAGTAAGTCAGACTCCAAATTACTAGCCAAAGAACTCATGAGATTGATTTTATGTTGCATTATTTTCTCACTTAAATGCTTTGATCTGATTTCATTTTCAGTTGAAATCATTCGACCCATACTGCCAAACCAAAACCGGTCCTACCATATCTGTTCCCGTTGTAAAGCATGTAGATATGGTCATCATGAATGAATACATAAGGATATTCAATCATTTCTGAATCCCATCCTGATTCTGATACATCGATACCAGCATTTTTAAGGTCGAGTTCCCACAAATGATCTTCATTGCATCTTGCTCGACCGATCCGATAAGTTGTTCCGTCACCTTTGCGATACGAAAACCACATATCTAAAGTTCCATCGTTATGGGCTAAGACGGTCGGTCGTGAGAATGCTTGTGCTTGGCCAATAGAGTAGGGGATGCTGGATTCAAAATTTTCCCATTTGCGCCCATTAACCGAAGATGCTGACTTTAAAATATGTAACATTTCACCATTACCTGCATCCCAAGATACTGTTGATCCGTACCACATTTGAAAAGTACCATTTTGCTTTGGCAATATCCATGGGTAAGATAGGCTTATTGCATCATTTGGTGATAATGGAATGATTGGATAAGGAAAGGCAAGTGAAAGCCGTAGGTCATCATGAACTTCCAGTGCCCCGATTTGTCCATGCCAATGCTGCTCGCCATTATTTTTCCATCCCATAAAATACATTAGAGTTTGAGCTCCAAAATTAGCTGTGCAGCCTATGCTAACTCCTTCGCTAAAAAAAGTAGTTTTTTCACCATGGAGAAAGACTGGCTCGTAAATATCATGCACAATTTCTGCGTTTACGATATCAATATCAACGGCTCCCACTGACGATCGATTCTCAGCGTCACGTCCGCTATAAAAAATTCTAAAGATATTGTTATTGATAAATATTGGCAATGGATTTGCTGCATGACTGACTAACTTGGGGTGACGTATTGCGCTTGCGGGGTCGAATAGTCGTCCGAGTTTTTTCCAATATCCGTTCATATTCCCCTCAAGCGAGAACTGGGCACGCGCGATCGCTCTGTTGCCGCACCGAGATAGACGCCTTCAGCTTCTGCATCAGCTAGAAGTAATGCGCCAGCTCCAATCACGCATCGATCTCCAATACGTATATGATCTCTTAAGGTTGCATTAACTCCTATAAAGCACTGTTCTCCAATCACAACGCCGCCCGAAACAACAATATGTGAAGCAAGAAACGCATGATCGTTTATTACAGAGTGATGGCCGATATGATTTCCACTCCAAAGAGTCACATTGTTGCCAATTTGAACATACGGCTGAATCGTATTATCTTCAAGAATGAAACAGTTATCTCCGATGGGATCGTTACTTAGAAAACTCGCTCGCTTACTGATATAGCTTGCAAGACTGTAACCCATAGATTTGCCTGAGTTATATCTTTCCTTACGAAAAGCATTTAGCTTAGAGTAGCTTAGTGCTACAAAAAGATCGCACTCACCTGGTGGAAAAGTTGAGGAAAGTTCATCAAAAGGAATAACTGGTAGTCCTAGACATTCTGGATTTTTTAAATAATCACGATCGATAGTAAATGCAACAACTTCAAATTCAGAATCACTGGTGAAGTAAAAATGCGCTAACTGTCCAATGTCCCCAGTACCAAAAATTACAAGTGGTTTTTTACTCATGGTTTTTTCACCAAAATCGTAAACTCATACAAATCATAGTCGTGCAGAAGCGATACATTTTTTGAGAATTTCTTTTTGCATATATCAAACAACATCAATGGATCGGCGTAGTAAAGGTCATCACGCATACGATCAATGTCAGAATATTTTGATAAACAATTAAAAGAAAATCCCTTGGTGCTGTATGCGTCTAGTATAGTGAGTGTATTGATGATGTATTCTGTCCATTGATCAAATGGGATAGTTAATTTGACGTTAAAGATTCCGCTCGCGATACAAAAATCTTTGACGGCCGTAGGCTCACTACCAACGTGAAACTTAGCTTTAGGGTTAACGGCGTGAAGACGACGAGCTGTATCAACCATTGATGCGGCTACATCGACGCCTTCATATTCGAAGTTTAGGTAGTCAGATGCAAGAAAATCGTAGAGTGCACCATAACCGCAGCCAAGATCACTGACGCTAAATTTTTCAATATCTGGTGACAGTACTTTAGCTAGTTGATTAAAGCGTAAAAACTGTCCATCTACCCCGTTCCAATCAACACCGGAAGGTGTAGCCCCATAGTGAGCCAACTTATCAGCGTAGTAGTTCGCAACTGTTAACAACAATGAAGACTGTAACTTAGCCATTATGTTGCCTTGCAAAAAACTCTTCAATGCTTACATTCTCTGGGCAATCAAAACCAAAGATTTGCTTTTCATTTTCTGTCAGGTCTTGGCTATCCATCTGCCTTGGAAGACTTATTTGTTGTTTGATATAAGGAATTGTGTATACATGATTTATAGCCCTTCGTATGCGGTTAGTACGGTTTACTCCACCTTTGTGGAAAAGCATTGAGTCCATAATTATGAAAGATCCAGCCTTTGCGGTCACCTGGTGGTAGTTGGTATCTACAAATGTTGATGAAGAATATGCTTCTGTTTTATGTGTGGCGGGTAAAACTACCGTTGCGCCATTTTCAATCGTAAAATCATCTACACAATAAAGGGCAGTGATAGACAAAGGGCTTGACGAAACAAAGTGTTGGTAGGGTAAATCTCTGTGCCATTTCCCTTGAGTGTATTTCTGATGTGATGGATTTATAACCCCGTTTTGCTGATTAAGTAAAAACCTCCCGCGAATAAGGCTAGAAATAAGTTCGACTACACGTGAGTTAGTGGCTAGTTCCCTGAATACAAATTCACCGTGAATAAGCATTGCGCGTATGGTGTGTTCTTCACCAGATTGTATGAGCCAATCTTTTTGAAATTTTGATTGATAACTGATCCTAGTTCGGTCGAATGCTTCTGCCAATTCATCTATTTTTTTGACTTCTAGTCCTGAATTTAGTACCCCATATCCAAGAATACGTATTTGTTCAGTCACTTGTTCAATGTCGTTTTGTGCTGTAGTGGTCAATAAAATACCGTACGCATCATGCGGTTGTTCAATAGATTTTTTCATTTCAGTATTTCATAAATTGTCGAGCATTTGGGCCACAATTAAATAAAAGATCAATGACTGATACGTGGTGTGTAAAATCTCCCCATGCCTGTGGGTAAATTCGGTAATTGGAGTAATCAAACCAATCAACGGTGATACCAGATTGTTCAAAAATGCTTGTATCAAGATAAGCTTGTGCTGATGGTCCGGTTAGGTATCGATCTGCTTCTAATGTTTTTGCAATGTTAAGTAGTTTGCCAGATTTGTCACCTTCAAGCCTGAATTCATTGGAGTCTCGAATGTCTGTTTTAATATTAAGATACGAACAGATTTCCTTTATAAGGGTGCTGTTAAGCGCTGAAAGATTACTGTACTGACCTTCCAGATAGAAGGGGGCAAGCCAATCACTAATTTCTTTGAAAAAAGGGGTTTTACTATAGTTATGAGTTATTGTTTTCCAATGCGCTTTCGCCCAGTCAGTACCATCAATCCGAGTCTCATTTATTCTTTGTAAATACTTTCCCTTTACTAGCACTGGTACTGTTAACCACTGCAAACCAGTAGGTGTTTTTATTTGGTTACGATTGCGCCAATCCCGACGTGTAAACTGCATATCATCGTATATAACGAACACATCAACAGCTGCTATCAGATCAAAATAACCCTTCCAGGGTATGTAATTGGACTGAATAATCGCTACAGACTTGCTATCTTTTGGGTTGACGGCAAACTTGACATTTGCATTCATGTTCAATTTTCCAAGATTGTGAGCTTAATATGAATATACGATTGATTAAAAACAACTACAGCATCAGACCATGTTTCTATCATCATTATTGAAGCCATTTAATATAAAGTCAACGAAACTTTAGATGCTTTTTTTGAGGTATTTTTTCTACTAATGGATTTTTTACCGTCATTGAAAAATTGAAAGCGATATTGGTTTTCATCTGGCACATTTAATGCTTATTTTCTTTGATGCCGTTATTTGCCATGCAAAAACGGCTTAATTTGACACCTCAAAGGAAATCACATGACACTCATCCAGGAACTCATGAACCAAGCCGCCGTCGGCGGTTTGCTGCAAGCCGAATACATCAAGCGTTTCAGTCCAGCTGAAATCCGCGAGGCGATTCAGACACTGGTTTCCACCGAGCAAATTGACCTGGCCTCAGCGCTGGGCGACGCCGGTTTGAGCATTCACCCGCACAGCGAAGACATGCTGGCCATCAACGGCCTGCTGGCGCTGATGCAGCAAAACTGGTCAATGGCTGTCGAGTTGCTCGACGAATTGATGCAGATCCAAGGCGCCAACACCCAGGCATTCACCTACGTGATGATGGTCCGCGCCCTGCGTTGCAACCTGGATCCGGCGCGCGCGCTGCAGGTCACACGAGCCGGCTTGCAAGCCTTTCCAAACCAGATTGAACTGGTGGCTGAAAGTCTGGCTTTAGAAGATTTTGCCGATTTGGTGGGCGAGAGCCTGCAAATCCAATAAGAAAGTACCTATGGCAACCCGGCAATCCTTTGCCTCCGGTCTGACAGAGTTTGCCGCAGCCTGTTTTTTAAGCGGCAAAAACTGCAAAACCGGCAAAAGATTTTGCATATTAAGCAAAGAATTTAATCTGGCACAAGGATTGCTTAATAGGGTTGTAATCATCAATGACCTGATAGGTCAGGAGAAGTAAATGGCAGTCATCAACACCAACGTCAAGGCACTGTTTTCACAGGCCGCGCTCAAGTCCGGCGAACGCAGCACAGCGATAGCCATGCAGCAGTTGTCCACCGGTAAACGGATCAATTCCGCCCGCGACGATGCCGCCGGTATGGCGATTGCCACGCGCATGACGCACCAGATCCGCAGCTTGAATATGGCTGTGCGAAATGCCGGTGACGCCATTTCACTGATACAGACCGCTGAGGGCGCGACCAACGAAATCACTGACATGATGGTTCGCATGCGCGAACTCGCTATTCAAGCAGTCAACGACACCAACGCCAACGAACAACGCAGCTACTTGGATCTGGAGTTTCAACAACTCAAGCAGGAAATCGTGCGCATCGCTGACACCACCGAATGGAACGGCTTTCCCGTGCTCAACGGTTCAGCCGGTGAACGCGTCGGTGAAATGCCTTTATACAAAGTCACTTCGCAAAATATGTCGGGTCCGGTATTCATCAACCCGACCACATCGCGCACCTTAGGCGGCGCAGATGCAGGCGAAAAACAAACACTGACGATTGCTGGCACCGCTCCTTTCGGTGAAGGCACGATCAAGATAGGCGGCGTCTCGGTCGTCGTCGATTCCACAGATGCTGCAGGCACGGAGGCCTTGGCCAACAAAATTCAGCAAACACTGAGCAACGACAGCAGCTTCAATGAAAGCTCAGGTCGCAGTGTGACTGTCTCGGGCAGTACTTTGACCATC
>Ga0214919_10010634_pt1 | contig 11614 bp, 9 predicted proteins | sample LL1503_MetaG_FD_177994 | JGI IMG/M metagenome (GOLD analysis project Ga0214919, IMG submission 177994) | Freshwater microbial communities from Lake Lanier, Atlanta, Georgia, United States - LL-1503 | ecosystem: Environmental > Aquatic > Freshwater > Lake | place: USA: Georgia | collected 2015-03-15
ACAGGGGCGCGCCATCTGGACCGTCATGGTCCAATATCGCAGGCATCCGACCATTGGGCGACAGGATCCGAAAGTCCGCTTCGTGCTGTGCACCGCTGGCAATATCAATCGGCACCAACCGATAGGGCATGGCGGTTTCTTCCAACATGATGGTGATCTTCCACCCGTTGGGCGTGGGCCAAAAATGAAGGTCGATCATGTCATCCTCATGCGACGGCGAGCCGGTTGCCGACCCGGGTTAGGGGCCGCAAGATGGGCGTCGCGAGCAGGGTTTCCGCCCCGCAGTCCTTGGCGAAAGTCTGGCAGGCGGCTCGATCTTCGGGGCTCAACTGTGCGAGCCAATCTAGCGTTCTTTGCAGCAGCCAAAGCGAGTGGCCCGGCGCGCCCATCGTCATCTGGTGCTCACGCAAAGGGACGGTAATTTGGCCCAAGCTGGGCTGATCTTCATCTGTCTGCGACAGGGTCGTACCCTTCTCGGCATCAGGATGGATCGCGAGCCATTGGTCGTAAAGCGCAGCACTAGCGCTATAGATCGGGGCATAGTCAGCGCAGAAGGTCTGCAAGAGCTGAACCACCGTCTGCGGGACCTCATCATCGGGCAGATAGGCCATGGGCACATCCCAAAATTCAGGGGACTGAATTTCTGGCGTATTCATATGTTCCACCCAACGAAAGACACGCGGCGCACGTTGCTGCATCAGGTGCAGGGGCCAGGGATCGCGGCCAAGATGGGCGAAAAGAGGACCCATCAGGCTGAAATCGGCGGTGCTCGGCAAGCCTCCGAACAGATAGGGGTGATCGGTAAAGTGGGCCTCGAGCACGTCGAGCAGGTTGAAATAGATCTGTTCCATCATCGGGAACATTTCGGGCGTAATCCCGATGCGGCTGCGATGGCCATCCATTTGCCGCGCTACCACACCGCCATAGTGGTCCAGCAACTCATCAGTTCCGCGCGGCTTAAAGCTGCGGCCAAACTCACGCAGAACGAAGTGGCGATTGGGCTCAGGATAGTTCCACCGATAGTGCCAAGCGACCTTGAGGTTCTCACTGGCGAACAGATCGACAAGATAGGCAGCGAGGCGCTGGCGTGGTCCGGGGGGATGGGCCGAGGGCGTTGGAAACCGCCGCTCCAAATATTCGAAGATGACAGTGGTGTCTTGGAGCACAAAGCCTTCGGGCGTCTCCAGGATCGGGATACGTTTCGAGCGTGCCGTAGGACTAACCTCTTGGCGAAAATGGGGGTGGCTGGGCAGCCGCTCGACAAAGGGGATCGCCTTCTTGCGCAGATAGCTGCGGGTCTTGCCGGTATAGAGCGAGGCATAGGCCCCATAGAGCGTGAAGGGCCCATCGCCAAGGCCGGGATGGGCGTCAACCGCCGCTGGAATATCGCCAATATCGAGGGGAATAAGAACGGTGGCCTCCCATGATCTTTTCTAAATTGGTAAACCGGAACCGCGGTTCATACAAGCGCGTCGCAAGGCTCTGTTCCATTTGGAGTCGCCCGATCTGGCCCGTCAATCCACCCCATTGCCCCCTTGACCGCTAGGCGCTCTTAACGGACAGTCCGGAATAGAGGTTCCGGTTCACGGAATGGGCGGTCCATACGCCGCGACTTGGGGGAAGCCATGGAAAAGTCACAGGCAAAAACCGGCATTGGCCAGGCCAGTGGAGCTGCCCGATATGCCCTCCTGATCCTGTTTCTCGTCTATGTGGTCAACATGATCGACCGCCAGATCCTGTCGATCCTGATGGAACCGATCAAAAAGGACCTGAACCTCAGCGACACCCAGTTGGGTCTGCTGTCTGGCCTCTCCTTCGCCCTGTTCTTCGCCATAGCCGGCATCCCCATCGCAAGGCTTGCGGACCGAACCTCGCGCCGAAATATCATTGTCGCGTCGCTGGTGGTTTGGAGTGGACTGACCGCGGTCTGCGGCATGGCGCAGAACTTCTGGCACCTTTTGCTGGCCAGGACCGGTGTGGCGGTGGGCGAAGGCGGCAGCGGACCGGCGGCCCACTCGATGCTGGCTGACTATTTCCCCCACGGACAGCGCTCGACAGCGCTGGCGATCTATTCCTGCGGTGTACCGATCGGCATCCTATTTGGATTGGCCGTTGGGGGTTGGGTGAGCCAAACCTTTGGCTGGCGCATGGCCTTTTTAGTCGTCGGGATGCCCGGTTTGATGCTGGCCGTCTTGATGTTTCTGACAGTCAAGGAACCGGTACGTGAAATCCTTCCACCCAAGATCGAGGACCGCCCGTCTGTTGCCGTTGTCCTTCGCACCATCTGGTCGAACCGGTCCTTTAGGCGTCTATCCTTGGCGACCAGCCTGCACGTCTTCGCCGCCTATGGCCTGCTGCAGTGGAACCCAACCTTCCTGATCCGCACCTATCATGTAGGACCGGCACAGGTAGGGCTGTATCTGGGTCTCATTGTTGGCATTACCAGCGGCATCGGAACCTATGTCGGCGGCTGGCTGGGCGACCTTATGGGCCGCAAAAATGGCGCTTGGTACGCTTGGCTGCCCGCCATCGAGATTATTGTGACGGTACCCTTCTATTTCGCCGTCTATTTCGCCCCAACCTTTGAGTTGGCGCTGTTGTTCATGATCATTCCGAACCTGCTATCCAACGCCTTTACCGGACCGATCTTCGGAACCATCCAGTCGCTTGCGCCGCCCAACATGCGGGCCATGGCGGCAGCCTTCCTGATCTTCATCATCTCGGTGCTTGGCCAAGGCCTTGGACCTCAGGCCATCGGCCTGATGAGTGATCTCTTCCAAGCCTCAGCGGGCAAGGACTCGCTGCGCTGGGCCATGTCCGTGATTGTTCTGACCAAGATCCTCGCCACTTGGCAGTTCACGCTCGCGGGCAAGCATCTAGACGAGGACATCGCCGGTGCCCGTTCGGCAGCGGCGTGACGCCTCAGTTACCCCAATAGACATACTCGTCATTGTCGGTCTGATTGAGGATCAACGAGTGATCCAGCATGACCGGAGATTGGCCTAATTCAGGCCAAAGCGGCTTGGCCTGTTCGCCATCATGGCGGGCCAGATCGCGCTTGAGCTCCGCCACCTTGTCTGGTCGATCGGCTGCGAGGTTATGACGCTCAGTCGGGTCGTTTGAGAGATCATAGAGCCAGTCCTTAGCCGGACGCTCGGTGACCTGCAGCTTCCAATCTCCCGAACGCACGACGCGATAGGGTCCCGTTCGCCAGAACAGGATGTCATGGGGTCGGCCCGTCTTGCGACCTTCGAGGTATGGCACCAGATCAACCCCGTCGATGATGCGGTCAGTGGGTATCGCTGAGCGCCCAGCCGCAGCCGCCGTTGCGAAAATATCGAAATGGGAGACGGGCGACCTAAAGGTAGCGCCCGGGGCAATCCGAGCGGGCCAACGCATAAAGAGTGGCCCGCGAATGCCGCCCTCAAAGAAGGTCTGTTTCCAGCCTCGGAACGGCCGGTTGATCTCTTCAAGACCGATATAGTAGGCCCCGCCATTGTCGCTGGTGAAAATCACCAAAGTGTCCTTGTCGAGCCCCTGCTCTTGCAAGGTCTGAAGCACACGCCCAACGCCCCGATCCAAGCCACGGATCATAGCCGCATAGGTGCGCAGACGATGGTCGGCGATCTGCGGCAAGGCATCATAGTCCTCGCGCGTCGCCTGCAACGGGGTGTGGGGCGCATTATAGGCCAGATACATAAAGAACGGCCGATTGCGGTTGGCCTGGATGGCCGCCACCGCCTCATCGGTCAGATAGTCGGTCATGTGCTTTTTCGGCTGGAAGGCCGGGCCTCCATCCTTGCGTACATAGAACTGCAGGCTGCTCCAAAGGTTCTGGTCGATCGGGTCAAAGCCCTGAAACGAGTTGACCACCCTTGGATCGGTCTTGGGCAGATACATAGATCCGCCGCCCGTAAAGCCTAAGGTTTCGGTGAAGCCCCGATTTTGAGGCTGAAATTCGGGGGACTCGCCTAGGTGCCATTTGCCCAACTGGATCGTGTGGTAGCCGACCTTTTGTAGCAGCTGACCAATGGTGATCTCCGTAGTCGGGACCCCCATCTTCGCAACGGGGATAATGTCCTTCTCGCGATCGGCGAAATAGACGGGGTCGTGGATGCCGTAATGAAAGGCGCGAACATCGCGCGCGAACTTTAGGTTCACAGGGGTAAATTCAAACCCAAACCTCGTCGGATAGCGGCCGGTCAGCAGGGCGGCGCGGGAGGGGGCACAGGTGGCATGGCCTGAATAGGCTTGCGCGAAATTGGCACCCTCGTGGCCTATGGAATTGATATTTGGCGTGGGCACGACACCGCCCGCAACACCGCCGCCATTGAAGGTTATATCGTTATATCCAAGGTCGTCGGCGACAATAACAATGATGTTCGGCTGTCGGCGGGTCTTGGACGGTGTTGCAGGCCCCTGTTGCCAGACCACATCTTGCGGCGGACCGATCTCATATTGGCTACGTCCGGCCGGAGCATTGGCGGAAACATTAGCGGGCGATTGCGCGGTTCCCAGCGCCGCCATTCCAAAGGTCATCAGCCCGGTGACAGCCAATAGGACAAGCCGATTGCGTATCTGGCCCATAGCTCAGACCTCCATGATCATTTTGGAAAGGACTGGGACGCCGCGCTAAGCGCAGCGTCCCAAGGGGAGGAAACTAGAAATTCATCGTCACTTCGAGCCCATAGGTGCGCGGCGGCGCATACCAACCCACAAAACCACCGGCCGCTGCGGTGCCGCCCGCCGAGATAAAGGAATTCAGCGGCTGGGTCGTCTTTTGCACATAGTAAGACTCGTCCGTGAGGTTCTTGCCATAGGCCGAGACCCGCCAGCCCTTGGCCGGTGAGGTGATGCCCGCGCGCAGACCAACCAAGGTAACAGCAGACTGATAGCCACGAGGATCAAGCGTTGGTTCCAAGGACTTTGCGCCGGTATAGCTAAGGTCTCCCGTCGCGAACCAGTCCAGCCCCGTTGACGCCAGCGGCGATTGCCAGTTGGCCACCAGACTGCCGCTCCACTGTGGGGTTTGAGCCGGGGTCAAGCCGTTATAGTTACAGGTTCCGGGCTTGGTGCCGTTGGCAGGCTTCAACGCGTTGCACTGACCGGCTGGATAGTCGGTAAACTCGCCCTCCATATAGGAGGCGCTGGCCTTAAAGCTTAAGGGATCAATCGGCCGGAACTGAACTTCGGCTTCAACGCCCTGAACCTCTCGGTCGCCAGCATTGGCAACGATAAAGCCCGTACCGGTCAAGGGATTGAGGATGGAGTCTTGGAACTGCTCCAGCTTCATTCGATAGATGTCCGCATTCAGCACCAACTTGCGGTCCAAGAGCACCGACTTGATACCGGCCTCATAGGTCAGGGTCTGTTCTGGGCCAAACTCCACAGGCACACCGACCGCAGCGGCGCGCGCATTAAAGCCGCCCGTCTTGTGACCTGTCGCCGCTAAGAGGTAGACCATCATGCCGGGCTTGATGTCGTATTGAGCCCCCGCCGACCAGGTCATCTTATGTTCCTCACGGCTCAGCGCGCCCAGAGGGTTAGCCGAGAAGGAGGCCCGAGCGGCAGGACTGGCCGTGGCATTAACGGTCGAGAAGATGAAGCTGTCCTTCTGGTCATTAGAGTAGCGCAGACCACCGGTCAGGCGGAAGGCTTCGCTGACCTTAAAGGTGGCCTGACCAAAGGCTGCGTAGCTCTTGGTCTTTTGCGTGTAGTAGAAGTTGCTCGTGTCCCCTTGCAGGAACTTACGACCTGGTGCTGGCGGAAGCACGCGGTTGGCGTCACGTCCGAGCACGGTCAAGATGGTGTAGGTTTTCGATTCTGAGAACAGATAGATCCCGGCAATATAGCTTAACCGCCTATCCGCCGGTGAGGTCAGGCGGACCTCCTCGCTATAGCCTTCCGCACGAAGATACTGGGCGCCAAAGGCCGTCGCTTGTGGCAGCATGTCGGCGGCAAGAGACTGAATGTCGTCCTTATAGCCCTGAAAGGCCGAGATAGAGGTCAGCTTAAAGTCATTGGGAAGGTCGATATTCAAATTGGCCGACAGGCCATAGACCTTGGTGAGATCCAAGCCCGGAGCGTTATCGTCGACCACATGGTCCGTATCGTCAAAATTGCGGAACGGATTGCCCGTCGCAGCGGCTGCGGCCAAGAACCCAGGAGTAGCGATACCGGTAGCCGATGTCGGTGCCAGTTGATCGGCGGTGCAGCAGTGGGATTTGATCCGCGAGTAATAGCCAATGAAATCACCGGTGATCTTCTCTGTCGGTTTCCACTGCGCGCGAAGACGCATTCCTTGCTGATCGACGTCATTGACCTTTGGGCCAGAAAGATTGGTTTCATAGCCATCGCGTGAGGACTGATAGACCGACAGGCGTGCCGCCAAATTATCGGTCAAACCGCCGCCAACATAGCCACTGATACCGCGGTCCTTAAAGGCACCCACCCGCCCTGTCAGCATGGCCTCAAAGGCCTGGCTTGGCGCACGCGAGCTGATATTGATCGCGCCAACGGGGGTGTTTCGTCCATAGAGCGTGCCCTGAGGTCCGCGCAGGACCTCGATCGCGGCGACATCTAGGAGGTTGCTCTGGATCGGACCAGCGGCCGAAATATAGACGCCATCGATAAAGATACCGACGCTGGACTCGATGCCGGGGTTGGTACCCGAGGAGCCAATACCGCGAACGAAAACCGTCGTGTTTCGGTTATTGTTCGACTGGGCGATATTCACTGAGGGGATGAAGCGTGACAGGTCCGTCACGCTGGTGATGCCGGCCCTTTCCAGATAGTCGCCGCTGACGGCCGAAACGGACATCGGCACCTCTTGAATATTCTCAGCGCGCTTATTGGCGGTAACGATGACGGTCTCGACCTCTACCGTCTCTGTCGCTGCCTGCGCGGCAACTGGTACAAGAGCCATAAGGCCAAATGAGATGGCCGTGCTAGCAAAAAGGCCTTTAGCGAACTTCAAATTGCTCATGTCTTCCCCCTATATGGCTTTTTCTATTTGCGTCCAATAAGTGAACGCGTATTCCGCTTCACTGTCATTCGAACCTTGCGAGTTGTCAATGTGCTAATCGAGCCCCCGAAATCCGAAATTTGAGGGGTAATTTTCTCTCAATAAATATGCGCCAACAGGACCAGGCCCGGTCAATCGATCGTCGGAATAACCAGATATTTTTCGCCGGTTCGTTTCTGAGCGTAAGCAGCAATGTGCTCCGGGTTCAACGCTTCGCTTAGGGAGATCTGAGCCGTGAAATGGCTGGCAAAGGTGGTCGTCAACTCGTCAACCACACGCTGACGCAGGCGCTTCACACCGACCGGACCGAGTTTGGCCAAAAAACCGGTCAAGATCCAACCATTGACACCCCAAGCCATGCCATAGCTTCGCTCCAAGAGGGTTACAGCCGGGGATAGGCCGCCATAAATATAGACCTGTTTGTGAACGCTGGAGCCATAGCGGCTATAGCCCTGCGCCCCAGCGGATTGGGCCTGTTCCATTGCCGACAGCACCTCACTGGCAAGCCCCCCGCCGCCTACCGCGTCGAAGGCGAGGCTGGCATCGGTCGCAGCGATAGCCAAGATCAGGGCGGACCTAAAGGTCTGGCTGCTAGAATCCACGACATGGACTGCGCCCATATCGCGCAATAGCCGCACCTGCTCAGGGCTGCGGACAATATTGACCAGATCTATGCCATCGCGCAGGCAAATCCGGTTCAGCATCTGACCCAGATTAGAAGCAGCAGCTGTATGGATCAGCGCCCTATGACCTTCCATACGTAAGGTCTCGGTCATCGCGAGGGCAGTCAAGGGATTGGCGAAACTGGCTGCGCCGTCCTTGGCCTCGGTCCCCTCTGGCAAGACCAGAACATCGGCCGTTCGATGGGTTCGGTACTGTGCGAACATGGCACCGCCAAAGACCGCCACCGTGCGACCGATCAGGGCTTGAGACGCCGCGTCAGGTCCTGCCGCGATCACAGTACCCGCCCCTTCTGTACCCACAGGCAAGGACTGACCCATGCGGCCTGCAACCAAGGCCATGAAGGATTGTGGAATTTTGGCTGTCGTCTTGTCGCCATCGACGAGCAAGGTGGAGAGGTCCGCGGGGCCAAATAAGAGGCCCAGATCACTCGGATTGATCGGGGCAGCCTCGACCCGTACCAGCAACTCTCCCTCGCGCGGCGCGGCGATCTCAACCTCGACTAAAGACAACTCCAAGCTGCCCTCTGGGCGCATCAAGGAGCGAAGTTGCAGCCCAGTGGTTAGCGGTTCCGGCGTGCTCGATGACATCCCACCGCGCTCCTATTGGGGTCTTGTATAGGAATCGTTTGGGCCGCCAATTCGTTCCAGCACAGCCCGTCCATAGTCGGGACGGGTCCAGTGCATCCGGCCGTCCGCATCCAACCAGCGGCGGGCCTCAAAGCCGGGCTTGTCTACCGGACGCAGAATAAACACACCCTTCTCAAAGGTCGCGACGGCGAGGATGGGGGTCTGATAGTCCCGTACCGAAACATCACGGACGGCGTTCTCGACGGTACCGTCGGCGCGCGCATCGGCAATGGTACCGCCGCCCATATCGACGATCCGGTCACCGCACTGCTCGATCCGCTCAGCATAGTTGTGCAGATGTTCACCCGCAGCAGGGGCCTGATCATTATGACTGACGATCCGCCAGATGCCGCGCAGATCAGGCGCACCGCTCACCAAAGGCTCGGTGCATGTGGCCAGAACAGGGGGCGGAAAGGTTCGGCCATAACCACCCGGCACCAATGGCGTGTGGGCGACCGGAATGTCTTTGGCCATCACCCTCTTGGCCTCAGTCTTGGTCGAAGGTGCCGCTGAGGCGGTCAAGGCCATAGCAAGGACGGGGATCGCTAAAACAGCGCTTTTGAAGATCATCGATCACTCCTTGTTGTCTCACTCGGCGCGCAGGACGCGGCAGAGAATTAGTCCCGATCCCTATTCTGGCATTCAGAGGATGCAGACCTTAACAAGGACGGTTCAGAACCTATCAATGCCTCGGCAGACGAAATGAGCTTGACAGAAGCCTCGCCCAAGACCCACCCTTCGGAACCGGAATAACGGTTCTGATCATGGGGTGGGAAATGAAGGTCGTCAATGCAGTTCAGCCGGGGGGCGAGCAGGCCAAGGCGTTTTTTGCCGGGCCAGAAAATGGCCCTTTCGTCATGGTCAACCTCTTGAAGTTCAAACCCTTCGCGGAATATGAGGATGGCTCCAATAGCCATCTGACCGGGGCTGAGGCCTATGAGCTCTATACGGTAGAGGTCCGCAAACTCTTGGCCTCTATCGGCGGCGGATCGGTCTATTCAGGCCCGGTTACCGGCATCTTGCTGGGTGAAGTCGAGGAGCTGTGGGACAAGATTTCACTGGCCTATTACCCGTCTCTAGAGGCCATGGGCGAAATGATGCGCTCGCCGGGTATGCAGGCCATCAGCCACCATCGCCGCGCCGGACTGGCTGGCCAACTCAATATCCGCATCAAGGCTCCCGTTACCTAGAGACCAGTCTTGGTGTCATAAGGCTTGGCGGCGGCGCTGTTGCACGTCATTGAACGCTCGGCACTCGGAGGGAATGTTCTGCAAAAATGCTTTCGCGAAAAGCCATGATAACACCAAAGCTTGGTGCATCCTTTTTCGAGCCGCACGGGGACGATCCAAACGCCCGGTGCCGTGATTATGTCAGGCTCCTGGTGAATCTATCCACCACAGCCAATGTTGAAAAGGCCATCGTCGATGGCAGGGTAACAACCTTAAACGCACTTCAAACTGTATCGTTGAGGGTGCGAGCGCGATAAGATTATGGTGTGCACTGTCAAGAGACAGTTATTTGATAGCCCCCTTGGGGCAATCGCGGTTCTTCTCAAGGCCTCGAAAATCTGGATTGTTCAATCCAATCAGACCGTTCGAAACACGGGCGGCGAATGAGGCAAATCCCACCTACTTTGGGACATTGGGAGCCAAAGCCCCAATGTTCCACCCATGTTCCGCCCCGAGTACAAAATAGCCATCAGGACAGGCCTCAAACCCCTACGCGACATGACGTCGCGAAATATGAAGAGACCAATTAGTCTAGGCGGGAAATCGTCGCGACTGACCAGTTAGTTACACCTCGGGTGGAGACACAAATGTCGTTGCCACTAGGCTACGCCCTCAAGGCCCTTACGCTGGATGATCGAAAGTAACCGCAAGGCTGGGCCCCCTGGCCGTTTCTTGCCCCGCTCCCAGTCAGAGACCAAGTTCTTCGACACATTGAGATAGCGCGCGAAAACAGGCTGTGAGACATGTTGCGCATCGCGTATGGCCTTGATCTCATCAGCCTTGAGCGGTGTCGCCGGGGCAAGGCAAGCCTCGTCGAATTCACGCAGGGTTTGCTTGTCGATAGCTCCAGCCCCATGAAGCCCTTCCATCATCTCGTGGACGGCGGCAAGCGCCTCGCTCTTATAGGTCTTGGGCATCGTCAATCACCTCGAACAATCTTCCTTCGCCTACCTCGGTATCGACCTGCGCCTGTGTCAGCGCGAGCACGATCTTGGCAGCCAGTTTTTAGGTCCTCAACTCATCACCATTGAGGTTGGCCTTGCTGTTTTTCGCGAAACCAAAAGCGAATACAGCCCTCTCCCCGTGGCGGAAGAAAACCAGCGTACGATAGCCGCCGGACTTGCCTCCCCCATCACGCGCTACACGCTGCTTAATCAGGCCTGCGCCTAAATCGGCATCGATCAGACCGCTGTTGGCCTGATCGACCGCTGAAATGATCGCCGCGTCGCTGATCCCTTCCCGGCTCGCATATTTCGCAAACCAGCGGTTCTTGTAGATGCGGGTTTGCAGCTTGTCGGTCATGAGCAAGCGGTTAACTATCACACTTTGTATTACGGCTCAAGGAGCGGAGTATGTCCTGCGTGGTAGCGATCAAAGGCCCGGCAGATTCGGCAGCACGGTCGGCAATTCACCAAGATCATCAGGCCGCATTAGCTTCGAACAAGAAGCACCGCTACATGCTGATCCATTGTAATTATTGTGTGCACTGTCAAGAACCAGTTATTTAAGAGCCCCCCTGGGGTCAAGGCGGCAAAAGGAACGGCTCCGCCCCGCAGGCTGAGATTGCATCATAACGCACGCCATACCGTGATGGCCGTCATCTCGAGTCCTGCATAGCGCCCGCCGCAGGTTCAGCCCACCATGACAGGATGTGCTTGTCGTGCGCGCTCGTCCACACCCCGGCATCGGTATAGCGCAGAGCGCCGCTGCCCGACGGGGAGCCAACGCGAGCGCGGATGGCCAGTGACACTGGATCGATCACGACATAGGTCTGGCCGGAGGTGGTGCGTAGCCAGACCTGGCCGCCACCAGTATCGATATCGCCATATTTCAGGGTTTCGTCCACCTTGACGCGGCCGGTGATGTCTCCTGTGGCGGGCTCAATGCGTACGACAGTGCCATCACCCTGTTCCTGAACCCAGACGCCGCCAACACCAGCGGTCAAAAAGCCTGGTGCCTTGCCGAGCCTGGTCGTCTTGATGACGCTGTTCACGGCTGGGTCCACCTTCTGTAGGGTCTGGCTGGCTGCGCTGACCACCCATAGCGCGCCC
>Ga0214919_10010635_pt1 | contig 11613 bp, 9 predicted proteins | sample LL1503_MetaG_FD_177994 | JGI IMG/M metagenome (GOLD analysis project Ga0214919, IMG submission 177994) | Freshwater microbial communities from Lake Lanier, Atlanta, Georgia, United States - LL-1503 | ecosystem: Environmental > Aquatic > Freshwater > Lake | place: USA: Georgia | collected 2015-03-15
ACAGCCGGCTTACCGCGCAAACCAGGTATGAGCCGTATGGATCTAATTGGCGTAAACGCCGGCATCGTTCGTGGCGTTGCAGAAAATATCGCAAAGCACTCTCCAAATGCAGTAATCATCGTGGTCTCAAATCCACTCGATGAAATGACCGCGCTAACTCAATTAGCAACTAACTTTCCAAAGAATCGTGTCATTGGCCAAGCGGGCATGTTAGATACTGCTCGTTTCACTAACTTCGTTGCCGAAAAACTTGGCGTAAAAGTCTCATCAGTTAAAACGCTAACCCTTGGCTCACATGGCGACACCATGGTCCCTGTTCCAAGTCGCTGCACAGTAGATGGCAAACCACTTGCTGATCTACTTTCAAGCGAAGAGATTGCAGATCTAGTAGATCGCACTCGAAATGGTGGCGCTGAAGTAGTTGCGCTTCTTAAAACTGGTTCTGCTTACTACGCACCATCTGCAGCAGCAGCTCGTATGGCAAAGGCTGTTATCGAAGACTCTGGCGCAGTCATGCCGGTTTGCGCTTGGGTTGATGGCGAATACGGAATCTCTGGCGTGTATCTTGGCGTTGAAGCTGAGATTGGTCGTAGCGGCGTGAAGAAAGTCGTTGAAACCAAACTCACCGATTCAGAACTTGTTGGCTTGAAAGAGGCGGCAGAAGCAGTTCGCGCTAAGCAAGCAGATGTACAAACACTTTAAAAATTCAAGCATTTAAATCTAAGAAGAGCGATTAGATCAAAGGAAGCAGATATGAATAAGATCAAGGTAACGGGCACTGTTGTTGAACTAGATGGCGATGAGATGACCCGCATTATTTGGCAGTTCATCAAGGATTCGCTCATCCTTCCTTACTTAGATGTAAACCTTGAGTATTACGACTTAGGCATGGAACATCGTGATGCCACAGATGATCAAGTAACCATTGATTCTGCCCGCGCCATCCAAAAGCATGGCGTTGGAATTAAGTGCGCAACGATTACTCCTGACGAAGCTCGCGTTGCAGAGTTTGGCCTGAAGAAGATGTGGAAATCTCCTAACGGAACCATCCGCAATATCTTGGGCGGAGTTATTTTCCGTGAGCCGATCATTATTTCAAATGTGCCACGCCTGGTTCCACACTGGACCAAGCCAATCGTTATCGGTCGTCACGCCTTCGGTGACCAGTACCGCGCCACTGATTTCAAGGTTCCAGGTCCCGGCAAGCTAACTATCTCATTCGTTCCGGAAGATGGATCTGCGCCAATTAATACTGAAGTCTTTAACTTTGAATCTTCAGGCGTGGCAATGGCGATGTATAACGTAGATGACTCAATCCGCGACTTTGCTCGTGCATCCCTTAACTACGGATTGCTCCGCAAGTTCCCGGTTTATCTATCGACTAAGAACACAATTCTTAAGGCTTATGACGGTCGCTTCAAAGATATCTTTGAAGAGATCTTCCAAGCAGAATTTAAAAGCCAATTTGATGCCGCAGGAATTTGGTACGAACACCGCTTGATCGATGACATGGTTGCGATGTCACTTCGTATGGAAGGCGGCTATGTCTGGGCTTGTAAAAACTATGACGGTGATGTTCAATCAGATACCGTTGCACAAGGTTATGGCTCACTTGGTCTGATGACTTCAGTTCTAATGACTCCAGATGGAAAGATCTGCGAATCAGAGGCTGCTCACGGAACTGTGACGCGTCACTATCGCGATCACCAAGCCGGTAAGGCAACTTCAACTAATCCAATTGCATCTATCTTTGCTTGGACACAGGGGTTAGCTCACCGCGCCAAATTAGATAACAACCCCGAACTAGCCAAGTTCTGTGCGACTTTAGAACGCGTTTGTATTGAAACTGTAGAACAAGGGAAGATGACTAAAGATCTCGCCCTCTTGATTTCAAAGACCGCGCCTTATCAAACAACCCAAGAGTTCCTTGCTTCAATTGATGAAAATCTGAAAGTAGCGATGGCCTAAAGATGATTGATCACCAGCCAGGTGCTATTGCCCTTGTTGGTTCCGGCGAGTATTTACCCCAATCGCAAGGGCTCGAAAGTGAGCTCTTGCGACTGGCTATTTTGCGAGGCAAGACAAATACCTATATTCAAATTCCAACAGCTGCGGGTAAAGAAGGCGAAGACCGTTTAGATTTCTGGCGTGCTCGTGGTGCAGCGCAAGGCGCACGTATCGATTGCGAAGTTATCTATCTTCCGGTCTTAACTCGCGAAGATGCTAGTAATCAGAAATTTATAGATCAGATAGAAAGCGCTGGATTAATTTATTTCTCTGGGGGAGATCCCGGACATTTAGCGCAGATATTTCGAGATACCCCTTTGTGGGCGGCGATAGTTAAGGCCTGGCGTTCTGGTTCATCGCTGGCAGGCTGTTCTGCTGGTGCCATGGCTTTCGGTGGCAAGATTATTGGTATCCGCAGATCTCATATTAGCGAGGGGCTTAATTTGCTACCTGAGATAGAAGTGATCCCGCACTATGACAAATTTTTAGGATGGCTGCCCGAGCGCGTTGCTGCTGCAGTGATTCGTGAAGATGCCGATACTGCACTTATAGGTATTGATGAAGATACCGCGCTAATTTTCACCGATAAGTGGCGTAAGTATGGACCGGGCCAAGTCCATCTTTTGCGTGGTAATTTAGAAATCTCGGATGAGCTATTTCCGAATAATTAGCGCTAATGTACTATTTTGCAAAACTCGCAATTTAAAGTACTAGCCAAGAATCTGAGGTAACGCGTGAAATCTCTCCAAGAGCAAGGTCTAGAAATCTGGTTCCTAACCGGAAGCCAACCGCTTTATGGTCCAGAGATTTTGGCGCAAGTTGCTGAGCAATCAAAGCAAGTTGTAGCAACACTGAATGCAGCAAGTGACCTACCGATTAAAGCCACTTGGAAACCGGTATTGACTACATCGGAAGATATAAAAGCGCTCTGTCACGAGGCATCAGCTAACCCAAATTGCATCGGTGTAATAACTTGGATGCATACCTTTTCACCGGCAAAGATGTGGATTGGTGGCCTTAACGCGCTCCAAGTTCCAATTCTGCATTTAAATACCCAAGCTAACTCTGAGCTTCCATGGGAAAGCATTGATATGGATTTTATGAATCTCAATCAAGCAGCCCATGGCGATCGCGAACATGGCCATGTGCAAGCGCGCTTACATTTGCCACGCAAAGTCGTAGCAGGTCACGTCTCAGAAAAGAGCGTCTCAACTCGAATCGCACATTGGATGCGTGCGGCAATTGGCTGGAACACGGCACAGAATTTAAAGCTAGCTCGCTTTGGCGACAATATGCGCTTTGTCGCAGTAACTGATGGCGATAAGACAAGTGCGCAAATCACACTCGGAATGTCGATCGAGGCCTACGGTGTAAACGCACTTGTAGATGCCGTCGCTGCAGTTCAGCCAGCCGCAATCGATGCTCTTGTTGCCGAATATGAAAAGATCTTTGAAGTATCTTCTGAATTGAAAAAGGGCGGCCCCCGCCATGAATCACTTCGTTATCAGGCATCGCTTGAAATTGCACTAGAAACTTTCTTAACCGCCGGAAACTTCAGCGCCTTTACAACTAACTTTGAAGATCTTGGTGCGCTAAAGCAGTTACCAGGACTTGCTGTACAGCGAATGATGTCAAAGGGTTATGGCTTTGGTGGCGAAGGCGACTGGAAGACTTCTGCACTGCTGCGCATTATTAAGAGTATGACGGAAGGTCTGCCAGGCGGAACATCATTTATGGAGGATTACACCTATCACTTTGGACCAGGTGAACCGAAAGTCCTTGGCGCACATATGCTCGAAGTCTGTCCAACAATTACAAATCAGAAACCAAAGTGTGAAATCCATCCCCTTGGTATCGGTGGAAAAGAAGATCCAGTTCGTTTAGTTTTCAACGCAACACCGGCAATAGGTCGAGTCGTTGGTCTGATGGATCTTGGTGATCGCTTCCGCATCGTTTCTAACGATGTTGAAGTAGTTAATCCAGATAAAGAGTTAAAGAAGTTGCCGGTTGCTTGTGCAGTTTGGAAACCTGCGCCATCACTTGCTACATCAGCAGAATCTTGGATCTATGCCGGCGGTTCTCACCACACTGTTTTAAGTACCGCTCTTGATCCAGAAGTTTTAGTCGACTTTGCAAATATCGCCCAGGTCGAACATCTGCGAATTAGCGCCTCAACTACCAGCGAGGATTTCCATAAAGAGATCAAGTGGAATGGCGCCTTTTACAAGCTCTCATCCCTGACCTAGGCCGATCTTTAACCAACCTTTAGCCAACTTTTTAGGCTGAGATCTCAAGCGCTGGGATAGCCCGCTACGGGCCTGCTTTGTAACCTAATCGTTATCGCCAAAGGGGCTATGTAGGTTGACGCGCCCCAGCGCCCGAACGAGGATAGCGACATGTAAAACCCTGGTCCCTGAAATTTCCAGGGGGGTGCATAACTACGTAGTTAAGAAATCCCTCAACATCGAGAAAGGCAATACATGCTAAAGAAGTCCAAAGTAGCAGCAGTCTTCGCTGCACTTGCACTTGTTGTGACAACAGCTCCAGCATCATCTGCTGCAACTGATAAGCAACTCGAAATCTTTACCTGGTGGGCATCAGGCGGAGAAGCTGCAGGTCTTGCAGGAATGACAACTGAGTTCGAACGTCTAAACCCAAAGACACCTTTCATCAACGCAACAGTTGCAGGTGCAGCTGGCGTTAACGCAAAGGGTGTTCTTGTATCACGTATGCAAGCTGGCAATCCACCTGACACATTCCAGGCACATGCTGGCGCAGAACTATCTTCTTATGTAAAGGCTGGACAGGTTGAAGACCTTTCATTCCTTTACAAGTCAGAAGGATGGGACCAGATTTTCCCAGCTGACTTAATTAAGACACTTACAACAGCAGGAAAGATCTACTCAGTTCCTGTAAACATTCACCGTGCAAACGTTCTATGGTGGAATCCAGCAGCTGCAAAGAAGGCTGGAATCACTAAGGCTCCAGAATCACTTGATGCAATGCTTGTTGACATGGCAAAGTTCAAGAAGGTTGGAATTGACGGAATCGCACTAGCTGGTAACGGCGACTGGGCGATTGCTCACCTATTCGACTACGTTCTTCTTGCTTCAATGGGTCCAGATAAGTTCAATGGCCTATGGAACGGAAAGACAAAGTGGGATGGTCCAGAAGTTGCTAAGGCAATTACATACCTAGGAAAGATCCTTGCATTCGGTAACTCAAGTAAGTCACTTGACTGGCCAGATGCAGGCAAGCTTGTAACAACAGGCAAAGCCGGATTCTTCATCATGGGTGACTGGGCTTCATCACAGTGGCAGTCAGAAGGCCTAAAGCTAGGCGTTGACTACACATGGGCTCCAGGTCCAGGAACCAAGGGTGTTTACCAGTGGCTCTCAGACTCATTCACATTGCCTAAGGGCGCAGTAAACCGCGATGCAGGTATCGCCTGGTTGAAGGTTTGCGGATCTCTAGCAGGTCAAGATGCATTCAACCCTAAGAAGGGTTCTATCGCAGTGCGTAAGGATTCAAATCCTAAGCTCTACGACAGCTACCTACAGGCTGCAATGAAGTCATGGAAGGTTGACCGCCTAGTCGGTTCAACAGTTCACGGCGTCAACTACGGAAACGCTGGAATGGCTGCATACGATGCTGCTGTTGGTCGTTTCTACACAGGTGGAGCAAAGGATGCAAAGGGATTCGCTAAGGCTCTCGTTGCTGCTTACACCGCAAACATGAACGGTTAATTTTTAACCGTTAAGTAGGAAATGTAAGTTAGTTCTAGGTTCTGGCGGGGCCGCAAGGCTCCGCCAGAACTTAGACTTTATATAAGTGAATTAGATGATTTTATTTTTTGATTATTTGAAATATTTTGAGAGGCGCAACTAAGTGAAAGTAAAGAAAAATCGAGTCCATAGCCCATGGGGCGGATTCTTTTTCGTACTCCCATCAATCTTTGCAATGGCGGTCTTCGTATACGGAATGATCGGCTACACAGTCCGCGAATCACTCCAGAATCGCACTAATTCTTATGCAACAGATATCAAATATGTTGGGCTAACGAATTACCGCGAGCTCTGGCAAGATCCAGAATTTACCCACGCATTAGGTAATCTTTTAAAATTTACCGGCGTATTTATGATCGGTTGCTTACTCTCCGGTTTGATTATGTCGTTGCTGCTGGAAAAGGGAATTAAAGGCGAAGGATTCTTCCGCTCTACCTACCTTTACCCAATGGCGATCTCATTTATCGCGATGGGAACTTCTTGGCGCTGGTTGATGGATTCAGCGCGCGACAAAGATGCCACTGGTTTAAATATGCTGCTCATGAAAGCTCACCTCGGCTTCTTGCAGAACGACTGGTACACATCAGAGAAGGGCACCATGTTTGCTATGGCACTGCCAGCGATCTGGCAGATGTCCGGTTATGTAATGGCGCTCTTCTTGGCTGGCTTCCGCGGCATTCCAGATGATTTGCGCGAAGCAGCTCGAGTCGACGGCTCAAGTGAATACAAGATCTACCGCCATATCTTGTTCCCACAGCTGTCTCCAACATTTTTAACGGTCTTAATTATCTTGGGCCATATATCGATGAAGGTCTTCGACTTAATCTTCGGTATCGCCAGCAAGAGCTATGTCACCAAGGTGCTAGCCATCTATATGTGGCAAGTTATCTTCGACTTCCAGAACTATGCCAAGGGCGCGGCGATCGCGATCTTGATCCTGTTGATGATCGCAGTGGCGGTTATTCCATATCTAATTTATGTAAATAAGACAGAGGAGGCGAACAAATGAGTTCAGATCTCGCATCCCGCGTTGAACGCAAGGTAGATATTCGCAATAAGCGCAAGCTCGATGGCAAAGGCCAGTTCTGGTTGGTCTTTCGTTACTTTGCGCTAAGCATCCTCTTTGTTATCGCTGCGCTGCCGATTTACATCATGGTAATTAACTCTGTAAAGGGAATTACTGGGGTATCACAATCCGCAGCCTTCTTGCCACCTAAGAAGCTCGATTTCAGCGCCTGGGGCCCAACTTGGGAGATCTTGAAGACTCCGATGTTGCGCACACTCTTCTTCGTAGTTCAGTCATCTGTTATCTCAGCGATCATCGGATCCATCAATGGCTTCGTCTTTGCTAAGTGGCGCTTTAAGGGATCAACATTTATCTTCACCACATTCTTATTCGGAATGTTTATCCCTTACCAAGCGATCATGATTCCATTGACTAAGTTCAATGCTTGGGCAGGAATCGGCGGATCAATTTATGTATTGGTCTTTGCTCACGTGATCTACGGTATTCCGATCTGTACCTTGATCTTCCGTAACTACTACGCAGCAATTCCAAATGAGCTAATCGAGGCTGCACGAGTTGATGGCGCCGGAATGGTACGTATCTTCCGCACTATCTTCTTACCGCTATCGATTCCTGGCTTCGTAGTTGTTCTGATCTGGCAGTTCACTTCTGCCTGGAACGACTTCCTCTTCGCGATCTTCTTAACCGGTGGTTCACCGAAGTTATCAGTTGCAACAACTGCCCTTAACTTCATCACCGGCTCTGGCAACCAGGTTTACTACGGAAATAACATGACTGCATCGTTGATCGTCTCGATCCCAACGTTGTTGGTCTACCTATTCTTAGGTCGTTACTTCTTACGTGGCCTCTTGTCAGGTTCGCTAAAGGGATAAGAACTTAACTCCCGTGCTCGATGAAGGTTCGGTTCTTTCCTACCTTTCACAGCGCGGACTATTAACAGGCAACGCCACCGTGGAGACACTCACCGGTGGCGTTTCTTGTGTCGTCTTAGCCGTCTCGAACGCAGAAGTTGATCTCGTAGTTAAGCAAGCGCTACCGGAGTTAAAAACCACAGCGAAATGGGTGGCCGATCAACGCCGCGCAATTGTGGAAGCCGATGCCATGCAGGTTTATCACTCAATAACTCCAGAAAGCGTTCCCGAACTTATCGATTGTGATGCTGCTGAGTTCACCTTAACTATGTCTCGTCTGCCACGAAGTTGCACCAATTGGAAGATAGATATGTTGGAAGGTCTAATTCATCCTGAGATGGGTGCCAGACTTGGCAAGATATTGGCTGCTTGGCATAACGCAGCTGCGGTATCGGATGAGATCAAGGCAAAGTTTATGGAAGATTCACTCTTCGAGCAGTTGCGAGTGGCGCCTTTCTATCGCGCGGTATTAGCTAAAAATCAAGGCTTAGAGCCGGTTATCGCTGGGCTCATAAATGAGATCACCACTGTAAAGAGAACTTTAGTTCATGGCGATTTTTCACCTAAAAATATTATGGCAACCGCTGATCATCGCCCGATTGTCTTGGACTTTGAAGTTGCCCATATCGGAAATCCCGTCTTTGATCTCGCATTTTTACTTGCGCACTTACTATGCAAAATTATTCGTGCGACGCAAGGAGATGAGAAGGATTTATTGGTTGAAACGGCAAAGCAGTTCTTCGCCAACTATCAACAAGATTCTCAGTTAAACGTTGCCGCAAGCCTGCCACACCACATTGCCTTGATAGCCCTGGCAAGAGTCGAAGGGGTCTCACCAGTTAATTATTTGGATGAATCTGCCCAACAAAGGCTAGTAGCGCTCACTAAGTCGGCACTGTTAGATTCAGGTATGACTGTCACTGGACTATTGGAAAGTGCCGCAAAGTGAATATAAAACGCGTCCTGGGATATCAGGTTCTAGATTCACGCGGTCGCCCCACAGTTGCGGTAACGCTGACTCTTAGCGATGTTTCTATCCACACTGCGCGGGTGCCATCGGGGGCTTCTACGGGTGCACATGAAGCACATGAATTGCGTGATACCGGCACCGAAAAATCAGAAGAATTGTTCGCAGGCAAATCTGTTTATCAAGCAATTGAAAATATAAACACCAAGATCGCACCTAAATTATTGGGCCACAGTCTCAATCTGGCAGCAATCGATGGGTTATTAGTTGAAGTTGATCCCACACCGGGCCACCAAGTAATCGGCGCTAATGCAACGCTGGCAACTTCACTTGCAGTTGCGAAAGCTGCGGCACACGCTTCAGGAAAATCGCTGGCGAGGTATTTTCAACCAGAAGGCAAGTTATTAATACCGATGCCGATGGTAAATATTTTATCTGGGGGAGCCCATGCCAATCGCAGCCTAGATATTCAGGATGTGTTGGTTATTCCCCATGCTGCTACAAACTTTGCTGAGGCACTTTCCTGGGTTGTTGCAATTCGCGAACGTGCGGCAAGTGATGGTAAATCGCATGGCATAACCCACTTAGTGGCAGATGAAGGTGGGCTTGGACTTTCTTTCTCTTCAACTGATGATGCCTGTGAATTTGTACTGGCCCAAGTTGAATTACTTGGTCTTTCCGGAAAAGTTTCCCTCGCACTTGATATCGCTTCAACCCAATTCTTTACCGATAATAAATACTCCTTAACCACATCTGGTACAAAGTATTCATCTGATCAATTTGTGGAAGAGATGCTCAATTTAGTAAATACCTACCCCATTGCTTCAATTGAAGATCCCTTTGCTGAAGATGATTGGTCAGCCTGGAGCGCATTCAGTGCGCAGGCTCCAGCAAATTTACAAATTCTTGGCGATGATCTATTTACAACAAACTTGCATCGCTTAGAACGTGGCATTGCTGAGAAGAGCGCCAACGCAATTTTGATCAAGGCCAATCAAAATGGCTTAGTTACTTCTACTCAACGAGTGTTGGCACACGCCCATGCCAATAAATTTGCAACTGTTGTCTCTGCGCGCAGCGGTGAGACTGAGGATTCTTGGCTGGCAGATCTAGCAACGGGCTGGCGCGCCGGACAGATAAAGGTTGGTTCTACCCATGGATCAGAGCGAACTGCAAAGTGGAATCGCTTACTTGAATTGGAAGCAACCGAGGAGACTGAATTTTCAAGGCCTTTTTAAATAATAAAACCCCCGCCACATAAGTGACGGGGGTTTTATTTACTTCTAATTACTTAACGCGTTCTCCAGTTGATGAACTAAAGAGGTGCACTGCACTTGCGTTAGCTGTCACAGTAATTGTGTCACCTGGCTTTGGTGGGTTCTTTGGATCCCAACGAACAATTACTTGTGCGCCTTCATCGCCGGAGTTAGCAAACTTCACTGAAGAATCTGCTGGCTTGCCATATACGAATGCATCAGCACCGAGCTCTTCAACTACTTCAACAAGGACGTTAAAGCCCTTTGAAGCAGGTGCGAATCCTTCTGGACGGATACCGACTGTGACTGATGATCCGGCAGATGCTGGAACATCGATCGCTAGATCCCCAAGCATCGCCTTGCCACCGCTGACGGGAGCAGAGAGCAGGTTCATGGCAGGAGATCCGATAAAGCCGGCAACGAATGCATTTGCTGGTGAATCGTAAAGATTACGTGGTGTATCTACTTGCTGAAGTAGACCATCCTTTAGAACTGCTACGCGATCACCCATAGTCATAGCTTCAACTTGGTCGTGCGTTACATAGACAGTTGTGATTCCGAGACGGCGCTGTAGCGCTGCGATCTGAGTACGAGTTGCAACGCGCAACTTCGCATCAAGGTTTGATAGTGGCTCATCCATAAGGAAGACCTGTGGTTCGCGAACAATTGCGCGACCCATTGCAACGCGCTGACGTTGTCCACCTGAAAGAGCCTTTGGCTTGCGCTCTAGATATGGTTCAAGGTCAAGCAATTTAGCTGCTTCATTAACGCGCTTATCGCGTTCTTCTTTAGCGACTCCAGCGATCTTAAGTGCAAATCCCATGTTCTCTGCAACAGTCATATGTGGGTATAGCGCATATGACTGGAAGACCATTGCGATATCACGATCTTTTGGAGCAACGTTTGTTACATCGCGGTCACCGATAAGAATGCGACCTTCGTCGATCTCTTCAAGGCCTGCCAACATACGAAGTGATGTTGACTTACCGCAACCTGATGGACCGACAAGAACCAGAAACTCTCCGTCTTTAACGGTTAGGTTTAACTTGTCGACTGCAGGTTTGGTTGTGCCTGGATAAATACGTGTTGCGTTTTCGAATACAACAGATGCCATTTAAGGTATCTCCTTCTCCGGGCAGGTACGTGCCCGACGGTCCGAGGATGAAGGTGCTAGCCGGTTGGCTAGGCTGGGTAAGAATAGGGCACAAGCGTAGAAATATGGAAGGGGCGCAGTAGATCGCCCGCTGGTTCGAGGAGGAAGTAGAATTGCCCTCATCATGGACCCTTACCCGATTGGTGCCTTACTGGGCGATCTAGCCACCGTAGCCGGCCTTATCTTGCTTGGCGCACTCTTTGTAGCGGCCGAAATTGCACTGATCTCACTGCGCGAGAGCCAAGTTCGCCAACTCTCAACTAGAGGTAAACGTGGAGCTAAGGTCGCTCACCTTGCAACCAACCCCAATCGCTTCTTAGCGGCCGCTCAAGTCGGCGTCACAGTCTGCGGATTTTTATCGGCCGCCCTTGGTGCAGAAAAACTTGGCGTATATGTGATTCCACAACTAATCGATTTGGGTTTATCAGAGGACGCGGCAAATGTAACTTCGCTAATTGGAGTAACGCTAGTTATCGCTTATTTCTCGCTGGTTTTCGGAGAATTAGT
>Ga0214919_10010637_pt1 | contig 11612 bp, 16 predicted proteins | sample LL1503_MetaG_FD_177994 | JGI IMG/M metagenome (GOLD analysis project Ga0214919, IMG submission 177994) | Freshwater microbial communities from Lake Lanier, Atlanta, Georgia, United States - LL-1503 | ecosystem: Environmental > Aquatic > Freshwater > Lake | place: USA: Georgia | collected...
AAGCAAAAGAAATATATTCTAATTGTTGGGCATTTGCAGCAATTAATGACTCCAATAGTGGTAATGTTATTGCTTGGGGTAAACCTGATTTTGGCGGTAATTCTGATGATACTCAACATCTATTGAAAAATATTAAAAAAATATATTCTACTAATTATGCATTTGCAGCCATTGATAATGATGGTAATGTTATTACATGGGGTTACTCAGATTATGGTGGTGATTCAAGTCTTGTAAAAGATGAATTAAAAAATATTAAAAAAATATATTCTACTAATTATGCATTTGCAGCTATTGATAATAATAATAATGTTATTACATGGGGTAACTCTAAATATGGTGGTAATTTAAGTCTTGTTAATGATGAATTAACAAATATTAAAGAAATATATTCTAATTCTTCTACATTTGCAGCTATAGATAAAAATAATAATGTTATTACATGGGGAAATCCCAAGTATGGTGGTGATTCAAGTCTTGTTAAAGATGAATTAAAAAATATTAAAAAAATATATTCTATTTATTCTGCATTTGCTGCAGTTGATTATAATGGTAATATCGTAACATGGGGTGATACTAAAGGTATTTTATAATAAAGATAAATAATAGTATGTTTATTTTATAATTTTTGTTTATAAAATTATTATATATTTAAAAAATTGAAATATAAATTATATAAAAATATTATTTATATTTATAATAATAATGTTATTTACTACACTAATTGGAGAACAATATTTAATACCTATTAATTTTTCAGATTATACAGACTATATTTATATCAATATTTATTTAATATTGATATAAATATTAATTTAAAATTAAATGATTGTTGTATTAAATATATATATAACGAACAACACGCGCCGAAGATGCACGTTGCTGAAGACTAACTAAGTCCGTCTGAACAAATAACAAGCATCACGAGTTAAATGTAATTTACTAAATTGATAAGCATTATCAGATATTTTTAATCTCTCTTCGTAATTATCTAAACATCTAATACATTTTTGTTTATTATTTTTATTGAAAAAGCAAGTTTTACATATATATGCATGACATACACAACATTTTTTTAATCTATATTGTCTATTAGACTCATATTCGTCCCATGAATAATAACATAAATTACATTCGAATACCGAAATTTCTCCATGCATTTATAAAAAATATAGAGATATTTTTTTAAATTGTTATTTTAATTTCATAAACATGCTCTGGATATGAACTACTTAAACATTCTAATGTAATAATTTTAACATTATAAATAATATAATCAGTACAACTACTTATATCATCTAACTGAATAATAATTATATTTTTTTTATCAGTATCATTTATAATCCAATTAAAAAAAGAGATTGACATACCTCCATAAATTAATATATCATTAATCAATACATTGGTAACTTCTTTTAATGTTATTAACAACCAATCTGGTGGACGTAATACATATTGATGTTTATTATCAATTGTTTTCCAATTTATATCATTTATGTTATTCATTTTATAAGATTCATTGAAAGAAATACAATCAATTTTAATATGATTATCATCTTCACCTATACATTTCCAATTATTATTATTATTATAAGATGATAATTTTAAATAATCATCACAAATTAAATTTTTTGATATTTCTATTGGAATTAAAGTTTTTATCATTAATATTTAATATAGTTTTATCTTTATATTATTTATCATAATTAATCTATATATAATATACCACAAAAGCCCATTTTATAATTTATTATATTCCATGCTATTGTATACATTATCAATGGTTTATTTTCAATAAGTATAGGTTCTTCATTATTATTTAACATTTTTATTTTTACATTTACCTTATTTAAAATAGACATATTTATGCATCCTATTTGATTATTACTTTTAAAATTTTCTTCAATATTAAATCCAAAATAACTTAAATTATCTCCAATATCTTCACCATAAATATTAATCAAATTACGATCATAATCTAAACATTTTATAGTATCATTAAGAGTAATTAATAAATTAACTATTTTATGTTTTGGATAGTTAATAATAATACCTTGTGTTAAGAATTTAGGTGTAATATCACTTTCATAATCACATAGGTTCCATGCCTCATTTTTATTAGTGCTACCGTTACGTCGAACTTGATATTTATTGACAATTCAATAGTTATTTTCAATTTTTTTTTATTAAAAATAACTCAAGTTCTATAGATGCGCAACTCACCTATTTTACTATATTTACAAACATTTAATATATATATTTCTTGCACCATTTATATCTCTATTTACAACATTATTACAATTATCACAAATATATACTTTTGAACTACCTAAATTTTTTTTAATATTTGCACATACAGAACAAGTCATTGATGTATATGATTCATTTATTAAACTATAATTAACATTATATACTTTACATTTGTATTCTAATCTTTGTTGATATTGGTAATATTTTGTTCTTAAACATGCTATTTTTTGTATTTTAGATAAACAGTTATTATAATTACTAACTATTTTCTTGGCACTCATATCACCTAAGAGAACAGTGTTGTAATTTTTAACTATATAATTAATACTTTTCCATTGCATGTCATCTATTTGATTTGATATTTTTCTATTTATTAATAATTCATTTTTCTTTTTTATTTTTTTTGGTATTTTTTCATTATTTTTAATATTTTGTAATCTTTTTAGTTTTTTTTTTACATGTTCATTAATATTAGTTCCAATCATTAATGAACTATTTTCACTTACACCTGACATAAATGTTCTTAATCCTGGATCTAATGAAAGTAAATTATTATCTTTATTAATTATATTTATTTTATCTATTTTTATAGGTATTAATAAAGTATATTCATCTAGTATTGAATTATAATTAATCTTTACATTAGAAGTAATATTAGATAATATTATTTCTTTTTTATTATATATATATTTTATATTACCTAATATTTGATAACAAATTTTATTATTTTTTATATAACATGTTTCTATATCCATTGTTTGCGATGGACGTATTTTCTTCCAATATTTAATTCTAAATCTATTTATATTACCATTTTTTAGATTACTTAATGCAGATTTAATATTTGTGCATAATTGTTTTATTGAATAGTCTAATATATGTGTATATATTTTTGTATTTCTATTAATACTATTTAATTGACTATTTTCTATTATTTCTTTTTTTATATTAATTAATTTACTTCTAATATAAAAAAAATTAAAAAATTCTTTTTTATTATTTTGTTCATTTATAATATCATTAGTAATATCATTTTTAACAAATCTATAATTATTTATAATATATTTTAATGTTTCATTATACATATTTGTACATGAATCAAACCATTTTTTTAAAATATTTTTTTGTTCTGCTGTCAATATCATCTTTATTTTTTTACACTTAATTAGTTTTTCATTTTTATGTTTATTCTCAAATTCAATATTTTTATGTGTTGTTTCAGATGTATTTTTTATTATATCAAACCATGAACATGTATTAATTTTTTCTAAATTTACACTAAAATGTTTAGGTAAATCATTATTGTGAATTTTAATATTATTATGAAAATCTTCATTAGAAATATATTTTTTTCTTTTTTTCATTATAAATAAATATAATAATTAATGTTTAAATAAAATAATTATTATTAAAAAAAAATTGAAAATAATGTCAAAATGTCAATAAATATCAACTTTATGGCTACTAGTAGATAACCCATTAAATGTATTTCAAATTCTTGTACACTTTTTATATTTTCTTGTACACTTTTTATATTATATATTTTTTCTGTTATTGCTACTTCTTTTCGTTTATCAACGTCTAAAATATATGTATTTAAAACCATATCTACAATCATGTTTTCATCTAATTCTTTTATTAATATAGTAAAAGACGAAAATGTTAATGATATTAATGGAATTTTATGTTTCAATAATATATCATGTGGAAATTCAATAAAATAATTATCACTAATTTCGCATTCATAATTCTTGAAAAATTGTTTTATTAAATTATTATTATATTTTAATAAAAAAGAAAATGGTATGTTATAAGTATCATAACCAAACATAATTGTTAAATTAAGTTTTTTTAATTTATCTATATTTTGAAAATTAGTAATAAACCTCTTATTTTTATTAAATCTCCTTGTTCTCTAAAATTATTTTGTTCTTTATTAGATAATCTAACAACTGATGGAGTAATTACTTGGTTTTCAATATCTTTATCTTGATGTCCTTTTAATAATAATAATTGTATTTTATTTATCATTATAAATAAATAATTAATTAGTCTTTAAATTAAAATTACATTTTTTTAATTATATATACAAAAGAGATTTTATATAAATTATTATAAATGTAATAAAATAATTAAAAACTTTTTGACTAAAAATTAGATTGATTATTGTAATACTTAGTATTAAATCTTAATTGTGTAAATCAATTAATTTTTTCATCTATATGTATATTCATTTGCTTTCTTATCATAAATTCTTGTGAAATTGTCTCAATAACTTTAATGACTTTTTTTACTAATATAGATAAGATTTTATACGATAATTCTTTTAATTCTCTCTTATCGTAAAAATATTTACTAATATCATTAATATCTGATGTATTCTCATTTTTTAATGTATTATTACTTAAAACATCATTCAATATATCTAAATATTTGTATATAATTTTATAATATTTTATAAGAAATTCCGTTCTATACGTATAAATTGATTCATATGGTATAATAATATCAGTTCTAATATAATAGTACACTAGTTTTTTATCACCAATTAAATCCTCAACACATTTGCAACATAAATTAGTTATCATATTTATATTGATAAATAATTTTGTTGGTATAAATATATTATCTTCGTGTTTGCACCATCTTCCACAACCGAATGCATCACTATAACCATCAACATTCATTCTTTCAGTACATGAATGTTCTTTACATATTGAACATTCAATAATAGTTTTACATCCTTTTGGTAAAATAGCTGGTAATTCTTCTGTCAGATTATCAATATTATTCGAATTAAATAATAACTCATCCGTTGGATTAAACCAGTCTATTGTATAACTGATGTCCATTGTATTACTGATGTCCATTGTATTACTGATGTCAATGATATTACTGATGTCCATTGTATTACTGATGTCCATTGTATTACTGATGTCCATTGTATTACTGATGTCCATTGTATTACTGATGTCCATTGTATTCCTGATGTCCATGATATTACTGATGTCCATTATATTACTGATGTCCATTATATTAATTATTCAATTTTTTAACAATTACAATTAAACTCTTCTGAATTATGCTCATCACAATAACATATATCACAAATATAACATTTCCAACCACTAGATTCATCACAATTATTATCACATATTGAACATTTTTTTATAAATATTAGAGATTCTATTTGAAAATAATGATATATTTTATCGGATGACTTAAATCCACAATAAATATTTGATTTATCAATTCTTTTCATTTTTAATTGTTCTAAATGTTCAAATATACAACTATCGTCATCGGAATAATCATTATCACTCAATATTATATATTTTTTATTGATTTCAAACTTTAATAGATATACAATCTTAGGAAACTTAATTTTATCATTTAATTGTATTTCACTCTTTACATATTTGCATGGTAAAAATTATTTTTTATTTCACCCTTTACATACCATTTATACTTTGTCTTTTTTGTTATTTCTTCAACCAAAAACGTTTTAATGTTTTAATATCATTGTGTATGATAATATCAATAAAACCATTATTAATGTAAATTTTTATTGATATTGTATTGCAACCATTGCATCCTTTTGTGATAATTTCATTTGCATACCATTCATCAGATATTTTATATTTGGTTGAATATGTATATTCGTACTGAATCCCGGATGCTGATATAGTACGTGTTTTAAAATTAACAGTAATGTTAATTATTCCATCAAAAGGCATCCAGCCAGAAAGAATACACGGTGCAATAATTTTAATACTCTTTCCATTATATTCGACTTTTTTAATAAAGGATTCATCGTGTGCTTTGATAATAGTGAGTTGTTCAATTGTATTATCTTCGTCAGATATAAAAGCTTCTGAATTTAAAAAGTCTGGTATTTCTTTTGGTTTATATACAAATGTAATTAAATCATCAAATGATGATGAATATATAATTCTATATTTAAGGTCATTATGACCATCACACGAATTACAATAACCTTTAATACCTATCTTAATATACATATAAAATACTTTATCATTTATATCATGAATTTTGATTATTGTGGTGCTTCTAATTAAATCTTTCCATTCAGTTAATACTGTTTTGGATATTTTTTTGTAAAACATTTTTAAATATAATAATTCTGTTTTATGCTCATAAAAATCAATACAACTACCTGTACATTTAAATATTTCTTGTTCTGCTAATGTTCTATCAAAACTATATATAGAATATGAACTAATACCTTTTCTAAAACGCGATCCAGTTAATACTACTGTAGGAATATTGTTTCTTTTACGTTTTAGGATTTCTTCTAAAATAGTATCATATACTTTTGTCATTGTTTTATAGTTTAATAGTCTAATAAGTGATAATTTAAATATTCAATTTTTTTTATAATTTTTTATATATTATTATATTATTATATACAATATGCCTATACATAAAAGTGAAAATTTTAAAATTAGTGCTGTTAATTATTATTATTTATAATAATTTATAATAATGTTAATTCAATTTTTTTATTATTTTACATGCTTATTACTATTTGTTATTTAAGAGACAAAAGATTATAAAAAAATTTAATTAATTTAGGACTATCGTTCATTAATAATATAAATTTTTTTGTTTCGGCATAATTTAATAATGTAGTATCAAATATATGAAAATTTTCATCTTTGATAATACTTTTATCATGTGGATTATTTTGAATTTTAATAATTAAATAATATAATTGTTTATTATCATTTAGCCAAATATTAAAAATTCCATACATTAAAAAAAACATAAAATCCTTAGATGGCGTATAATTAAATATAAATTTATCTATTGATCTTTGTGTAAATTTATAATTAACAATAATACCATAATCTATTAATGAAAAAATATATCCATATGTAGGAATATCTAAATTCAATATCTTTATTTTTTTTAATTTAGTTTTTTTATAACAAATATTTTTACTATATGGATCTCCATGTATATAATTATTTATATGCATTAAATGTAATGCATAACTAATTTGTATAATTAGTGAATAAACTTGTTTTTTATTTAAGTTTGTCATGATATCCGACAATACTCCATCCTTCAAGTCTGTTATAGTATCTATACAATATTTTAAACTATTAAATCTATTTACATTTTTTAAGAGCTTTTCATTATTTTTTTCTATATCTGTAATAGGCATTATGAAGTTAGATTCACCAATATTATATTTATATAATATTGTAAAATGGTTTGTATCAATAGTATTGATAAATGTATTAAAATATATATTTAATATAACATTATCATCATTAACTTGATTTACAGGTATTATTAAATCAAGTAAATCATCATTTTTAAATTTGTTTAATTTTTTAAAATTTTTTAAAATTTTATAGGTTGATTCTTCAATTTTTTGTCTTCTTAGTGTATAATATTTTCCTTTAATTTTTATTTTATAAATTACAGCTTCGTAGCCATGATTTATTATATTATCTAATTTATAATTATTATTTGTCATAATATAATTTATCTTTAGAAAAAAATATTTAATATTAAAACTATTTTATAATATAAAAAATAGTAATTATAACCAAATTAACTATTAAAAATAAATAAATAAATATTACAAATAAAAAAACATTATCTATATTATATGAAAATATTAGATATATTAAAAAAATATAATTTTACAGATGATGTTCAAAATAATATTTTAATATTATTAAAAAATTTTGGTTCAAAATTCAATATTAAATATTTGAAAAGTGATGCAATCGTATCACCTAAAATTACAGTTTCGTATTTATGAGATATATAACTTATAGTTTTCCTATAATAAAAATTGAAATATATTTCAATATATATATAATATTATATATAATGATATAAAATGGAAGTAATAATACAACACAATCATACAAAATCTAATTATCAATATATTTGTGATAAATATATATTGCCATTATGGTTTGATCATCGTGATATTGATTGGATTAGATATTATCCAATGAAAGATAATAAAATGTATAAAAAAACAATTAATAAAAGGATAAAAGAAGAAAAAAGTAAATATATATATGATGATGAAAAAGTTAATATACACGAAATATTCAAAAAATATTTAGCATATGTAAATAACATGTCTTTAATTAATGATATAACAGATGAAGAAATGGAAAAATTATTAAATATCAAAGTATGTGATTATGATTGGTATTTTATGTGGTCTACACCAATATATGATAAAAACAGCGAAGAACTACTTTTACAAAAAAGATTAGATGAATCATATATTAAAAATATTTTAAAAGAAAAATACAATGAATTTGAATATGATGATGATGATGATATTGATACTTTTATAAAAATATTTAAACAATTAAAAATAAATATTGGAGACAATTATATTTGTAAAAAACAACAACGGAGTGAATATGGATTTAATATATATATATTAGACAAAACTGGTGAATATATATATAATATATTATATGAAACATATAATGAATATAATAACGGAAATATATTAACGTTATACAATAGACAATTAAATATTGGATATGAAGTAAAAGTGTATTCTAATAGGATAGAAAATTTTATAAATGGTAAATATCATTCAACCAATGAAGATCCACAAATAACTGAAATTATAAATAATAATACAAAACTTATTCTACTTAATAAAATATATCCAATATTAAGCGAATTCATTATAAATGCTTATAATAATGATAGCATTATATTAATTACAGAAAAAGAATTAATAACTTTAAATAAATATATAAGAGAAACCACTTGTTAATTAAAAAAAATTAATTTATTTATTAAATATCAAAATATATAATCTACACTAATATATAATAAAAATTGATATTTCACTTAAAACAGTAGAATAATAATAAACTACCTAATTCATCATAATATTTTCCTTTCAAATTATCAATTCTATTAATAATATAATATCATATTTTCTATTAGTTGTTTTATTATAAAATTTATTATATTTAAGCGTTTTTAATATATTTGCTGTTATATTATTCATAAATAATTATATTATAATATTTTGCTTTTAATTCAATTTATAATTTTTTAAATTGAATAAACTAAATATAAACATGTCCATAAAAAAAAGATATATAGTTGAACATACTAATAATCATTTTAAACAATTTAAAAGAATTAATATAAGATATGATAAAAATAGCAATATGTTTTTAAATTATATATATTTAGCTTGTACGGGCAAAGCCCTGCAAGGTCCTACGGACCTGTAATATTAATAAATAATAAAATATAATTATTATATTTTATTATTTATTATTAAATAATAATACTTAATTATAACTGCGTTTATAAATATATTATTTTCTAATAACGGTTTCTATTTAAAATTGATAAAATTAATAAAATTAATAAAATTAATAAAATTAATAAAATTAATAAAAAAATAAATTATTATAAATTTTAAATTATGCTTTATAATGGTAATATTTAATATTATAATTCTATAAGGTAAAGCGAAACATACCTTAAATTTATAATACATTCTTAAGATATTTTAATCCATTGTTTATTATTTTTTTATTTATGTTTAATTTCAAAGTATGAATATTCTTAATATATTTTAATCCATTGTTTGTTATTTTTTCATTATATATTTTAAATTTTAATTTTAAAGTATGTATATTCTTAATATATTTTAATCCTTCGTCTGTAATATTATTATTATTTTCTAATTCTAATGTATGTATATTCTTAATATATTTTAATCCTTTGTCTGTAATATTATTATTATTTTCTAATTCTAATGTATGTATATTCTTAATATATTTTAATCCTTTGTCTGTAATTTTATTATTATTTTTTAATTTTAATGTATGTATATTCTTATTATATCTATCTCTATTATGCATATATTTTAAACTTTTATTTATAATACAATCTTAAAATATTTTAATCAATTCTTTGTTATATTTAATTTATATTTAATTTTAAAGTATGAATATTCTTAAGATATATTAATCCTTGATTTGTTATTTTATTATTATTTTTTAATTTTAAAGAGGAACATACCTTTAATATAATAAAATAAAATTTTGATATAAAATAACATTTAAAAAGACAATTATAATATATGCAGCATATTCAGTATAAAAATATTTACTTTTTGTATCAAAAACCTATATGAGATAGCATTAATAATTTAATGTAGTAAAGAATAAAACACGTAAGAAACCATTAAAAACCTATCTATAAAATCGGCGTTTTAAATGTTAAAAAGTGTAATAAATTTAACTCATCTTACTTTTAATTGTGATTTTAATAAAGAATTAAAAGATTCATTAAAAAAATTAAAAAATTTAACTCATCTTACTTTTGGCTGGTATTTTAATCGAAAATTAAATGATTCATTAAATAAATTAAAAAATTTAACTCATCTTACTTTTGGAGATAATTTTAATCAAGAATTAAAAGATTCATTAAGAGAATTAAAAAATTTAACATATCTTATTTTTAGATTTAATTTAAATTAAGAATTAAAAGATTCATTAAAAGAATTAAAAATAATAAATTAAAAGATTTATTTTTAAAAATAAATTTAACTAATCTTTAATATAAATTTAAATTTTTTTTTATAACAAGTTAATTATATAAAGTTATTTTAATTAGTTTTTTAATATTTAAAAAAATTAAATTATATATCACTTTATATAATGAGTAAAATATTAATTAAAAAAATGAAAATAGTTGAATTTACAAATAATAATATATATGTATTAAATAATATTGATAATGATAAACTTAATGAATATTCTGAATTTCCTATTGGTTCAATAACTAAATTATTTACTATAATATCATTACTTTTACTACATCAAAATAAACAAATAAATATATATGATAATATTGGTAAATATATAGATAATAATGAAATAAAAAATTTAAAAATAATAGATATAATGAATCATAAAAGTGGATTAAAAAATATGTTTGATGGTGCTCAATATGGTAAATCTAAAATAAAATATAAATCAGCAACTGAAATTTATAATAAATATAATGATAATAAATTAATTGATAAAAAATTAATAGGCATTTTTGCATATTCAAATATAGGTTATCAAATTCTTGGTGTTTTAATAGAAAAAGTTAGTAATAGTAAATATTCAAATTATGTAAAAAATAATATATTAATTCCATTAAAAATGAATAATACTGGAATTAATGAATGTAATATTATATTATATAATAAAAAAGTAAAAAAACTAACTAAATATGAATTTTATGAAAGATCTTTTGCAAGTTCTGCTGGAGAACTTAAAAGTTGTATAAAAGATTTAATTAAATTTAGTAAATTTATTAAATTATTA
>Ga0214919_10010638_pt1 | contig 11610 bp, 11 predicted proteins | sample LL1503_MetaG_FD_177994 | JGI IMG/M metagenome (GOLD analysis project Ga0214919, IMG submission 177994) | Freshwater microbial communities from Lake Lanier, Atlanta, Georgia, United States - LL-1503 | ecosystem: Environmental > Aquatic > Freshwater > Lake | place: USA: Georgia | collected...
GCGCCGTGAGGCGCCCGAGATTGCCCCCTCGCGTGGCAGCAGCGCGGGCGCGATGCGTCGTGAGCCGACGATGCTCGCCGATGCTGCCCCAGCGCCGACTCGCGTGCAGGCGCCCGTGCAGGCGCCTGCGCCAATCGCCGACCGAGGCCCTGCCACGGTGGCCGCGATTCCGCTCGACATCAACCGACTCTCGGAGCATTGGGACGATGTCGTCGAAGCGGTGCGTCGTGCTGGCCGAGCCGTGGTCGCGAGCGCGCTCGCCGAGGCGGCTCCGATGGCGGTGACGGCGTCCGGTGTGGTGACGGTCGAAGTGACCGGCGAGGCCTTGGTGCAAGCCTTGGAGAACGGCGCCGAATCGATCCTCACGGCGCTCCGTTCACGGTTCAGCGGCGTGTCCAAGGTCATGGTGCGCGGCGTGGGTGGAGACGCGCCGTCCAAGCGCCTTACCGCCGACGCGGTGATCGCGAATCGCGTGGCGATGCTGCGCAAGCGCGACCCGATGCTTGACGCAGCCGTGGACGCGCTCGATCTCCGCCTGCTCGACTGATCGGCGTGTCGGCGATCGACGAACTCGTCACGGAGCTGTCGCGACTCCCGACCATCGGTCGGAAGTCGGCGATGCGGCTGACGTACCATCTGCTCAAACAGTCGCCAGATCAGGCGCGGCGGCTTGCCGACGCGCTGGGCACGCTCCACGATCGCGTTCGGGCCTGCGAACGGTGTTACAACCTGACAGAGGCCGCCCTGTGCGCCGTGTGCGCGGATCCGCGGCGCGACGCAACGATTATCTGCGTGGTTGAGGAAGCGAGCGACATCGGCGCGATCGAACGCACGGCCGAGTATCGCGGCGTGTACCACGTACTCGGCGGGCGGTTGTCCCCGCTCGATGGTGTCGGTCCCGACGATCTTACGGTGGCGTCGCTGGTGCGGCGGGTCGAGGCCGGTGAGGTGCGCGAGGTCATTGTCGCGACGAATCCGCGGCTCGAAGGGGAAGCCACCGCGCTGTACGTGCAGGAGCAGGTGGCGGCCTTTCCGGTGAGTGTCACACGTCTCGCGCGCGGGCTCCCCGTGGGTGGGGATCTGGAATACGCCGACGGCGGCACAATCGCGCAGGCGATTTCTGCACGACGGGCGATGCAATGAGCGGTGGCCGATAATGGCAGCCTCGAGCAGCTGGGCGTTCACGCCCGAGGATTCTGCCGCCATCGCCGACGTGCTCGAGCGGCTATTGGCCGCGAGCAACACGCGCTGCGCGCTGCTCGTGGACCGCTCCGGTCAGCTGGTGGCGACGGCGGGAGAGCCGATGGACTTCGATCCCACGGCGTTTGCCACGCTCACCGCGGCGGATTTTAGTGCGAATGATCAGCTGGCGCGGCTCGTCGGAGAGCGCGAGTTCGGCACCTTGGTGCATCAGGGGGAAAAGGAGTCGATGGTCCTGGCGGATGTCGCGCGTCGGGTGATTCTTGTCGCGCTCTTTGATCAGCGCACCACACTCGGACTCGTCCGTCTCAAGCTCAAGGATTCCGTGGTTGACCTGACCCGTCTGTTTGATGTGATCTTCTCGAGATCTGCCGATGTCGGCGTCGGACGTCCCAGTATTCTCTCGGGCGCCCATGACGAAATTGACGAGCTCTTCAGCTAGGAGACGCGAACATGTCGATGATTAACTACGCGTCGCGCGAAATCAACTGCAAAATCGTGTATTACGGCCCTGGGCTCGGTGGCAAGACCACCAACCTTGAGCACGTGTACGCCAAGACCAAGCCCGACACCCGCGGTAAGCTCATTTCGCTTGCCACCGAGACAGAGCGCACGCTGTTCTTCGATTTCCTTCCCGTCGACTTGGGCACGATCCGCGGTTTCAAGACGCGCTTCCACTTGTATACCGTCCCCGGGCAGGTGTACTACAACGCCTCGCGCAAGCTGATCCTGAAGGGCGTCGATGGGTTGGTGTTCGTCGCGGATTCGCAAGTTGAGCGCATGGAGGCGAATCAGGAATCCATGCAAAACTTGTACGACAACATGTCGGAGTACGGGTACGACATCACGAAGCTTCCCTTCGTGCTGCAGTACAACAAACGAGACCTCCCGAACGCCGCCTCGGTGCAGCAGTTGCAGGAGGCGCTGAACCCGGGATGGGAAGTGCATGAGACGGCGCGTCAGCGTCTCACCCCAGATCCCGATCATCCCAACGAGAACTTGGTGGAGCAGGTGTCGACCGGAGAGTGGGTGGAACGTGTGCCATATTTCGAAGGGGTCGCAGTGACTGGTGACGGCGTGTTCGATACACTCAAGGCGGTCAGCAAGCTCGTGCTGAAAACGCTCGCATGAGCGCGGCGTGAGCGGACGTCCTCGCGAAGTGGCTCCCCCTCCGGTGGTGAGCAACTGGAACTTGCCGAACTTTATCACGGCGACGCGTATTGCGATCGCGCCGTTGATCGCGTTCCTTCCCTTTGTCGATTCGCCAACCTGGCGCGCGGTCGCGTTCGGGCTCTATGTCGCGGCGGCAATCAGCGATTACGTCGACGGCGTGCTCGCGCGCACGCGAGGGCTGATCACCGACCTTGGCAAGTCGCTCGATCCGTTGGCCGATAAACTGTTATTGGTCGCAACGAGTGTCACCTTGCTCGTGCTGCAGTCGCCGCCGGGGGATCCGGTTGTCACGCTGATGGGGAGAATCCCCGGCATCGTGACGCACGCACACCTCTTTCCGTTTATTTCGTTCTTCGGCACCTGGTACTTGCCCTGGTGGGTGATTGCGGTCGTGCTCGGCCGCGAAGCCTTCATGACGGCGTTTCGTGCCTTCGCGCAGCGACGCGGCGTGGTGATCGCGGCCATTGGTCCCGCAAAGTGGAAAGCCGCCATGCAGTACATCTGGGTCGGCGCTGCGTTTTGTCATTTCGCGGTGATCACCTGTGCGCGGCATGAACTCGTGCATGGACAGGCGTGGGCCTGGGTCACGCAGTGTGTCGGAAGCGTTGGCGTGGTCTCGATGCTGATCGCGGTCGCACTCACGCTCTGGTCGCTCGTCCTCTACATGCGGCGCTACGGCGCACTCTTCACACAATGAACGTTGAAATCGTCACGATTGGTGACGAGCTGCTCCTCGGCTTCACCATCGATACCAATGCGGCGCATCTCGCGCGGCAGCTCGCGGCCATCGGCGTCCAGATTACCCGTCGGCAAACCTGCGGCGACAGCGCGTCCGAGATTGCCTCGGCCGTGCGCGAAGCCCTCGATCGGACCGGCGCCGTTATCACAACCGGAGGTCTGGGGCCCACCTCCGACGATATGACGAAGGAGTCGATCGCGGCGATCTTTGGTCGCGCGATGGAGCGTCACGAGGCGATTATCGACGCGCTCAAAGCGCGCTGGAAGTCATGGGGCCGCAGTGGGGAACTCCCGCTCTCCAACTACCAACAAGCGATGATTCCGGCCGGCGCGCGGATTCTCAACAACGGCCACGGCACGGCGCCTGGTATTTGGCTCGAAGATGCGCGCGGTCGCTGGGTGGCAATGCTCCCCGGGGTCCCCCGTGAGATGCGCGGCATGCTCGCCGATGAGCTGCTTCCGTTGGTGCGCGCGCGCGTCACCGGCGAGCCGCAGGTCGTGGTCTCGCGCACCCTTCGCACCACCGGCGTGGGAGAATCGGCAATCGCTGACCAACTCGGGCTACTGGCCAAATCCCCCGAAGGGGTGTCTCTTTCGTACCTCCCGGGATGGGAAGGGGTGGATTTGCGGCTCACCTCGCGTGGGCGGAACGCGGCGGATGCGACGGCTGCCTTGGAGCGGGCAGGAAGCGCGCTGCTCGAGATCGTTGGCCCCGCCACCTACGGCGAAGGCGACACCGACCTCGCGGCTGTGGTCCTCGCGGCACTGCGCGAACAGGGGCTCATGCTCGCCGTCGCCGAAAGCTGCACCGGTGGGTTACTCGGCGAACGGCTGACCGCAATTCCGGGGTCGAGCGACGTCATGCTGGGCGGGGTCATTGCCTATGCGAATGGCATCAAAGAGCGCCTGTTGTATGTGGACGCTGAGGTCCTACGACAGAACGGCGCCGTGAGCGAGGCCGTGGCTCGCGAGATGGCTGCTGGGGCGGCTCGCGCAACGGCGGCTGATGTCGCCATAAGCATTACCGGAATCGCGGGCCCTGGGGGAGGATCGGCCGAAAAGCCGGTTGGGACCGTCTGTTTCGGCCTCTTCGTTCAGGGGCGGATTCGCTCAACTCGGGCGGTGATGATTGGCGACCGCGACGAGATCCGCCGCCGGGCAGCACAAGCCGCGCTGAACCTCCTGCGCCGGGCCCTGCTGGAGCCCGCCGAAACGGACGTCTCCCGCGTTCCGTAGTGTCATATAGGCGCTTCACTCTGACACCGAGACAGTCTTTGGCGGCACAACCGTTGCAGGAATAGCCGACAGACGACGACCTTTAAGGAATCATGACCGACTCTACGAATAATCCGACCGGTGCCACGGCCCCGGATCCGGCACTCGATGCTCCGCTTGACCCCACGTTGGAAGTGGCCAGCGGGCTCGACGCCGAGCTTGCGGTGCTGCAGACCCAGATGGCGGACCAGAAAGACAAGTATCTCCGTCTCGCAGCGGAGTACGACAACTTCCGCAAGCGGAGCATCCGCGAGCGCCAAGAAGCCGAGCAGAAGGGGATGGGAATCCTGATCTCCGGCATTCTTGACGCGCTCGACGATCTCGGCCGATTTGCCCATGTCGATCCCGCTACCGTTGAATCGGTTGCCGTTGTGACCGGCGCTGAGATGGTGGAGAAGAAGTTGCTCAAGTCGCTGGCCGGACACGGACTCGAGCTGGTGAATCCGGTGGGCCTCCGGTTTGATCCGGCGGTCGCCGAAGCGCTCACCACGGTGCCTGCGCTGCTGCCCGAAGAAGATCACACGGTCGCGCAGGTGTATCAGGTGGGCTATGTGTTCAACGGCCTGCTGCTGCGTCCTGCGCGCGTGGTCGTGAAGCAGTGGAACGGTTGATGCGCCAGATCGCTCCTCACGCCGTGACAGCCCTTGAGCGTGTGCACTAATGGCCGCTAAGGACTTCTACACGGTGATGGGGGTGCCTGAGCGTGCCACCGCGGACGAAATCAAGACGCAGTATCGTCGGCTGGCGAAAGAGCATCACCCGGATTCGAACAAGAACGATCCCAAGTCCGCTGAGCGCTTCAAGGAGATCTCGGAGGCGTATCAGGTATTGGGCGATCAGAAAAAGCGGACGCAGTATGACGAGATGCGTCGACTGGGTGCGTTTGAGTCGCGCGCGCCGCGGTCTCGCCCCGGCGCGGGGCCACGTCCCGGCGGTCCGGGCGCTGGCGCGCCGGGCGGTGCACAGAACTTCAAGTTTGACGAGATCAACGACGTCGGGGGAATCGGCGGGCTCGGTGATTTGTTCAGTTCGATGTTTGGAGGGACCGCGCGCGGGCAGCGTCCCGTGGGACCAGAACCGGGCCAGACGATCGAGACCACGCTCGAGGTGCCGCTGAAGATTGCGGCGACCGGTGGCAAGGTTCCGATTGACCTCGAAGTGAACGAAGAGTGCGCCGCATGCAGTGGCTCCGGCGCGGCCAAGGGGGCGCGCGTCCAAGCGTGCCACGAGTGCAATGGTCGCGGCTCGATTTCATTTGGTCAGGGCGGATTTGCCGTCAACCGCCCGTGCCCGATGTGCCTCGGCAAGGGGCAACTCCCCACGGAGAAATGCCGCGACTGCAAGGGAGCGGGTGAGACGCGGAGCAAGCGAAAGGTCAACATCACCGTCCCCGCGGGCGTGGATACCGGGGGCAAGATCCGGCTCAAGGGGCAGGGTGGCCGCGGTCAGCGTGGCGGGGCGCCCGGCGACATCGTCATCACCTTCCGTGTGCAGGACGACACGCGATGGATGCGCGACGGGCTGGATCTGATCACGCGCGCCAAGATCAACGTGGCGCAGGCGATGTTGGGGTCGAAGGCCAGTGTCGAAACGCCGGACGAAAAGACCGTCGCGATCAAGATTCCACCCGGAACATCGAGTGGAAAGCGATTCCGCGTGCGCGGGCAGGGCATCGTCAAGGATGGCAAGCAGGGTGATCTGCTGGTGGAGGTAGAGATTGTCGTGCCGGAGAAGCTGTCGGCCGAAGAGATCCGCATGATTGAGCGGTTCGCGGAGTCTGCGGGGCTCGAGCGCTAGCGGTGCGCACATTCCTGGCGCTTGCCGCGGCGGCATGCACACTGCTCACGCCGCAGCGCGCGACGGCGCAGTACACCTTCACCAAGCACGACGCCCGCGTGGGCTATCCGCGGTGGACCGGGTGCTTTTCGAACATCACCGTTGGCGGCCCGCAGCGCCTCGCCGTCGACTGGGCGTACGGCTTCGAGTCACGGCTCCCCGGCGCACGGGCGACGAGTGAGGCGTTGCAGTGCACCTGGGCCTCTGCGCGCGTCGGGCTCGGAGCCGGCGCACTGGGTGTGGGCTACCACCGATACACCGGTGCCATGGGCACGATGTGGTTTGGTCAGCTCGCGCTGCTGCGCACCTTCGACAAGCCAAACGGCGGCGCGCCGAACGCGACGTACGTGGGTTTCGAGGGCGGGGGCGCCTATCTGGCGGGGATCTCGCCGCGCGTCGGCTACTTCGTGCGCACCGGCGGCGGAAATGCGCCGCGCGGGCTGTTCACGTGGGGCTTAGGGATCGGGTTCTAGCCGAGCGTTAGCTGCTCGGCGCAGCCACGCTGGCCAATCCCTGGGTGATCACGCCCATCGTCTGCGACACGGTCTCCTCGAACTGCCGGAGCGGTTCTGCGGTGTCGCGCCCGGCGGAGATAGCCGCCTCCAGCTGCGCCGCGTGCTTGGCGATATTCGTCAAACCGAGGTTGGCGGCCGCGCCGCGGAGCGAGTGCAAGTCACGGAGTGCCGTTGCGCCGTCATTCGCCTGAAGCTGTGCACGGACGCGGGTTGCGGCATCTGACTGCGTGTCGACGACCTTCTGCAGCAGGCGTGCATACAACCCCGAGTTTCCTGACAGGCGCTTGAGCGCCCCTGCGACGTCAATCGAGTCGAGCTTGAGCACCGGGTTCACCGCAGGGCGCGCCACAGGTGCAGGCACAGGCGCAGGCACAGGTGCAGGCACGGGTGCAGGCACCGCGGCCTGGGCAGCGGCCTGGGCCGCGATCCGTGCGGCGCGTCGCGCCTGCGTGTGCTCAAACACGGCTTTGTACAGTTGGTCGGGTTCGATTGGCTTGGCCAGATGTCCCTCCATCCCCGCATCAGTACAACGCGCGCGGTCTTCTACCATCGCGTGCGCCGTCATGGCAATAATCGGGACTGTGGCCCACTGGGACTCCTGCCGAATCGCACGGGCAGCCGTCAAGCCGTCCATCACGGGCATCTGGAGATCCATCAAAATCGCGTCGTAGGACGTGCCACGGCGCAGGCACGCGAGCGCCTCGGCGCCATTATTGGCGACCTCGACCACCACGCCCGCGGACTCCAGCAGCTCACAGGCAATCTGCTGATTGATGACGTTGTCCTCGGCGAGCAACACCCGAACCCCCGCGAGCTGTGCGGCGTGCACCGATTCCTTAGCACCCAAAAACTTGGCGCCCGTGCTCTCGCCAACAACGATTCTCCGAAGCGTGTCCGTCAGCGTCACCATGCTGGCCGGTTTTTGTACGAAGGCCATCACCCCTTCCGCTTCCGCAGCGACCTGCGTTTCCTCTTGTCCGAAGCCGGTCAGCAAGATGACCTTCGAGCGCGCCGTGCCGGTGTCGGGATCGAGTGCTCGAATGGCGTCGACACTGCTCAGTCCTGGAAGTGTGCTGTCGAGCAACGTCAGGTCGAACGTCTGCGGGAGCGCCCTGCGGATCTCGGCCGTCGCTGCGTCGGCCGATGCCACCGCCGTGACGTGCAGCGAGAGTCGCGTGAGTTGCTCCACGAGCACCGCGCGCGCGTCGTCGTGGTCCTCGACCAGTAAAACGCGCAGCCCCGCGAGCTCCGTGGGTGGCACGAATGGCGCTGCATCCTGCTGTGCCTCAAACCATGCGGTGAAGCTGAAGCGGCTTCCTTCGTCCGGGGTGCTCTGTAGACCAATCGTTCCGCCCATGAGGGCGGTCAGCTGCTTGCAAATCGCGAGGCCGAGCCCAGTGCCCCCGTAGCGCCGAGTGGTGGAGGCGTCGGCCTGCGTAAAGGGCTGAAAGAGTCGCTCGGCTTGTTGCGGTGTCATACCGATGCCGGAGTCTGACACATCAATGCGCAGTTGTACACGCGACTCCACCACCTCCGCGAGCGCCACGTGAATAACGATATGCCCGCGCTCGGTAAACTTGACGGCGTTCGTGACCAAATTCGTGAGCACCTGCCGAAGCCGGAGCGCATCGCCGACCAGGGAGAGCGGCACATCGGCATCGACGCGGCAGAGGAACTCCAGTCCTTTCTCCGCCGCGCGATGGCCAACGAGGGCGGCAATCTCGTCAATCACATCAGCGAGGGAGAACTTCAAGACATCCAGCTCGAGTTTTCCTGCTTCGATTTTCGAGAAGTCCAGCACGTCATTCACAATACCAAGCAGATTCGATCCGGCCGTGTGAATCTTGCTCAGGTAGTCGCGGTGGCGCGGAGACATCTCACCGCGCATGGCGAGGTGCGACAAGCCGATGATGGCATTCATTGGGGTCCGAATCTCATGGCTGATGTTGGCCATGAACTCCGACTTCGAGCGTGTTGCTTCGGTGGCTTGGCGCGTGGCTTCCGTCAGCGCCGCGTTGTTGGCCTGCAACTCTTCGAGCAGCTCGTCGCGGGAGCGCGCGCCGAGAATCGCGCGCAGATCCTCGAAGGAAATTTCAGGCAGGCGACCGCGGCACGCGTGTTCGACCGACAGATGCCATCCGTCGCTCGCCTGACGCACGCGACCTAAAAAGGACAGTTCCCCCACAGGGGATCGGGGGCGCGCGGAGGGTGGGTCCTGGGTAACAAAATCCACCCCGATCATGTCGCGCGTTGTTTGCGCCGCTCCCACGACGCATGCGCGGCATGAGAGTTCCACCACCGCGGTCAACTGCTGCGCCAGCAACCACCGGGCGACGTCTGAACACTCGCCGGCAATACGCGCCGCAAGGTTCTGGTCGCGGGTGGCCATCGTGACAATTTCGAACAACTTGCTGCGAATGGTCACGGCATCCTCCGGGCGAGCGAGGTGCATGCTTCCGAGTGTGGTCATGCCGGCCACCCAACGACGACGGCTAATGCATCGTCCTCCGCTCGACCGTGTCCGGCGATGATATCGCGCGACAGTTCGTCAGCAGACAATGTGAGTCCATTGAGGCGTGCTGTCCGAATCCTCTCCCCGTCGACGCCGTCCGTCCACAGGACGAAGCGATCGCCGTGCTGGAGGGCACCGTGCTGCTCGTACACGTCAGGCATCCGCAAGCCAACCACGCCGTCGCGCGACACCCCACGCCACGGCGAACCATTCACGCGACTCACTCCAGTATTGCCCACCCCGGCGTATCGAAACTCCCGGGCCGCTGGGTCCAAGAAGAGCACCCCAACGGCGGCGCCCGCTGAGCCGCGAAGCTCATAATCCAGCGCGCGCAACATGTCGCCAACATGCGAGGTCGCGCGCTGGGAAAGCATCGCCGGCACCCGAACGGCAACCCGGTGGGCCAAATCTCCGTGTCCGGTGACATCGGCAACGACGAGCAAGAGTCCGTGGTCGCAGGGGAGCCACGAGGCAATGTCGCCTCCCATTAGGTGAGGCGAGAGCGGACGACTACACACCGACGTTTCAAACGTATGAGCGGCTGATGCCGCCGGAACCCTCGAGACCGGTGGCTGAGCGCGGTCGCTCGACACATCAGCCGGTCGGTTGGCTGAGGCATGCGAGGAGGAACCAATGTACTTTCGCGCGCGCACGCGAGTTCCGGCGCCGGGTGCTGATTCAATCTCAAACACGTCGGCAAGGCGACGAGCGGCGGGGAGCCCCAGGCCAAGCGACCGGCCCGTCGTGAAATGGTCCTGCATCGCGAGGGTGACATCCGCGATGCCTGGCCCATCGTCCTCGGCCCAGACGTCAATGTACGGGCGCGAGTTGTTCGACTCGCGCACCAATCGAATTCGTCCGCGATCGGCGTATTTCACGATGTTCGTGCCGAGTTCCGAGATTATCGTCGCGAGCACGGCGCGATCGCTCGGGGTGGCGCCCTCGATGAGCGGCGACCGGTGCATGCGCATCAACAAAACGCGCAAGTCCGCCGCATCGGCAACCCGAAATGTCTCGGCCTCAAAGGGCTCGCGACCGTTGGCGCGCTTAAGCACTCAACCCCAGCGCGTCGAGCGCATCCTCGAGTGTTTGATACGCGCGAATGCCCGATAAATCCTCGTCAAATTCTACCAGATACATCACGATCCCTGGCCGAAGGCCGACCAGCACCGAGTTGGCCCCGAGCATGCGAATCATCTGCTGGAGAGCGCGGATTTCGCGGAACTCCGCGCGGTCGAGCACTCGCAGCGCTGACAGTTCAAAGATGACCGTCCGCACGCCGTTCGAGCGCACGTTCTCCAAGGCGGTCTCGGTCATGCCCAAGAGGGCCTGGTCGGACAACTCCGTCCCCGCGGTCACGACAAGGCCGTCGCGGATTCGCGTGGAAATCATCGATGATGAACTCGGTGGCGCAACGCCTTCGTGTCAGCTCAGGACTTCGCTGGTCCGTTCGTGCCCAGCAGTCCGCGATCGACGCCCACGGCACGAAGCGCGAGCTCAAACGAATCGCGAAGTGTCGACGTCGTGCGGACCTCGCCGATATTCACGCCCAACTCAACGAGCGTCCGCGCAATCGCCGGAGACACGCCAGAGATGATTGTCTCGCATCCCATCAGCTGCGTGGCCTTCGTGATCTTGATCAGCTGGTTGGCGACGGCGGTATCCATCGCGGCCACGCCGCTGATGTCGAGCACGAACACCTTCGCCCGCGTCTCCGCAATGCGGTCGAGGGTCTTGGTCATCACATCTTGGGTCCGCTCCGAGTCAATGATCCCGATCAGCGGCAGAAGCAGGATGCCTTCCCAGATCGGTGTGACCGGTGTGGACATCTCGAGCAGCGTCTTGCTGCTCGCGGCGATCTTCTCCTTCTGAATCCGGGAAATTTCCTCGATCACCACGAAGGTGTCGAGAAACACTAACTTGATCAGCGAATTCGCCGTCTCGTCCGCATCCGCAATGTCTGCAGCGCCACGACGGAGGCGATCCACCAACGACTTGCCTGACATCGACATCCCGGCAAAGTAGATGTCGTGGGGCAGGTCGATGTGGGCATGAACTCCGCCGACATGGCGCCGTGCGGTGAACCACCGTTCATCGAGCTCGGCATCGAAGAACGTATGCCAGTGCGACATCTGCATTTCCTTGACACGGGCGAGCCGAGTGGGATGGTCCGCGAAGTACAGCTTGTATTCGCGATGCTGCTCCATCCAGTCGTAGAACGAGCCAATGTGGGCCGGAAGCTCGGCGCGGAGCACGTCGCCGGCCGCGCGCACGCGGGAGATGTCTGCCGGCTCGATTTGGAACTTGGCAAGAATCTCGGCAATCGGCGTGCGAAGGGGCATGGTTTTGTGAACTATTCGT
>Ga0214919_10010641_pt1 | contig 11609 bp, 10 predicted proteins | sample LL1503_MetaG_FD_177994 | JGI IMG/M metagenome (GOLD analysis project Ga0214919, IMG submission 177994) | Freshwater microbial communities from Lake Lanier, Atlanta, Georgia, United States - LL-1503 | ecosystem: Environmental > Aquatic > Freshwater > Lake | place: USA: Georgia | collected...
CCCCTTTTGTGTTTTCTTTGGCGGGTTTGGTTCGTGCTTTGTGAACGGACATCCATCTGAAATTCGTTCCTCCCAAACGATTCATAATTTCATCCAGCAGCTCAGTGAAGCAGCCGGCGAAGCCGTTCCTGCGATCAAGGCGTGTTACGCCATTGGCAACGACCCCATCTATTCAGCGCGCTATGACCACAGCGACCAATCCCATTCCGATGTAGGCTCCTCGGATTTCGAGACCCTGTTCGACTGGATTGAATCAGAATCCGCTGGCCGGCCTTTGATTTTAGTTGGCCAGAGCCACGGCGGCTGGACTGCCATGAAGGCTGCCCTTCACATGAAACGAAAAGTCGACGTCCTGACGACGGCTGATCCCATCAGCGTAGAAACATGCGACGCCACGGCCTTTGCGGCATCCACATCCGGTTACGCTATTTTCGGCTTTCAACCCTGGCCCGGCTGCACGCGCGCCCCCCTCGACTTGGAGGACCAGTTTGCCGAAATCCGGGCCAAGACGGGTGTCTGGCATCATTTCTATCAAAGCGAGACTGCCTTCCTGCATTCTTCCGGAATTCCTGAAGCAACAACCAACGATCAGCTAAGTTACAGTGTCAGGTCCGTGAATCCGTTTGGCAGCCACGCCTGGACGGAAAGCGACTATCGCGTTTGGGATCAAGTGCTTGATTCAGCCCGCGCCCTGCTTCCATCGGCTGCGGCAAATACCAGCGTCCGCACTTGGGCCTCTGGGACGGCTGCTGAGATCGCTCCAAAAATCGAATAGAGGGTCGCCCCGGTTGTTCGCACATCATCGATGAGCAGAACTCTCAAAGGCCGTGGCGAATCCTCTAGGCTGGGCCTCTGCTTAAAATTTCGCGGCAGTAAAATCCGGAATTTCGTCAGACCTTCATCCCCACGACTCTGACTTGATTTCATGGATTGTTTTTTGAATCGCCAAAATACCGGCGGAACGACACGAACTAATTTTTTTTTGTACCGCCCGGCCACCCCCCGCGCCAGTTCCGTTGCCAGATGAGGCCGGCCCCGGATGCGCGTCCAGAAACTTGGCGGGGCTGCGGCAACGGCATCACACCAAAGGGCTGCATCTCTCGTCCGCGGATCGTCAAGGAAAACTCCCAGGCACCCAACGAATTCAGGATGACCCCCGCGCGCCTTGGTCTTCACAATCAGCTCACGGATTTCGGACTGATAGGTAAACAGATGTGAGACAACCGGCCAATCGCCCTGTGTACGATGCTGGTCCATGGCTTGCAAACAGGCGTGGCAAAGCCCGCGCCAACCCGCCGGGTCGTTTGTGCCGCAATGGCTGCAAATTATCACACCACCCCAAAGGGGCTTTGGGCTCATCAAGTTCATTTCGAATTGATGGCATCAGACGCAGCCGGATGGAAGTGACATCTGATACAATTTTGGGGTGCAACTCCAACCGGGAAAGAAACAATGATGAAAATCAGACGTGCAGTGGTCATGGGTTCAGGGGTCATGGGTGCGCAAATCGCAGCAGTGCTGGCTGCCGCAGGCGTCAGGGTTCACGTCCTTGACCTCGCCTCTGCAGAACCGCCAAACCTTGCGTCGCTGCCCAAGGAACTACAAAAAGACGCACGCCTGCCGAAGTTGCTCCAAAAAAACTTTCGCTCCGCGCGTGCGATCTTGGCCATTGAAGGGCTTAAATACCTGCGTCCTTCGCCGCTGTTTTCCCCGTCGCACATGCAGAACATCATCCCGGGAAACTTCGAAGACGACATGTCGGTGCTGGCCGATGCCGATTGGGTGATCGAGGCCGTCATTGAAAAACTCGAAATCAAAAAAGACCTTCATAAAAAAATGGCGGAAATCGTCCGCCCCGGCGTTCCCGTAACGACCAATACTTCCGGGATCAGCCTGAGTTCAATTTGCGAGGACTTGCCCGAGCATTATCAAGCAGCATTTTTCGGCACCCACTTTTTCAATCCGCCACGCTACATGCGACTCCTTGAAGTCATTGCCCATCCGGACACCGACCGGAAGTTGATGGACGCACTGTCGCGCTGGATCGATCATCGTCTAGGGAAGGGCCTTGTTGAAGCCCTCGACACGGTAAACTTCATCGCCAACCGAATCGGCGTCTTTGCCAACCAAGTCACGTTGAAGCACATGGCTGACTTGAATCTGAACATTGAAACCGTCGACGCCATCACCGGAAAACTTATGGGTCGCCCAAGTTCTGCGACCTTCCGCACGATGGATGTCGTTGGTCTCGATACCTTTGTTCATGTTGCCAACAACACATTTGACAAGGCTCCCGATGATCCATTCCGGGAAGTGTTCAAGAGTCCGCAATGGATCCTTGACCTGATCAAAGCCGGGACCCTTGGACAAAAATCAGGCGACGTCGGCTGCTTCAAAAAATCTTCGGACGCCAGCGGCAAACGTGTGATCCTCGCCTACCGTCCGGATACCAAAACTTATGCCGCACAAGAAGTGTCACCCGTGGCATGGCTTGAAGAAGCCAGCAAAATTTCCGACCTCGGCCAGCGCTTTGCCTTCATCTTCAAGCAGACGGATCCTGCGGCGACTTTTATCTGGCGCATCATGCGGGACGTATGGAGTTATTCCAGCCTGCTCCTCGACAGCATCGCAGCCGGCGAACCAAGGCGCGTCGACGAGGCCATCCGCTGGGGCTTCAACTGGGAGATGGGGCCGTTTGAAATGTGGCAAAACCTCGGCGTTGACGCGATCACGGATCGCATGAAAAAAGAAGGCGCCAAACTGCCTGCGTGGATGAAACCCGGCAAGGCTTTCTATACCGACGCGAAACCTGCGCGAACCCCGACGTTTCTTGCACGTTCAAAAGCAGTCCTTGAAACCAAGAGCGCATCGTTGCGGGACCTTGGCGACGGCGTGGCCTGTTTTGAATTCCACACCAAGATGAATGCCCTCGACCGCCTTCTGATGGAAACGCTGCAAAAATCCGTGGCTGCCGTGTCCAAGGATTTCGACGCGCTAGTCATTGGCAACGAGGCGGACAATTTCTCTGCCGGCGCAAACTTGAAGGAAATCGCCGGCCTGATTCAAAAAGGCGACTTCCCGACCATCGACAGTTTCATCCGCGAATTCCAGGGCACGCTGCAGATGGTGAAGTTCGCGCCGTTCCCGAGCGTCTCATGCCCACGGGGTTTGGTGCTCGGGGGTGGTTGCGAAACGTCGCTGCATACTTCGTTGCGCGTTGCCTCTGGTGAAACTTACGCCGGCCTGGTCGAAGCCGGTGTGGGACTAATTCCGGCCGGCGGCGGCACAAAGGAACTTGCCCTTCGCGCCTACGATTGCGTTGCGATGGCAGAACGTGGCGATCCAATGCATTTTCTGCAACGGGCGTTTTTACTGATCGGCATGGCGCGGGTGTCCACCAGTGCTTTCGACGCATGTGAAATGGGACTTCTCCCGCAAGGGTCAACCCTGATCACCCTGTCAAAGGATCATCAGATTTCCCAGGCAAAGCACGAAGCCCTCAATCTGGTTCGTCGCGGTTATGTCGCAGCTCAACCAAAGATGGCCGTGTCTGTGGTCGGCGACCCCGGCATCCAGACTTTCAAACTCATGCTTTACAACATGGTTGAAGGACGCCAGATCTCGGCACACGACGCATTGATCGCCACCAAAATGGCGACGGTCCTTTGCGGCGGTGAGGTGGATCCAGGCAGCATGATTTCTGAACATGACTTTCTGGAACTGGAACGCCGCATGTTTGTCGACTTGTGCCGCGAGCCAAAAACCTTTGCACGCATTGAGCACATGCTGAAGACCGGGCAGGCGCTGCGAAACTGAATCTGGCGGGACTGATTTAAAAAACGAGAAACAGGAGCTTCCTGACATGTCGAATCATCACCACGGGCAAACTCAAGGCGTCTATATCGTTAGTCCGATGCGCTCCGCGATTGGCAAGGCCTTCAAGGGAACGTTGCGGGTCAAACGCCCGGACGACCTCTGCGCCGACATCATTCGCGCCGTCCTCGCCAAGAATCCAAAACTGGATCCGGGCCTGATTGAAGACGTCATCGTTGGATGCGCGATGCCTGAAGCCGAACAAGGCATGAACGTGGCCCGTTTCGCCCTGCTCCTGGCAGGCCTTCCCGATCATGTTCCAGGTGTGACTGTGAACCGTTTTTGTTCGTCTGGAATTCAAACCATCGCCATGGCTGCCGACCGGATCAAGGCCGGCGACGCGGACTGCATCCTGGCCGGTGGCACCGAATCGATGACCATGATTCCAATGATGGGCAACAAGGTTGTCGGCAGCCGCACCGTGATGGACGCCCACCCGGAATTTTATTTGGGCATGGGCATGACCGCCGAAAACGTTGCACACGATTTCAAAATCTCGCGCGACGATCAAGACCGCTTCTCGGTGGAATCCCACCAAAAAGCCGTCAAGGCCATCGAGAGCGGCTGGTTTAAAAATGAAATTGCACCGGTTCAAGTCACATTCCGCACACCCGGCAAAGACGCGCAAGCCAAAGTCGAGACGAAAGTTTTCGATACCGATGAGGGTCCCCGGGGCGATACCACCATCGATGCCCTCGGCAAGCTCAAGGCGGCATTTCTTCAGGGCGGAACCGTCACTGCAGGAAACAGTTCACAAATGTCTGATGGTGCGGCGATGTGTCTGGTGGTCTCGGAGAGATTTGCCAAGCAGCACAACCTGCAACCCGTGGCCCGTTTTTGCGGTTACGCCGTTGCGGGCGTGCCACCCCGGATCATGGGCATCGGCCCGGTTGCCGCAATCCCGAAAGCCCTGGCTCGTGCCGGCATCAAGCAGAGCCAGATTCAGCGCATTGAATTAAATGAGGCCTTTGCCGCGCAGGGCCTTGCTGTGGTCCGCAAACTCCAGCTTGACCCGGCGATCATCAATCCAACGGGTGGCGCAATCGCCCTTGGCCATCCACTGGGCGCGACAGGCGCGAAACTTGCCGCAACCGTGATCCACGGCATGCACCGCGACAATCAAAAATACGGAATGGTCACCATGTGCATCGGAACCGGGATGGGTGCTGCGGCCGTATTTGAGACCGTCTAGCCGAAAGGCAAGGTTAGGTTAGGAAAGCTACAAAGACTTCGTCACCATTATTGCTCAGGTTTAATTTCGTTTAAATCTTTCACTGCGTATCGCCCCGAGGGCGAGGAGGTCAAAAAGCTTCGGCCGTGAGGAATTTCCACTGATTGGATCCACTCCTGTATTTTGCAAAAGTCCACCGTTTTGTCCGCGTAGGGTGCAATCCAAGCTGCATCAGTCCCAAAAAACTGAACCATTTCTTGGCGTCTTTTCTGTGCCGACATAAGGACAGAAGCCACTGCGGTCGCAGACGTCAAACTCAGTGCCGCAATAAATATCTTCCGTCGAAATGACCTCATAGTTTTAACAACTCCTTAGCCATCAATATGACGTCTTTGACGATTGTCTTGCCACGAGGCCATATTTTTTAATTTAGGGCATTCCCAGACTGCTGCAGAACTTGGCGAACGGCATGACCCTAATCAAATGATTACCGAACTCCGCGGTACCCCTGTGAACCTGATAAAACACTGGAATCTGCAGGCGCTCAGCAAAATAGTGCACTGATTTGCCAACGCCCTTTTCCCCCGTCTTGCATTCGACGGCAAAGATCGGGCGTTTATCCTTCAAGACCACGAAATCAACCTCGCGCCTGTCCACGTCGCGTATGAAACGCAATTCCATCGTCTCGCCCTCCGAGTCCTCCAACCAGTGGCAGTATTTCAAAAGTTGTGATGCGACCATGTTCTCCCAACGAGCGCCGGGGTCTTCAATCGTCGACCAATCCCAAAGGTATAATTTCTGCTCCTTCTTAACAGCGCGAATTTTCGGAGTACCAAAAGGCGCGATTCGAAAGCAAACGTACATGGACTCAAGCGTGACGAGCCAGCGGCTGATGGTCTTGTGATCGACCTGAATGTCTTCGCTCAAGCTTTTGATGGACAACGGACTGCCGACACGCCCCGGCAACAATTCCGCCAAGGATTCAACACCAGACAAGTTCTGAATCACACTGATATCCCTGATGTCCTCAAGGACGATGCGGCGCATGCGCTCCTTCTGCCATAACTTCAATCGCCTTTCGTTTACCGAAAATAACGGCTCAGGAAATCCGCCAAATTTAAGCAATCTTTCAACTTGGGTGCCCAGGTCGATCCGGGGTTCAAGAGAATTCAACTCCATAAGCGAAAATGGATGCAGGCGAACGTAGCGATACCTTCCAAACAGCGAGTCGCCACCTTTTTGATACAAATCAAGACGGGCTGAACCGGTCACGATAATCCGGCGATGCTTCTTCTCAACATCGATGACGCCTTTGATCCAACGCTTCCAAGCCTTGAATTTATGAAGCTCATCAAAAACGAGAAGAGGCTCAGCCGCGGGGAGCATGGTTTTACGGATCTTCTCAGCGGACGGGGCATGATCCCAGTTCAGGTAAGCCGGATGGCGCGCGTCAGCTTCATTTGCAATCAAAGAAAGGGCAAACGTTGTCTTGCCGACCTGCCTGGGGCCACCGATGAAAACCGCACGTGATTTCAGGGATTCTTCGACGAATCCAGCAATATATCTCATTCCCAATTCCTGTCCCTGGCTAGGGTTTGATCCTCTCGCGGCGCCATTTATATATAGTACGAGTAATTTGGACATGTGTCCATTTTACTCGCGACTAATATGGACACACGTCCATTTTACTCGCGAATCGACCAGCTCGGCTCAAACCCGGCGGAAACGAGCCACTAGTAGAGCAGCAATCTGGGAATTCACGGACACTACTTGGATTGCTTAGTGTTGAAAATACGCGGGATAATCAACACGACACGTAAATTGACGGGATCGAGCGCACGAAAACTGCGACGCGGACAGGCAAATCTCCTGCCTGGGCGTATTCACACATTCGAAATGGGGCCTCTCGTCGCTGCTGAACTTAATTACCAGGCGGAGGCGCTTACTAGAAATATTGCCGACTCAGATCTTACGGGACTCACCAGTTTTGCTCGTTATTATGGAAAACCCCATAGGCATATCATCATAGATCGTGAAGTGTGGTTGAATTTCCTACAATCAAACCAGACCCAACACCCGCGCATCAACCCGGAGGGCGTGGCGGGCCCGGGAAAAAAAAGTTCCCGACAGCCGCATCAAGACATTGTTGCCGTGGGCTTCCATGGTCACCCATGTGACATCCCGATGGCGGATCCTGCCATTGCCACTGCCAAACTGGCCCATCGCAGGGGCACGCCGGGCCAGGCGGTAGAAGGCCCCCAGAATAAAATCCATGCGGGAAAACCAGACGACATGGGTCGGCCTGGCTCCGTGATACAAATCCGCCACGGCGGCGTAATCGCCTTTGCCGCAAAAGGCGCTTGCGGGCAAGGCTGGTTGCAGATTCCACCACCGCCCGACATCCACGCCGTGGTGAATCAAATCTTTACGTCGCTCCGACAACAACTTAATTGCCCGCGCCCAAACCAGAGCCCCAGCCGAATGGGTCACAGCTGTTGGTGCAAATCCGTTGCTGAAGCCAGCCTCTAAAAAACCAGCCAAAGTCGCCGCAGCATCCGCGGCGCGGCGCTCGGCATCGCGCCAAAAAAGACCCCACCACAAAAATGCCGACACATAAAAAACCAGCCGGCGCAAATTGCGAAATCCTATCTCTTCGCGGGCTGCACGACTGAACAGCATTGAATTCCACGTCAGCAAGTAAAATTCACTGTGCCGCCTGGACTTGCCCAAGCCGCAGGCCCCGGCTAGAGGCTGAATAAAATCGCTGATCGCCTCACGATCATCGGCATAGTCGACCCCGTGCACGAAAATGATCGGATTCGCTTTGGGTCGAAATTGATCCGGGGTGTGGATTTCCTCGATGAATGCGATTTCATCATGGCTTATCCGGAACCGGATCAATCGGGCGTCGGCGGAGTTTGACGGCAGATTTTTAAGCTCACGAAAGATGGTACCAAACAAATTCATGGCCCCTCCCCCGAACAAGTGCGAATATTGCGAAGTATTTCTTTGCTTGCAGGTATCGTCGCCCGCGGGACACCGATTCTGATTCAGGACGCTTTAAGGCACTTTAAATTTCTCGTTAAGGCACAGGAGATCCACAAATGACGGTCCACATGTCTTCTGATTACCTCGGTGGCCTTCGCTGCAAGTCGCAGCACGGTCCCTCTAAAACAACGCTGTTGACCGATGCACCCGTCGACAACCACGGCAAGGGTGAATCTTTTTCCCCAACCGACCTGGTGGCCACGGCGCTTGGCGCTTGCGTCATGACAACCATGGGTATCCTGGCCGAGCGCCTAAACGTAGACCTGACCGGGATGCATGCCGAATGCACCAAAGACATGGTCACCGCTCCGTTCCGGCGGTTAGGCAAACTCACGGCCAAGATCACGATTCCAAAGTCCGTGACGGAAAAAATTTCTCCAGTCGACCGGGAAAAACTGGAATGGGCTGCCCATACTTGTCCCGTACACAAGAGCCTGCATCCTGACGTGGAATCCATCATCGAACTGCACTGGCAGGATTAAGGTGAACATGCCGAGACGAAACGCTGGCTTCTTTAGCAGCCTGATCATTTCCGCTTTTTTTGGCTCATCGGGTTCGCTGGCGGGGACATTGACGGTTTACGCCATTCCATCCCCGCAGGGGATCGATTGGACATCACCAAAATCCCTGACCTGGTCGGCCCTTGGCAATCAGGCTTCCCCCCAGACACACACCATCGGTCACGCAAACATCCACCTGCGGTGTCGCATCCCAGACGGCGATGCCCGCGAATTTGAAATCTTGACGGGCATGACCTCGGCGGAAAACGATCCCACGAACCAATGGCTGAAGGATGATGGCTATGGACTTGGAATCCTGTTTGCCACGGTGCCTGGACGCCTTGAAACACAGGCCGAAGTATCGCGAGACTTGCACCACCGGTTTGCACGCGGATCAGTGAATTTCATGCAATTCAACATTTCGGCAACAACCTGCGACCGGCTGGCACAGTATGCCACCGAATATCAGCAGCGTGGCTACGACCAGTTTTACGGCCTTCCCAATCGCCCCCGTCACGGCGAAGGGGCAGGCTGCACGGCATTTGCGGCGAGCTTTCTCGACCTGGCCGGCCTGCATACGCCCCACTTGAAATCGCGTTGGTCGAAATCGCGCCTTGCGCCAGCCCACTTGACCGGCGGGCCCTTGACCGGCAACTTCGTCCCCCTGTCTGCCTTGCTGCGGCCGCTGCGACCGTCGCGCTGGGCAACCCAGGACGAACCGCACTTTGCTATAAACTTTTTTGACCCCGACGCGTTGTTCCAGCACATCGAAACCTCATGGCAGGCCAAAAGAAACCCGCTCGTTGCGGGTTCCAGTCATGACGCCGCTGGCGTTGATGCTGATCATGCGTCAGTTCCTGCCGCACGCATCAGCAAAATCGGCCGAGCCAAAGGCTTTGCCTTCAATGCCAATCTGATTCAGCCACCCGACGATCCCATCTGGCAGCAAGACGCTGGTTGAAACAAAGTCCGCTTTATCGCAGTCAATTTGAGGAGCCTCCCATGGAACAACCCGTCGACGTACAATGCCCATTTTGTGGTGAAACTTTCACGACGTTTATTGATTTGTCTGCGGGAGGACAGTCGTACACCGAAGACTGCCAGGTATGCTGCAAGGCAATCGACATGATCATCACCCTCAGTTCAAAGACTGGCATGCCACGCGTCACCACAAAAAGAGCCTACTAAAATGATCCGGCTATTTTACGCGATCATGATTTTCGCCTTCTTCGTCTTTTTATCGGACAAAGACGCGCTCGCATGTGACCTCGAAAAGGCGCCTCCCGAAATCCTGATCCTGCCTGGCGTGTTCAGCACCCCGGAAACAGGATTTGGCGGCGGCGCCGGTTTATTCATCCTGGATCATCCCATCGAGAGCGAACAAGGATCCAAAGCGAATGCCATGAGGATCGGCGCCATCTATACCGAGAAAAAGCAGTTCGTCCTGCGTGGGTCCCTGGAAAAGTACGTCAATGACAATCGTGATTTGATCACGGTGTCCGTCATGGCGCAAAAGTATCCTGACGCCTTCTTTGGTGTTGGTGGGAACACGCTGGTGAAGGATGGAGAAAAATACATTTCTTATGCATGGGAGGCTCAAGCCAGATTCCTCCGCGAAGTAACACCAAGGGTTTACCTGGGCACGCAGGCCGTTCGGTCCAACGAAAGGATTGATCATTTAGAACCCGGCGCGTTTCTGGACCGCCAGACGGATCAAAATGGGCTTCCCGTCACTGGCACCGTTCCCTTTGATTTGGCTGGCCTTGGACTGCTCGCCCGGGTCGATACGCGGGATGACTATCAGGATCCAGTGCGCGGATATTTCATCGAAGGAAGCACCATGGTCCGCCGGCACGAATTTGGCAGCACCCATCAGTTCAACACGTCAACTATCGATGGGCGATGGTTTGTTCCTCTGGCTACGTCCACCAATCCTCCCCGTCTGGCATTCCAGTGCCTCGCCATTTCCAACAACGGTTCACCACCCTTTCAGGCCTTGGCCCAGCTCGGCGGACGCGACGTCCTGCGCGGATATTTTCTTGGGCGTTACCGTGACCGGGATCTCCTCGCCCTGCAAAGCGAGCTGCGCATTCCGTTGCGCGGAAAATGGGGTGCCGTTGGTTACGCGGCAGTCGGCAATGTCGCCAGAACGTGGGAAGGAATGCGAGCCGCCGAATTCAAACCTGCAGGTGGCATCGGCGCCCGCTACCGTGTCTCAGACGTCCAAAAAGTGAACCTGCGTCTGGATTTCACGTGGGGACGCGAAACTCCAAACCCAAGCCTTTACTTGAGTCTGGCTGAGGCCTTCTAAAAAAAAATCTGAAAAAAATCGGAAAAAAATCGACTACACCGGTGTGATTCACATCAATTCTGCAACACGCTGTTCTAAAATTTCGGCAGGCGACTTATCAAAGCGGCAATGTGAGCCATCCCCATGGGTCGTCAGCTGGACGTCCATTCCGTACCCTTCGAATCTTTGCTGGGCACCATGGGCGCCAGGGTTTAAGAAATCACTCGAAGTCGTTTCGATGCGCAGCTTGAAGTAACGGCGCCAGTCGTTCGAGGCTTCCATGGTGGTGCTTGTCCGCAACAGACCGCCACACATCAAAACCGCACCACCAGAAAATTGATGGGCATACTTGTTCATCCACGTGCCGGTCATGAACGTCGGGCCACCAGACTGACCACTGAACACAACGCGACTCTTGTCGATGTTGTAGCGTTGCAGAATTTGTTCGTTAAGCAAGGCATTCAAGAAGTCTGCATTGCTGTCGCCCGCGATCCACCAACTCTTCCCATTTTCATTTCCCGTCGGCGCCAACACGTGGACTGCAATCATGTTATGACGGCTTGAAATCTGCTTTGTGCTGTTCCAAAACGAGCTGTAGTCCCCGGCACCGTCGCCATGCAAATAAACGAGCATTCCATAACGACCGGTCTGCACGTCTTCTGGAATCGCAATTTTATATTTTGAATTGCTGCCGTTGAATTCAAAATCGGACTCAAAATTACCTGTT
>Ga0214919_10010642_pt1 | contig 11608 bp, 8 predicted proteins | sample LL1503_MetaG_FD_177994 | JGI IMG/M metagenome (GOLD analysis project Ga0214919, IMG submission 177994) | Freshwater microbial communities from Lake Lanier, Atlanta, Georgia, United States - LL-1503 | ecosystem: Environmental > Aquatic > Freshwater > Lake | place: USA: Georgia | collected 2015-03-15
CCTTAAAAACAAGGGTGTAACTTTGTGAATCAGGTATTCCGCGTTGATGCGGGTAGAATGAAAACGGAGGATCCAACTCATGTCGCAATTGCTTAAATCCAGATCTAGAAATTCAGCATTCACGCTGATTGAGTTATTGGTGGTGATCGCCATCATTGGCATCTTGGTCTCGCTTACCGCAGCGGGCGTAATGAAAATTTTAAGTCGGGGTCAAATGGTAGCAGCTCGAACAGAACTTTCGCAATTGGAAGCTGCAATAGCTGCTGCTAAACAAAACTTTGGGAATGTTGATGGATTGCCTAGCATAATTGAGGTTTATTCAAATGGGCCGAATTTTCAAGCTGCTGCAAATGCCACTAATATGATGACTGGTCTACCTATTAACCCGAATACTCGTAACACCTTTAATTTTTTTACCAAAGTTTTTGGTAAAAATTGGTATAGCTCAACTACTATTCCATGGTTGGGAACTTCTGTAACTACCGCATCCTATTCTGCTCAGCCGAAGACATTATATGGGATGGAAGCTTTGGTATTTTTATTGGGCGGCTACGCAGATTCTTCGAGCGGCGCTCCAAATTTTATAGGTTTTTCTTCTAATCCATTAAACCCAATGGATGTGACTAATCCCAAGTATAAAACTAAAGGTCCATTTTACGAATTCAAACAAAAGCAAATTGTGCTTGGTACCAATTATTACACCATGATAAATAACTCCGGTGGTTCTTATGCTTATTTTTCAAGTTCCGAATATGCGTATTTTTTAGCTAATCCTCTTGGTGGAATAGTTTATCCCTATCACAAAAGCCCCAGTCCTCCAGTTGCCTCCTCCTCCTATTACAACCCTAAGACTTTTCAGCTTATAAGCTCAGGTCAGGATAAAACCTTTGGGCCGGGTGGTTACTACAAACCTCCTTATACAATAGGTCAGGCCGTTTTTGATGACATTGCTAATTTCTCTGCCCTTCAACTTGGTGTAGGGGAGTAAAACAATGGCTTTATCATCAAACAAATCATTGTGCAAAAGCAAAGCCTTTACTTTGATCGAGTTGCTGGTTGTAATTTCAATTATTGGAGTATTAGCTGCTTTAACTGCGGGAGCCGTTTTTAAATATGCAGCTTGGCAGCGTGATCCCACCAATCCCAACTCAAGCGTTTCAATAACTATTAATACCATTAAACAAGCCGTTACTAGAATCACTCAAGATATTCAGCAAAAGTCTAAGCAGGATTACCAAGCGTTCTCGGCTGCGGACAAAACTTATTATCAGACTTTGTCCAGCAATCTGTTTAATCCGCCCAGTATTGGCCTTCTTACAGAACTAGATCCCAATGCAAGAGCAATTCAAGTTTATGCAAATACACAAATAGCTCGAAACTTTCCAACTACGGTTGCTGCCATAGCTGCTGCTTCGCCGGTTTATAATTTTGATTGTAATTTGCCTGCTGCATCTCTAACAAGAATTTACAATTGTTATGCTTTTCCAACCCCCCCGACTTTATCTGCTTTGGCTTTGGCGCAGCAATTATTAATAGCTAATACAATCAAGAAAAATATTCCTGGCGCAACTAGCACCACCAATCGGAATTCAAGCGCTTGTCTTTTAGTGGCTCTTGAATCCCATCCCAAAGGGCTAAAAGTCGAAGATCTTGGTTCTGGTTCCATTGCAACAGATACCACTGGTGTAAGAATCATTAAGCCAGGCGGTGTGGTTATCTATCATAAAATCCACTACGTAGATGCTGCAGATTATGCTGCTGATAAATCATTAAAAGTTGGTTCTTTGCGCGTAGATATTGCTTACGATACTGAATAGCAAGTTAAACTCTGAGATATTACAATGCTGCAAGGTACCCGAAAAAGAACTGCGATGACTTTGGTTGAATTGTTGGTCGTAATGGCCATCATTGTGATCTTCACCGCCATTACTGCAGCTTTTTATCCAGCTAATCAAGCAGACCGAGAACTCTCCCGATTTTCAAGCACCGTGCAATCCGCTTTGCTTTCTGCTAGAAACCGTGCCAAGGCAGAACGCCTTCCAACCGGTATAAGGTTTTATGCGGATCCCAATTCCCCGACTAAGGTTGGAAGCGTGGTTCTAATTCAAAAACCCGCACCTTTGGATGGTTCCATAGTTGGCCCTGTTTCACTTAATGTTATGACCGGTGTAATTAGCTTTCCTGCAGCATACTTAGGAGTAATAAATCCTGGCGATTTTATGCTTTTGGAGTCAGGGGATGTTGCAACTATTGCTACAGCCATTCCTAATGCTACAGTAACTAACGCCTCTTCGGGGTTCAATCAAAACTTGAACGCATTTGGAGTTAAATATAAAATATTCCGTGGTGCGATTGATCTTTCTGGCGATACTCCTTTTGAGATTTCCAACATTATTGAGATTCGTGCTCCAGGTAGTGGGGAATTATCAACAGCATCAGATATCATCTTCAACCCTGATGGAAGTCTTAATAATCTTCCTTCCGATGTTTATTTGCATTTGCATAATTTTGAGTCCCTTGCTAGCGACTATAGTCGTGATGCGATTCTTGCAGTCAGAAAAATGTCTGGCTCCATTGGGGTTTACGAAGTAGGGCCTACTGGTGCGCCTTACCAATTTGCGATTGATCCCCGTAACAAGGGAATTTAAAGGAATTTTTGTGAACCGAAAAGGTATTACACTTTTGGAAGTCTTGATGGCCATCTTCATTATGGGGATTGGCATGGTTAGCGTGTTTGCCATTTTTCCAGTCGCTGCGCTGATGATGGGCCAAGCTATTGAAAAATATCAAGTCAATGAAGTGGTAAATAACACGCAAAGTAACTTCGATACCGATGCACTAGAGTTTGTTAAGAATCAACCCACTTGGATTTATTCTAATGGTGCAGTTTTGAATCCTATTTTTGCAGGTAATTCACCTCAGTATTTGTTTTTAGATCAAGCTGCAGGGCCCTCAAGGAGTTTATTAGGTGGCGTGAAAGTTGCTTATATTAATGGCGGTGTTTCACCAGCTTTACCAGCGCAAATTAATGAGCGTTATTTTACTTCTAATTTTGATATTGAACTGGATGAATCAGGTCGGGCGGCAACTACCCCCCCTGCGGCCGTTGGAAGATATTCGGTTTCGTTTTTATTAGAAAAGAAACTGCCTTTGGACAACCCTTTGCCATCCCGCAGGTACATGCTGGTTTACAAAGGGCGGAGCCAAACTTTTGCAGATTTTCCTTATTCGCAAGCTGGTCTTTCTTCGGCTAGCACCAATAATGCAATCACTGTAACTCTTTCCGCTTTTTCTGATGCTTGCAAAAAAAATGATTGGTTGATGGTCGTTAATAGCTTAAGTGAAAGAACCTTTCATCAAATTCAAAATATCAATGGCACAGAATTAGAGTTACGCCAGAAATTTGGTCTGCCCGTTACAAATGGAGTAATTACAATTCAAAGTGTTTACCTTCTCTCCGATGTGGTTCGGGTTATTGATATGGGAGCAGGTTAATGAAACCGAATCAAATCCCATTGTTGCTAAACCGAAACCCCAAAAATGCTTTTACTTTGGTTGAATTGATGGTCGCCATGGCCCTCATCATCCTCATGCTTTCCATCATGAGCCAGGCGTTTGTAATCGCAACGGGTGTCATGCAGGGGCTAAAAGAAGTTGCAGATATGCAGGAGAAAATTCGCCCTGCGATTACTCTTTTGCAACGCGATTTAGGGGCTAATCATTTTGAAGGAAGCAAGAAATTAAGCGACCCTGAATTCTGGGATAATGGCCCACCCAAAGAAGGTTACTTTATGCTTTGGCAGGACAAAGCTAATGATGTTGCAGAGGGGACAATTAATAATGTTACTTTCAGTCAAAGTGCAGCATTAGCTAATCATATGCTTGCTTTTACGGTCAAGCTTCCCGGCAAAAGCCCCAACGATTTTTTTGATAGTAGTTTGGGGGCATCTTTTGGAAATATATTCTTTAATGGTGCAGGAACTCCTCTAGGGATGACTGATTCCAATATTCGGCGATTTGAATCGAATGCGAATTTAATACATTCCGATTGGGCAGAAGTTGCTTATTTTTTAGGCCCACATAATGCAGGGGCAACTCCGGTAACTGACGGTAATACAGATGGAAAAAACAATCCTCCGTCCTTACCTTACTTTAATCTTTATCGACAGCAAAAACTTGTGCTGCCAAGCTTTAATATTTCCGGTGTTACTTTGCCGGTCGCTACCGCTGCAATTAAAGAAGAGATAAGTTGTGAAACTTCTACTGGAACATTTAATAAACCTTCCGATTTAACAGTTCCGTGGAAACGCATGGGAAATCGGACTTTAAATCATCTTGGAAACCGTGTGGGACCTTTGTTTTCTGAATTTGTGAATCCTTCCTCTAAAGTTAATACCGATATCATAGCCACTAATGTGATTTCTTTTGATGTAAAATTGTTAACAGATTTAAGATATGACTATGAAGATCTTACCACGATTTTAAGTCAAGGTTCGTATAGTGCTTATCCTCCAGCCTCTAACTATGCACTTGCTAACGGCAATGCTGCCATTCGAGTTTTTGATACTTGGACAACGGATCAGGGGAATGCAGCTAACTCCATTCCTAAATATGATTTTGGTTTTTGGAATAATATTACAGGAAAGTGGCAACCATCCGGAAACACGGCTGGCAATAATTCATTAATTCCAGTTTGGAATGTCACTAATAATACAGGCCTTAATATTAAAGCAGTTCAAATATCCCTTCGTATTTGGGATCAAAAATCCAATACAGCAAAGATGTTTGTCGTTGTTCAAAAATTGTAAATAAGTTTGAAAGGAGGGTATGCCATGTTGTTAAATACAAAAACCGATGTCAAACGCTCTGGCATGATTCTTCTTGTTGTTGTTGCATTCCTTTCCATGTTTTTGGTTGTGGGAACCACTTACCTCCTGGTTGCAGATTCCATCCGCAGGACAAGCGATTTTGATCTCAATGCTACGGATAAGAGAAGCGATTATGCTTTGATGCCAGATATCGACCCACGCTTTATGTTTAATTTTGCCCTTGGACAAATTTTATATGATGTTGCAGATCCTATCATTGCTACAGATAACAGTGGGAAAGTTCTCACAACGAATAGTGCACTTCGTGGACATAGTTTGGCCAGGAGTATTTATGGGGGTTATAAGGCCGGTGGGGGCAATGACCGCCCTTTTCAAGGTTCTGGTAAATCTCAAAACGAATTAGATTTTGTAAATTATATGGTTTTTGGATCAGTGCCTAATACGGCGCCTTTTAATGTTTATGACCCAGAAAAAGCCGTTAGAACAGTAGGTTATAACACTCTAGGGAATCAAATTAGTGGATGGAATTCCCCCAACACTTTTCCTGACAAAAGTAATTTATTTCTTGGAAGTTATTCCTTGGATAGTGCTGGTAATGTAACAATTTCGCCGTCTTTTCATAAGGACAATATTTTAATTGCTCCTAATGTTTCCATCGGGCCCTTAAATTCTGGTAATCCTAATTTGACTCCTGCAAATCAAGTCAGAACACTTAGGCCTACCAATGTTGGATTCCCAACCCCTGATCCAACAAGCCCGAATGGCTTAGATGTTAAAAACCTTGAAGGCTACCCCGGTGGTAATGATAGTATTTGGATTGATGCTGGCTTTCCGGTAATGACCACCCCAGATGGTAGGAAATATAAAGCGTTAATAGCGCCGTTGATTCTTGACCTTGATGGCAGAATTAATTTGAATGTCGCAGGCAATTTGATGCAGCGGAATCCGGGCGCGCCTTTAACTAATGCTGACCATGCCTCTAATCAGGGTTGGGGGCGTTGGGAGATCAATCCGAAAAAACTAATTGAAAATTATTCTGGAATGGTGCCTCAGTATTCTCCTCTTTCGCCAGCGAATGAATTCTTGAATTTGCTATCCTATGGTACGACCTCTGGAATACCTGCAGCAGCTTCGAATGTTTCATCATTAAACCAATGGAAAACATATGGTCGATTGTTTCAGGCTAACTATCTTCCAGTTAATAGTAATCCCCCCCCAACAACTTATTTTGCTAGTACATTATTACATTCCTATTCCCCAGTTGATTTTAATGGGGCAGGGGATTTTCAGGCAATGGGGGGTTGGGGGCCAACTGCAAGGCCAACCTTTATAAATGCAAATGGCTTTCCATCTTTTGGGCAGGGGTTTGGCAATGGGCAAGCATCCGAACATTTGCTGGATGGTGTAACACCTGGTTCAAATTACCATGCTCGCAATTTTAATCCTTATCGGACCCAATCAAATGTGACTGGTCCAAATCCTATTGGCGTTTCCACAGTGTTTCCTGTTTCAGAAACCGCATCCATCCTTCGTTGGCAGGGCAAAGGGGAACCCTATAGCAAAAGCCAATTGGCGCAATTGCTTCCCAAATCGTTAGGTTCGGATATGCCTTATAACACTTCGGGAATGGATGGGATTTTTCGGCAACGGATTCGTAACATGGTGGCTACATTAAGTGCAGATTTAGATAGGCCCGCAATGGCTCCAATTTCTCCTGATACGCTTTCTAATGCAATGACAGGGGCCATTTATTCGAATACATTTAGAACCAAAAATTTTATTTTTCCTGATAGATCAAATCCGGTTGCCCAGGCGGGGGTGACTTACTATTCTCCGATTCCAGATACCCCAACAATACTTCCAAACCAAACAAGCCCTCCTCTTAAATTTAATCTTGATAGACCTCTTACCGCTTTTCCACCAGTGGTACAAAACGGGATGTCTGACCAGACCAATTTTATTAATTATGGTGCTGTTAAAGCGCAGTTTGATCAGGCTGTAAATGATCGCCAAACTTTTGCCCAGGAAATTTATAACGTCCTTCGTAATGTGACCGGTGTTATTTTTTACGAAACTGCAGTGACATCCGTGGACCCTGCTGTTCAAGCCGACATTATGGAGATAAAAAAAACAAATCGATGGTTTGCTCAACTTGCTGCCAACATTGTTGATTTTATCGACGGAGATGATTTCAATACTGTTTTTCGTTGGAGCGGAGACCCTAAAGATTTTGTATTTGGTGTTGAATTGCCTCGTGTTGTTATCAATGAGGCTTATTCTATGGCCCAAAATGATTCAGGTGATACTTTTATGAACAACACCAAAGCCACCATGCAAACTCATTTGTTCACCGCAGTTGAATTGATGAACCCATTGCCACCTGATGGCAATTATGTTGTTGGACCTGGCGGTCATAATGCTGTACTTCAATTCAAGGATGGCACCGGGACCGAATACCAAAATTACAAGCTTGTTTTGTGTCAACGAGGTCAAATTTCTGGCCAAATGAATGCTGTTAACGGAATGTATTTCAACAGTACAGGGTCATATGATTTTAATGGGACCAATATTGCAACGGATGCCAATGGAATGGCGAAGGCAATTTTGGATAACTGGACTGATCCCAACAATATGCCTGTGGCAAATATGGTTCCCGCCACTTGGTATTTGAATCCGGGTGGGTTTATGGTGATTGGTGATGATACTATGCTTCGAATGGAAGCGGATCCGAGAATTAATACTACATTTAAAACACCAAAAATTAAATTGAAAAATATTGGGGTAGCTGCAACGCCTGGTCCAAATAATGCCCCTGAGATAATGTTGCAAAAACTTGTTTATCCGGGTTTAACGCCCAATGACATTGACCCCGTTACGGGCAATTTGGCAATTCCTATGATGCCTTACAATCCCTATATTACGGTGGATGTTTTTTCTAAAGGAAGGATGTATGACCTTCGCAAATATGACGATACCGCGGCTCGAAATCCGGATGTTACCACCACAAGTTCAATAGGCCGTAGGTCTCCTCTCTTGGATTCGATTGGTTTAGATCTAATGATTTTGGCTAATAATATGTACAATGGTAATAATACTGGAAATCAAGTAGGGGGTATGCCAGCCGGGGCCCAGCATACTATGGGGCAGCCAAATTCTAATGTCCTTAATCCTATGCCTTGGCTTGGTCATCTTGACAGGCAGTTGATTAATCCTCTGGAACTCATTCATGTTGCCACGGTCAAACCTCATGAATTAACTCAAACTGCATGCCGTTGGAATGATGCTTTTAATCAGCCAAACATTCCGGGTGTTAATTTAGTTCCCATGAAAATTTCACATCCCTACGCATCCAATTGGCCTTGGTTTGACGAAAACACAAGGTTGCACCGGTTTTTAGAGGCTGTTGGCGTTTCCCCTCTTCAAGCAGGCGAGGCGAGGCATGGGCGAGTTCTTGGAAAAGTGAATGTAAATACGATGCCTAGCGAAGAGGTTTTTCAAGCCGTTGCAGATGCTGCACCTGCCAATAATTTTACCCCTACTGATGTAACCACGGGTTATAGTAACTTGGTTGCTCAGAGGCCTATTGCTAGTTTTGGTCAAGCCAACAATGTGGATTTTAGCAGTGCCATATCTAAAAAAGGGTTTAATAAGTCATTACTAGGGTATCAATCTTTTGCCAGTACCGCTGCTGGGAATGCGGAAGTCCCATTCGGTAATTTGCTAGATGTTCAAGGATTTTCAGCATCTGGCGCAAGCCCCGCAATCTATCCTCGAAAAGAATTACTTACTAAAATCGGCAACAGTGTTACTACTAGAAGCAATGTGTTTGCTGTTTGGATTACTACTGGCTATTTCGAGGTAATTGATGATTCTGCCCAGCCACCTACTCTTGGTGCTGAAATTGGCAAACTCGATGGCATTAATATTCGCCATCGTATGTTCGCCATCGTTGATAGAACCAATATGGTGAATGCTCAGTTAACAGGTGTTGCATACAGTGTTCCAGCAGCACCCATTCAGAATGTTGATTTTGGTCTTCCCGGTGCGTTCATTCTAAAAAGTGTTGTTCCGCCATATAGCAATGTGGTTGCAACTCCTGCAATGATTCTTACTTTTGAACCAAATACAGATAACGAAGAAACTATAATTCTAAGGCTTTATAATAATCCTGCAAATCCTGCAGATCCATTAAATGGCCACATTGTAGGGGATTTCCAAAAGCCCCATAATCCTGGTGGTGGTGCAACAATAACCATCATCAACCGTGGTAATCCGGGGCCATGGGTTGGTTATGATCGCACCAAAGACCGTGATGTTGTGCCCTATGCAGAGATCATTGAATAGACAACTAGGATAGAGAGCGCCAGACCCTGCTTTGTAATTTCTGTTGTGCTATTTGAAGTTTTTCACAACCACCAAAAAGGCCCGGGGGAATATTCCTTCGGGCCTTTTTTTATTCCCATCCATTTCCCAACTCTTTTATTGCAGCTGCAATAAACCCTGCTAATTCTCCCTGTTTTTTACACTGTTTTTATGGCTTTTTCAGCAAATCCCTGTTTTTTAAGCCTTTACTCACCTTCACTTTGCCAAAACCCTAGAAAAATAACCCTTTTATGATTGACACTCATCCCCTTTAATCCTAACTTTCCATTATATCAGGAGGAGTTTCCTGTTTTTTTACCTTCAAGTCTTAGGGAGTTCTTTAGTATGTCCGATAAGAAAAAAGCCATGACCAAAAGCCAAGTCCTCAGCACCATCGCTGAACACACCGAGCTTTCCAAAAAGCAAGTCGTTGCTGTTCTTGATTCCTTGCACGCTGTTATCGTTGACCAACTTGGCAAAAAAGGCCCAGGCGTTTTCACCCTGCCAGGCCTCCTCAAACTGAAAATTCGCAACAAGCCAGCTACCAAGGCTCGCGAAGGCACTAACCCCTTCACAGGCGAAAAGATGATGTTCTCCGCGAAGCCAGCTTCCAAAACTGTTCGCGCTAATGCACTCAAAGCTTTCAAAGAAGCTATCAAGTAATATCAACTTGATCTTTCCTCCTTTTAAAAAACCCATGGCTCCCCCCCATGGGTTTTTTTACGCACCTATCCATAACCCTTCCTTCTTTTTCTTTCTCTTTTTTTCTCCATCACCCAACCCTCTTCCGCTGGAAGAGGGCACTTCGCTTCGCTAGAAGGGGTTTTGGTTTTGATATTACTATTCGTTTATTGATGCGGCTTGTTTAAAGACAGATCAGTTGCGACGGGGAAACCCCGCTGCAACTGATCCATTTGCAACCTTTAGATACCTGCCTTAGTCTGCCCCGCGTAAGCTGCGTTCCGCCATTGCCTTCAAGCCCATCCCACTGCGCTGGGTGGGTCTGCCTTTTTTTTCTGATCAGCACGCATGAACAAAAGACCCATCAAAACATGGACCATCGTTCACCTAACAGCACCAGCGGATTAACATCCGCCGCTCAATAAATGGGGCCCTTGTGCCCTGAAAGGGCAACCTATACCAGCCTAGGGCACCGCCCTAGGAAACGGTAAAGAACAAAAACATTTTCACCGCCAAGACGCCAAGACCGCAAAGGAAGACAAACAGGCAAGAACCCATACGCCCGTGCCTTGGTCAACCTCGCGTATGCGGGGTTCCATGCTTGTCTGATTGTATTTCTGGATTTCCGCATTCGCGAAAATGACGGAAGGCGTTCCGCCATTGCCTTCAAGCCCATCCGCTGCCTTCAAGCCCATCCCACTGCGCTGGGTGGGTCTGCCTTTTTTGTGCCCTGAAAGGGCAACCTATACCAGCCTAGGGCACCGCCCTAGGAAATGGAGAAGAATAAAACGACCGTTCACCATCGTTCACCTAACAGCACCAGCGGATTAACATCCGCCGCTCAATAAGCAAGGCCCTTTTGCCCTGAAAGGGCAGCATCAACCAGCCTAGGGCACCGCCCTAGGAATGAAGGCGCCGCATTATGGGTAATGTCCTTTTCCTTATTAGTTAGAGCGGTTAAGATGGGATCAAGCAGGAAGCAGGTTTATATTTTTGGGGGTATGCAATGGAAGTTCAGCAAGAGAAGCGAAGTTATTTCACACCTGAGCCAACAAAAGATGTTGTTGAAAACATGGATCCAAAAACCTATCAGGAAATTGAAGCACGCGTAATCAGGCTTGAGAACGCCCTTGCAAACCTGCAAGATCAAGGGCTTTTGGAAGAGCGCTTGGTGGGTCGACTTGCGGGCAAATTGCCCAAGCCCGAGGTTGCCGTTGTTAAACCGCGTGCTGCTGAAATCATTACCTCTAACTATTTAGAAGATGTGGTTGAGGTACCTGGGTTGAATCCTTTCATCGCGGGGAAGTGGTTCTTTAATGAAATCGTGCCCGAGTTGCGAGCGATGTCGTGTATGTTTTTTGATCCCCGGTATCGCTTGGGGCTATGGAACAAAGCGGTGCCTGCTGCGCTTTTTTTGCTGATTATCCTCTCTGGCTATTGGGTGCCTTTTTCTAGCCTGCCTGTTGTGGGCAGCTTGATTGATTCTATAATGATGCTGGGCCTTGGGTATTTCTTAATAAAGATATTAAGCGCAGAGGCGAAAAGGTATCGGCAACTTGCGCCGGGCCTGCCTAAAAGCCTTAGGCTGGATCCAGATTCGAAAGAAGGTTAAGGGATGAATGATACGCGCATCGTTCGCTTGGGTGTGAATATTGATCATGTTGCAACGATCAGGCAGGCACGGCTTGGGCATGAGCCCGATCCGGTAGCGGCTGCAATCATGGCAGAGCTTGCGG
>Ga0214919_10010645_pt1 | contig 11606 bp, 22 predicted proteins | sample LL1503_MetaG_FD_177994 | JGI IMG/M metagenome (GOLD analysis project Ga0214919, IMG submission 177994) | Freshwater microbial communities from Lake Lanier, Atlanta, Georgia, United States - LL-1503 | ecosystem: Environmental > Aquatic > Freshwater > Lake | place: USA: Georgia | collected...
CCGATCTATTATTTACTTTTACTTTTATATATTTATATATTAAAAATAATCCGTTAAATTTAATCAAAGCAATATTTAAGATATAGTTCTTTTAGATTTTCAGGAACATTATAATAATCCATATCAAATGTTTTTGGCATTTGAGACCAAACCTCTTTGATTTGATATGGTGCTTTACCAGACACATTCCATTTTCTTACTTCTTTTAACATTGAATAAAATAAAATATAGGAGTTAGCTTTCTGAGTTTCTTCTTCTATATTTATAGGTAAGTTATAACTCTTAGCTTTTTCAATAGTTCTTCTTTCACAATCTGATTCAACTTCTATGGATCTTCTAATAAAGTTATCTAATTCTTCTGGTGTGAATTCTTTACCACTTAACCACTCATCTATATAATCAACTGATTCTTTACCATCTATAAAATTATTATTCCACGCTGGTGATTTTTCTATCCACTGATCCATATGACAAGATTCATGTACTAAAACCATTGCAAATTCTTCTTTTGGTTTACCCACAGCAACTGCTAAAGTTGGGTTACCATAATCTACGAAATATCCACTACAAGGAAATCCACCAACTATATAAGGAACACTTTTTGAGTTTTCGAATATTATCTTAACACCATGTTCTTCACCTGTTCTTTTGGTATCTTCTATTAGTTTATCAATTAAATCTTGATTGAACTCTTCATATAATTTTAAGTATTTCATAATTGTATATATTAAAAAAATCTGTATATTTGTTATTATATAAAGTCGATATGGAAGATAAACCCAAGTACCAATTCGAAGATTTAGTTTATGTTGGTGAAAAACTACATTTTGCAACACCAGGTAAAACATATGTAGTAATGAGTGAGAGAGTTGATGATGGTGGATGTGTTGTAAAGTCTTTTAGAGGTGATGATGGACTGACACATGAGATATTTAAATGGAGTAGAAATGACATAAAGTTTATGAGTCTATCAGAAGTAAGAGATTTAAAAATAAATAAAATAATTAATGGAAGAGATTGAAACAACACCAATGCAATTACTAATTGATAAAATCAACCTATATGATGAAAGAGGTGGTATAAACATGTGTACTTTAAAGGCAGTATTACAAGGGTATCTTGAATTAGAAAAAGATTACATCGATAAATTCTATGTAAAGAAATTAATTTAGTATTTTGATATAATAAATACTATCCGTATCTTTATATCATGAATAAACTAAAGCCTATTTTCTTACTTAAAATTGCAATAGCAATCTTAATTGCTTATCAGTCCTATAGAGTCTACTCATTGGAAAAACAATTAGACCACCTTGATAAAACTGGTCAACTGAAATGCTCTAAACCTTAAATATGATTAAAGAGATAAAAAACTATTTAACTGAAGACGAATGTAGTATGATGATTGGATTAGGAGAATCTGGTCAATTAAATCCTGGTCGTAGTGGTGGTAAATTAGGTTATAGAAAAGCCAGAGTTACTTGGTTAGAAACAGATTCACCTTTGGTTAATAAAATTAAAAGTGATGTTGCTGAATTAAGTGGATACCCAGTTGAAAATCAAGAAGATCTTCACTTTGTTAAGTATAATGTTGATGGTGAATATAAACCACACACAGATGGTAAGAATAGACCTAAGACAGCTTTAGTATATCTTAACGATGGATTCATAGGTGGTGAAACTGAATTCCCTAAAATAAACACCATATTAAAGCCTGAGACTGGAAAGTTAGTAATTTGGAATAATACTACAGAAGACGGATCAATTGATACTAATAGTTTACATGCTGGATTACCTATAATTGCTGGAACAAAATACATTGCAGTTATTTGGATAAGAGGAGAAAAATATGAACCTAATATAATATAAACATGAGAAAACTCTTTATCGTAGTATCCATACTATCAGCGTTATTTGTCCTATGTTACAACTAAAATAACACTTTTTTAATTTATTTTTTAATATATAATCTTATGAAGAATATTAAAAAGTATGATGAATTCTGTAATGAAGAAATCAGTAGAAAAGGATTATTAAAAGGAATGTTAGTTGGTGGATTAGCTATAGGTGGTTTAAACGCTGGTGGTGCTTATATGAGAGATAGAAGCTAAAAAGATGATTATGAATCTTAGTGATTTAAAGTAAAAAAATAAATATGACAAACATGAAACACATTAGAAAATTTAACGAAGATATGGATATGGAATCTAATGAATTAGGATTCAAATTAGTAGGATCCATGGAAGTAGATGAAATCGATGGTGATATCAAAATTGGACATTCTTGGGGTAAACTACCAGATGGTTCTGAATTAAAAGAAGGATATGATGAAGGTGGTGCTGAATTCGTACTTATCGTAAAAGATGGTAAAATCGAAGTTGCTATCTCTGAATATGAAATAATGAATCCATTTGTATTTGGTGATGTTGTTGTTGTACCAGGACATGATTCAATCACTTGTTATAACTTCAAAACAGGGGAAAGTAAACAAGGATATATTAGATAATAATTATAATATATTATAATACAGAAAGAGCTTAATGGCTCTTTTTCTGTTTTAAATAGTTATCTTAGTCTTAACATAAACCAATTAATATAACTCCTTTCATACTCTTCAAAACAAAACTCTACATCATATAACGAACCAAACTTTTGTTGAACCACCTTCTTCATAACATCAAGTGTTAAAAAAGGAGAATCTAATCCCCAAAAGTCCATTATAAACTCCTGTCTCTTAAATATAAGAGTATCATCAAACATAAGACCCATCATATCATTACGATGTACCCAATGTAAATAGTAACCTCCTTTATTAAGTATCTTAGGTATATCAGTCAGTATATAATCAGATTGTAAGATAGATTTATTCTGATAGAAAGATATATCATTAATTATATAATCATATTTATAACCAGGAATAAACTTAAAGAAGTCACCATAAATAACATTAATAGTAGTATTTTCAGGTACATCACAATCACTTTCGTTAAGATTGATACCATCTATTAAACACCCAGTATAATTCTTTGATAATATATCAGAAGTGTTATGACCAGCTCCTAACATAGCATCCCTACCATAACAACCTATATCTAAAATCCTACCTTCCTTTAATAAAGGATAAGTAACAATATTTTTCCTAGGATGACAATCTAATACTTTATTCTCTAGTGCAGCTAAATATGATAAAAAATGATAATCTTCAGACATAAACTTTATATTATATCTATTGAAAAAGATACTTTATAATTACCTATTATTTTATAATCCCCACTTAGTATAAACTTCTTCTCTAGTAGCCACTGAGTAGTTTTTAACCTTTTGATTATAACAATCATCCTTAAACAACCAATCAGATAATGTAGTAGGAGCTTTATCACCACTACCATCAACTAATACAACACAATGTATGTTATTACCAATATAATGTCTATCACCACTTTGTTCTTCTCTGAATTCTAGATAACCCCAGAAAGAAGAGTATTGTGTCATATCTTTACAAGCAACCTCTTTAATAAATGTTAAAAATTCTTCAGAAGTTTTTCCATTCTCATCAGTCCCAGCTATAAAATAAGGAGGAAATACTCTTTCTTCAAATCCTACAAACTTTTGAGCCCAAAAATCATCATCAGTATGTGGGTTATATTGTGAGTACTCAAAATCAAAATGTCTTTGACCATCGTTTCTTGTATAGTAATCTTTACACCAGTAGATTGGATATCTTTGAATATGCCATTTAACAGGAAGTAATTTAGAAACAACAATAGATTTACATCTTTGTGAAAGGTAAAGTTGAAAATCATCATAGTCAGGTGTTTCTTCATCTGGGAAGAAGTCTAAACAATCAGCCATACCAGCCATTGTGATTTCTCCTTTGATACCTAAGTCAGAATAATCTTGACAATTAAATACTTCATTCCAATGCCCTTCAGGATCGACAACCATTTGGTCGATTTTCTTTTTAGTAGCATCAAAGATGGCTAACATACCTTCTCTAATCTCATTAGCTTTTGTTTGAATTTCATCACCTGGTTGTGATTGTTCAATTAGTTTAGTGATAATACCTGAAGCAATTTTACCTATTATCATAGAGATGTAGGCAGCCGGTGTTCCACCTGGCCAGAATGCTGAGATACCTTCGAATATTTTTGAAGCAAACATACCTAAGATTTGTAGTGTTTGGTCTTTAACAGCGTGAACTCCAACATTGTTGATAGCATCTTGTAAATCGATTTGTGCTTGTGTTCTTAAAGAAGAAATTAATTTAGAAAGTGTTCTTAGGTTTATGTAAGTAACTTGAACGTGTTTATCATCATAAACTCTGATACCAATATCATTAATTGTATAATGAAATGTAGATGGGAAATAAGCCATAATTTTATTTTTCTTTTATATATCATAAAATAATCCGTATCTTATTTTTATGAACCTGGTTTTGCTGGTATCGGAAGCCAATGAGTAACCTCTTGACCAAAGTAACTACCTGGATGAGTATTCCATATATATGGTTTTTTATTATTATTATGTTCATCAGCACCTGACCATGTTATTGATCTCTTAGAACCCTCTGGTAAAGCACCCCTTTCGACCAAGGATATTCCTTTTTCAAATTGAGCTATCTTCATTTGAGATTTAGCATAAACAATAACTTTCTGACCATCCTCTGGTAAAACCACATCACATGGAATCCAATACTCTGATAAAGCCAAACTTATTTCTTCAACATCAAAGTTTTCTAAGTCAGAACTTGTTAATGCCTCATTATATTTTTTTAAGTGTTTCATATTGTATATATTAATTATTTATAAAAATCAAAAAATAATTCTCTTAACTTTATCTTGTTTAAATGATAAGGGTTTTCAAAAGTCTTATTATAAATTGATTGTAATTCACTTTTAATCTCCACCGGTGACTTTTTTAAGATATCACCTAATGAATCCATATCAAAAGTATAAACATCACCAAAGTCAAATTTTAACATCTTTGTAATATAATAAGTATCGTCCTCTTTTTTAATTGATAACTCTTCTAATTCAGGAATAGTTATACCTTCTTTACATTTAATACTTATGTAATCACGACTATCAGTAATAACAATATCTTTAGAATCAATTAAATCTTTATACTTAAAACTAAAAGTCTTTGAATCTATATTGTTCTCATTAAATTTTCTTAAATGTTTCATTATACTATATATTAATTAGGTTATATGAAATACTTTCCTTATCTTTGTATAGTCAAGATGAGGTAGTGATAGCGGCAACTATAAGAATCTCACAGACGGGCGGGGGTAAGACCACGGAGTAACTCAAGGGCAGCCTGCTTTTATATATGATAGAAATATGCACATTTTTCTATCATATAATTGTTTATTTAAAATAAAATCCTTATATTTGTAGTATGAATAAAATTATAACAATCATTATCACACTAATGTCTTACATGGCATTTAGTCAAACAGAAGTAAAAGATACTATAACATTCACAGATACTGATACTATATCAGTTGTTACAAGTGATACAACCAATGTAATGAAGTTCCAATACAGAGTTTCATTTAGTGAAGTAAGTAACAAGTTCTCTAGTAACGATCTTAAAACACCTATCTTCGATATATTTAGAACAGAACCTATTTATAACGAAAATCTAAACCAATTCGTGTTTATATCAGATGAAGATATAGAACATATCGAATTGATGTCAAACTTTAATCAATACCATATTACTTACTTTAAAAAGATACCGATTAAAACAATCAGTAGCAATAATTAAAATAAGGGCCTTCATTACCATTTATTATAAAAAGTGAAGAAGAAGTATGTCAACAATAAATGGTTGTGTAATGTTAATAATCCCATAAGTTTTAATACTTTCCTATGGGGGAGACAACGAGGCTAATAATCTAATCAGTAACAATAATTAAATCACCTTCTATCTTAAATCGGAAATCTCCCTCTTCTAACACCATCATAACCAATTTATGATTGTTACTTCGTATACACACAGGTAATGAACCTTGATTGTTATATGCAAACCTACGAACCCTTTTAATTAATTCCGAATCACTTACACTTGATAAATTAAGCTCTCTCATATAAGTTATATATTAATAGGTGATGAGGTGATAGAAATATGTGCATATTTTTGTATTTTTTATATAGATTCTAAAATATTTGGATATATTTAATACTTTTTGTATATTTGTATCATGACAGTGCTGGTATAATAGCATAAGCTTAATTGAGGGTCTGCCTTCCCATGGAACCTATGAAGCAGTGTTAGTAGTCTTTACAGAACAACGTATTGGTGAGAACATTTGTGGAGGAGCAAGGATAAAACTTCAGCTGTCTTTTTACAATATAAATATAAATGAATTATTGGATAAACTCAAATAGCGGCGATTATATAACCGAAGATAATGGTAAGTATGTATTACATTTACTACCCAGATGGGCCGGTGATTACGGAGACTATGATAACTATCAAGGAGCCGAATACATCGAACTAACTCCAATTCAATTCGAATCTATCAAAGGATTCATTCCAATTAAACAAAAGAAACTTTATTCCAGATTAAATAAGTTCAACGAACGTAAAAGATACGCACCTACACTAACTGATGGAAGTAAAGGTAAAGCAATTAGAACAGAAGTACCATCTATACAAGATGCAAGAGAAATAAGATTAAAAGAATTAGGAATATGATTACTAAAGAAGAATACACTAAAGAAGAATTCTATAAGAATTTTATCGGAATGCAAAAACTTTCCGGACAAGGAACATCAGGCATCGTAAAAGTTCAAGGCGGTCCAGTTATTGAAGAATACTTAAACGAGTTAATTGAAGAAGAACTTGTTATCATGATGGATGCCGGTGGTTCACTAGGACATCCAGAAAGCAATCGTTTTTATCTTCCATCTAAAGGATATAATGTATGGCAAGAAAAAAACTCTATGGCTAGTCTTGAATGCGTTAGATACTATCTGGCTAAACTAGAAGACCCTAATAAACCATACAAAGGAGATCCGTTCTTAGGTATTAATGATGAATCCTTTGAACAAGGTGGATACTTATCCGAGTTCTATCCAGAATGGTTAAAAAGAAATAAAGAGTCCCTTGATGAAATGATGAACCTATCTGAGGTTTATCCAGTATGATGTTCGTAGAGGTAATATCAGATGATCGTGAATTAAAAGATTTTTGTTATGAACCTCTAAAATCTAGAGGTATCTATAAAGCAACTTTTGAAAATAAATACTATATGAAAGTATTCTTTTTTATCAATGATGAAGAATACTCTCATATAGTACATGAAAGACATCTAAGAACATTAGATTTGGATGAATGTAGAGATTTTAAACTAACCGAAATAGGATTATGATGAAGACTAGAGAGTATAGACACCCTCAAATAAACCACACGTTTATCATAGAAGATATAAACATGTCAGAGATTATAATAGACGGGATAAGAGTTAATAGAAGTGATTGTGACTGGATGGTTATAATGGCTAATCATAGCGGTAGTAAAGAAGCAACTATCAATGACCTATCACTTCCCTACTACAACATATATTGACTTTAAAAAAATAGGTATATGAAATTCATTTTGATAAATGATGGTGGAAAGTATTATCTTTGCATGAAAGATATATGGAATACCAACTTGGTAGACAAGGGATGCTTTTTCTCGCTTCAGAATAAGATGTTTTCGAAACGATTGACAACAGACAACAAACATTCAATCATAGAAAAAGAACTGGTTGAGCTTGTTTGGACTCTGAAAGAAAACAAAGAGTATTCATATGATGAAGTGATAAAGCCTTTACTTAGAGAAGCCAAACTAAAAAATATAGGACTATGATTAACGCTAAGATTGATAACGTCTTGGAAATTAAATAATAAAGTTTAACGTAGGTTAATTAGGTTATATGAAATACTTTCCTTATCTTTGTTATGTCAAGATGAGGTAGTGAACTTCGTGAACTTCGTGAACTTCGTGAACTTCGTGAACTTCGTGAACTTCGTGAACTCAGTAGTAATAGCGGCAACTATAAAAATCTCACAGACGGGCGGCTCCTATGAGTGCGAAGGAATCAGAGGCAGGCTGCTTTTTTTATATAAAAAATACAGAAATATGCACGGATTTCTGTAATAACACTCAACAAAGTTTGTAATAACCCTAAAAATTCCGTATATTTGTAGTATAATCATAACAACCACTAAGCATTTATGATACCATACACAGCAACTTCAATCGCCATTAAAGGCTACTCCGAATCACCTCTCGCTAAATCCGAGAAATCAGATTGCGTCGTTAGAGCCATCGCATCAGCTTATGATATACATTATGATAAAGCACACAAATGGGTAGCAGATAACTTTAATAGAATCCCTAAGAAAGGAACATTCGGATTCAATATAGGTATGGATAAAATGTCTGACAATAACACCCGATTCAACTATAAAAGGACTAAGACTATTGACCCTAAATTCCTTACCACTAATGGAGGAAAGAGTAAAATGACCGTAGGTACTTTCGTTAAACTATATGATAAAGGAACATACATCATTAGAGTAGCTCATCATGCTTTCACTATTAAAGATGGTTCTGTAATTGGTAATCCTGAGGATGCTACCAAACTTAAAAAAGTAATTAAGAATTGCTGGAGAGTAGTATAACTAATCAGTAACAACTACAGAAAAACGTGCATAATTTTGTATATTCATATATTATCCTTACTAGAAGTTGTTTATATGGAATATAAACACTATATTTGTATTGTGTTGTTCCACTGAGAAAGGAATAGATATTGAGCTGACGAAGACCGGCCCTTGTGGTGAAAGCTTTACCATCATAGTAAACAGAAAACGGTTGTACCTAAAATGACTTTAGGGTAGGTTAAACTAGTCAACAACATAGAGGACTTCTCAACCTCACTTAGTCAGGTAATGCGTAATGAGAAAGTGGTATCTCACCCTGTAAAAAGGTTGTAAAAGCAACAGCAATTGCTACTCAGGAATTGTTGGATGTATCGTAGGTTCGAATCCTACCCTGACTACTAATATTGAGTTCCGACTTGTAGGGTCATAACAGTCGTCTTTTAGTTAAAGGGGTTAAAGTAAGACTAATTGATGTAGGCTGATGGCATACACTCACAGTATTTTAATAGTCAGGTTTACAATTGTAAGATTTTTATTATGAATATAGACGATAAATTATTAGAACTGGTGGCCAAAAGAGCCAACCTATCAAAATTAGACAATAATTGGTTAGATAAATACTTCGACATCAAATACGAAATAAACGATTATATCGAGGCGATGGGTTATCAAAAAGAATCAATAATGTTACACCTTTGTCTGTACCTAAATATCCAAGCAGAAGAATATATATGGGCCGAAGAAACTAAATTAGAAATACATAAACTGCCATGAGACATAGAGAATCTAATCATTCGAGAGTAGAAGATAGCCTCTTACCACCTCGCCACCACTCTCTACGCAATAACAAACCCTCTCTCCAGATATAAACAACCCTTATATCTTCTACACCACCTTTAAGATTAAGATGAAAATAAATGTGATTAAATATCTCATATAGTATTTATAATAATTCTATTTTGCCTTACAAAATCTGACTTGTACCAGTTGAAAACAACCATCAAAATCTATCAGAAAAACGACCCTCTTGAAACTCAATGGGTGTACAGGTTTCAGACGAGTAAGTATATACAACGGAGTACACAATCAACACTTTTGAGACTTACCGATAAGTCGTTATAGGACTAATACAAAATGTGATAGAAAAACGACCATATTTCTGTATCAATTACAGAATTCCGTTCAGATTTCTGTATACCTTAAATTAACCCATACAAAAAAGTGAACATTATTCTGTATTATATTTGACAAGATTCAGACCTATTTACAGAAATAAGACCAGATTTTAACCCACCATTTTTCCTTAAGAATCTTATCTAATGCCAAGTCCCTTTTATCTTGTTTCCTCTTTTCTTCAGAGTAATTAACCCAGTAGCACTTCTTACGGAAGTTCACTGACGTTCACTACATACTATGTAACCATTCGGGTCTTTATTATCTTCAGGGATAGTATTAGGTATTCTAACATCTTTATTACATAATCTACAATACTGAGTTCACGAAGTTCACTATGTTAACATCATTCTATTGTATTATAAATTCACATATTTCTATTTCCATACCTTTAGATTGGCTAAACATAAACTCTATTTTGATTGGATATCTTTTGGTATCATCATTAAGTATATTATGTATAGTGGTATCTCTTACTTCAGATAGTGTAGGACCGTCAATAACTATTCTCCAGTTATGTATTAGACCGGTGGTGTGTAATCTATTTTCTATTTGTTTCTCTATGCCTAGTTTTATTCTATTAGTATCTTTATACATTTGTGTATATTCGTATGAGAAGAACTTAAATAGGTCTTTGATATAGTTAGAGTTAATATCTTGGAGTGTTTTATGTTCGTATTGAGTCAGTGTGTTATTCATTGTGAATTAGTTAGAAGTTCTGTTAGTTTCTTATCTCTTAGAGTAAGTATTATTTTCTTATGTTCTTGTATAATGAATTCTTCTATTTCTGATTGTAATAGGGTATTGGCGTGTATATTTTGTATAAACTCTGGAGTTGTTTTTATTATTACTCCTTTGTAAAGTATTTTATTATGTTCGATGTATTGTATGTCTGTTAGTAGGTTCATCTCAGTATAGATTCTATGTTTATGTTTCTATTTAAAGATATAATGTTATTAATTGATTCTAGTAGGATGTTATAGATGGCTTCTTGTGTTAGTGTCATGGTTGTTATTTCTATTTGAGTTCCTTTGTTTGTGTAGTTATCGATGATATCATATATAGGAGCCATAGTTCTTTCATCATAGTAGGTGTTTATGATGAATCTGTTATTAAATTCTTTGTTAATTGCTTCTATTGGTGTCATATATAATATAAATATGTGGGTTATATAGAAAGTTTTTATTGAAGTTTTTCGAGTTGGTTAATTAATCAGGAGGATGAGTAGGTGTGGTGGTTTGTGGTGGTTTGTGGTGGGCCCTGGGGTAAAAAATTTTTTTTCGGGAACATCAGAATAAAGAGAAGTAAATTAGAAAGGTAATATATACTTCATAAAAATAAGAAGAAATTTATGGAAAATAGTGAAATCGGTTTAAGTCAATTAAAAGTGTCTGGTCCTGATTATAGTGAGTTATTAAGAATATCATTAAATGCTGCTATATTTGCGGTATTGGGACCTGAAGAGATAATAACGGGTTTATTCTTAGCTGATTTGTTGGGTGTATTATGGCCGGAGAGTGGTGAAGATGTTTGGGCTGAGATTAAGTCTAAGGTAGAGGATATGATTAATCAAAAGATGGATGCTGCTTTATATGAGCAGGTTGTTGAGGATTTGATGGGATTACAGAATGTTGCTAATGATTACATTTCATCGATTAATGATGGTTATAATGTATCTGAGGTATTAGTGAGGTGGATATCTCTTAATAGTTTTATATTAAATGCGAAACCACATTTTCAAACAAAGGGTTCTGAGTTTTTATTACTTCC
>Ga0214919_10010646_pt1 | contig 11603 bp, 9 predicted proteins | sample LL1503_MetaG_FD_177994 | JGI IMG/M metagenome (GOLD analysis project Ga0214919, IMG submission 177994) | Freshwater microbial communities from Lake Lanier, Atlanta, Georgia, United States - LL-1503 | ecosystem: Environmental > Aquatic > Freshwater > Lake | place: USA: Georgia | collected 2015-03-15
ACCTAGTAATCAAGATCCAGAAGAAGGTAAAGGCATAATCTGCCCCCTTTGATCTGATAAAGATCTAGAACCGAAACCCGGTTCCCTCTTCGGAGGGGGCCGGGTTTCGGCCTTTTCTATGTAATTTTCAGTATCCTGTTTTCATGGTTAAGCTTCAAAATAAATCCCTTTCAGAATTTGTCCTTTTTTCTGCTCTAGGACTTGTTGTGCTTGTTGTAACCCCGTACTCCGTTATTGATGCAGTGACTCTTCCAAAATTATCTATACTCGGAATTCATGGCTTTCTTGCTCTAGGCGCTATCGGATTCACAATTTCGAGAATGCAGTTGAAAGAGAACAGGACGATCATTCAGATTACTGCACTATTCATTTTGGACCTTTGCTTAATTCTCTTTACATCAGGCAGGAATCTCAATGAAGGTTTTTATGGAATATTTGGTAGGAATACGGGTTTTTTAACTTACTTTAGTTTTGCGTTATTGATGTTACTTGCGGTTTTTAGCTCTAGTAAGTATTTGTTAAGTAGATTCCGTTATTTTCTGCTTTTCCTGGGTACCACTCTTACTATTTATGGATTTATCCAATACTCAGGCCTAGATCCTTTTCCTTTTGAGAATACCTCCACCAGTCAAGTTTTTGGTACCTTCGGTAATCCAAATTTCCAGTCATCATTTTTAGGAATTTTTGCAGCTTACTTTTTTATATCTCTCTTCCTACCAGATGTTTCAAAATGGCTTAGGGCAATTAGTTTTTCAGTCGTGGCATTAAGTCTGGTGGGAATTTATCAAACCAAATCCTGGCAAGGCTACTTTAATTTTTCTATAGGGGCTTTTATAAGTTTAGTACTTCTTGTCATCGTACTGAGAAAGAAGACTTTGAGCATTATTCTGATTTCAATCGGATTTGCTTGTACTTTTCTACTAGGTCTCGGCTTGCTCAATCTCGGTCCATTAAGTGGAATCCTTGCGAAATCATCGCTTGTAGCTCGACGAATATATTGGGATACGGCGATACGAATTACGATTGATCGACCAATTTTTGGTGTGGGACTTGATGGATACGGGGATTGGTTTCGACGAGGAAGGTCAGCAGAGTCAGTAAACGCTAACAGCAATTTTCTCAGCGATGCAGCGCATAGTGTTCCGCTTGACATTGCATCAGGAGGTGGCCTGCCACTATTGCTTATTTATCTATCAATGATTCTCGTAACAATATTTTCAATCGTGAGGGTGGTGCGCACACAGACTCAGATAGATTTAAACTTCATTGCACTTTGTAGTGGTTGGGTTGCATATCAAGCCCAATCTCTAATTAGCATAAATCAATTAGGCCTAGGAGTCATCGGCTGGATAATGACAGGATTAATTATTGGTTATGAGAAGAGTCCCAGATTAGTGGACCATTCAGAGTTTAATTCGAGAGCGGACAACACAAGTAGTCCCATGTACACGAGAGTTAAAACAAGGGGTAATAAGTGGAGAACCTCTTTCCTTTTAGTATGCCTAATAATTGGAGTTGCTATATCTATTCCACCATTCACGTCTGCATCTAAATTTTACAACGGGTTGAAGTCCTCAGATGCGAGAATAATTTATAGCAATGCATTTTTAAGACCGCTAGAACAAAGACGCATGATTATATCCGCAAGTATTCTTGAGCGGAATAAGTTCATGAAGGATTCCTTAACAATTGCAAGAAGAGCGACCCAAGCGTTCCCAGATTCTTTTGAGGCATGGACGTTCTTAAACACTCTCTCGTTTGCGACCAAAGAAGACAAAGAAGAGGCTACCCGCGAACTTCGCCGCTTAAACCCGTATTTACCGTGATAGTTCCATCAATTAAATAGTGGATTTCAACACTTCAGGAACATATGAGCGCGGAGCGGACATCAACGGTCCTTACACCGACATGATTGCAGTAGGAGCAAAGTCGGCAACAAGGGTTCGACCTCAAGGTTGGCTCTGTGATGGCCTTGCAACTGTGCTGATGGCGGCTGGTGAAAGGTGGGCCAAGTACTTTGCCCCAGCGTAAATGAGCGGGTTATCAACTCTGGGTAATTGGCTGACAGGAAAATGCCCCCTGGAGCATCTAAAGTGACGCTCATGAAAAAGCGCCTCTCCTTATTTGTAGCCATTCTTGTTGGCTTTGTTGGCCTTGGGCTAACACCAGCGTTAGCTGTTGATGAGCGCGTGATTGATGTTGTTGCAGTGACATGGGCTGGTGCTGGGGCACCTGCCGGTGATGTCAATGTTGTTGCTAAGGCTGTTGATGTCGAAGTAAATGCTGATTGGAAGAAGTTCACAACTCTTTATGGTGATACTAAAGATAGAACAATCTCATTTAAGACTGGAAAAGTATTAACTGAACCTATTTCTTTAACAGCCAAGATGGCCTGTATTGGGCCTGCTGCATCTGAGTTTCTTTCTTCCATTAAACCAGAGGCATATAAGCGCTTAGGTATAAGTGATTACTCCAAGCGCTATTTAGTTGTTGTTGCACCTAAAGCGGGTTGTGTGTGGTCAGGCAGAGCGCCATTAGGTAATGCAAAGAGTGTTTCAGGAATGTTAGTCCTTCATGATTCAGCTTCTAGTTATGTCATCACCCATGAACTTGGGCACACCTTTGGTTTAGGCCATAGCAATTTTTTACGCTGTGATAACGCAGCTAATGATGGTGCGTGGTCTGATACCTGTAAGGCAGTTGAATATGGTGGGACCATCGATGTGATGGGAAATATTGATACTTCATCACCTCTTAATACCTATCACCAGTGGCGGATGGGGTATTTAGATGACTCACAGATCAAGCAAGTCTGGCAATCAGAGGTTGTAAATCTTGCACCCAGCGATTTTGCAAATGGCATCAGAGCTATCTATATGCGAGATGGTAAAGCTGCTTACTGGATTGAATATCGTAGGAAGTTAGATGGTGCTACATATAAGCCTGGACTTGTGATCTTTAGACTTGATCCTCCACCAATTACCTCAATTGTTTCTCCCAACCCAGAAGATGCCTCTGCAGGTGAGTTTGGGGCATTTCTTGGCACTGATGTGTGGATGCTTAATCTTGATACCTACCAATACCGCGATTCAAAATCTATTGGTGGATCTATGACTGCCTTAACTGCCACTACATATTCAGGCAATCTCTCTTTTAGCGCAGTTGCATCTGAAACAGGAGCTGCGGTAACGATAAAGAGAAAGAACGATGGCATGGCACCACCTGTGCCACTTGTGGTGGCCTTTGAACAGTGGCGCTCTCCAGGTATGACTATTTTGCAAGCCGGTTATGAAGGCACAGACACGGCTATATCAGCCTTTGAAGCCCAAGTAGATGGGGTAGTTAAAAGCGTTAAGTCATCTGATGTAGAAAACTGGTATCCAACGTATTTAAATCCATTTACAGCGCCTAAGACTGTCTACTTAAAAGATCTACCTGAGGGCACATATAACTTTGCACTGCGTGCCATTGATATGGCTGGAAATAAGAGTGAATGGTCAAAAACTCAAAAAGTAACGGTGGATCTGGGCAGGCCAACTACAACTAATGAGTTCAATTTTATTTCAGCAAGCGGTAATCAAGTCACAGTTGCATGGTCTGGTGCTAAAGATGCTGGTAGTGGTTTGTGCCAAACCAACTTGGTAAGTCCAGATGGTCTTATTGTTCAGACAAGCACGGCAAAAGCTGCACCAACACTCAAAGTAACTAACGGCCAAACCTTGAGCGCAACCGCTCAAGTCTTTGACTGTATTGGTAATGGTGTGAGCGGTGATCTCAGTGTTACCAACACCTACACACCAGCAGATAAATCTTCTCGCACAGGCAAGTGGGCAGCAGCTGGTGCTTCATACCCAACAGGGGCCTTAAAGTGCTCAGGTAAGTGCACAGCAAGCTTTAGCGCATCAGGGCGCTTTGATGTCATCAGTGGCACAGGCGCTGCAGTTGTTAGCGCTGGAAGCAAGGTGTTAGCCACAATTCCTGATTCAAAGGTTGCAAAGCTTCGAGTTGCCGCCAGTGTTGATCTTGGGAGTAATAAGCAAGTCTTGCGCCTTACTGGCAGTAACTTTGTATTAGTTGCCATTAACTCTATTAACGCCTCATTTGCAAACACAGTTAATCTAGATAGAGCTGCAGCTGTTGTTGATTCATCTTTAAGTGATACTAAGCAGGCAGCGCTAGCAAAGTATGGTTTTGCTCAAACTGACTTTAGTCAGGAGTGGACAGTTCTTCCAATGAGTGGTGGAACAACAACTGATGATCCAACGTTGGATTTATGTAATGGAAAGTTTGCATCTGAGTCTGATCGCTTAGAGCGTCGTCAGGTAGTTGTTAGTAAGCCAAAATCACCCTACGCTTTTCTTTCTAGTGAAGTTGTTAGATATTCATCAGTAGCAGCAGCCCAAGCTGCACAGAAAGAGCTTGTAAAAATATTGGCACAATGCCAAGCGGATAAGGGTTATACGGATGCAACGGGTGCTCTTATACCTTACACATTTGCTGAGATTAAGAATATTCCTGCGGGCGTAGTGGGTGAAGGATCACGAGTCTTTGTCAGAGCAACAATTGATTCAGGAGCTAATGCCCGTCAATTACTTGGTTTCTATCAATTCAATGGCGCAATCTTTACTGGTCTCTATGTCTTGACCACTAGTGAGGTGGCATATACCGATGCTCAAGTGGCAACCTGGTTACAAGTAGCCGCCACGATGGCCTCTCGCCTGAAGGGCTAAAACCCCCGTCGTATACTCAACTCCGTGAGTATCACCTCCATACAGTTTGTCATTCTGGGTGTTACGGCCTTTGTTCTCGCCGGTCTTTTAACCTGGCCAGTTCGGGCTTTGGCAATCAAACTCAGTGTGATGGATCTGCCTAACATGGAGCGCAAAACCCAAAAAGAACCTGTTCCATATTTAGGTGGGGTGGCAATTGCGCTAAGCATCATCATAGTGACATATGGTGCAATCCTTTACTCTGATTATACAAAAACAACTCTTCCTTTAGTTACATATGCTCTAATGCCTGCAGCTGTTTTAGGTTTGATGGGTTTAATTGATGACATCAGAGGTTTACCTGCTCTACCTAGATTAATCACACAAACCACAGTTGCAATCCTTGTTGCAGTCTTTCTCCTCAATCGTGATTTTGCTGCTGCGCCTTTTGGTAATGAATTAATCAATGACATCATCAGTATTGTGTGGATTGTTGCAATATGTAACTCTATTAACTTCTTCGATAATTTAGATGGTGGAGCAGCTGGCACTGTTGCTGTTTCAACTCTTGGAATTGCCCTCATTGCATTTACTCAAAAGCAAGAGCTCATTACTGCCTTTGCTTGTGTTACATGCGGCGCAACAGTGGGTTTTTTACTCTGGAATAAATCTCCAGCCAAGATTTATATGGGCGATGCAGGAGCACTCTTTCTGGGTGTCTTGGTTGCGGTTTTAACCATTCGCCTTGATCCAGGAATTTCTCCTCAAATCAACTCCATTGCAATCTTGCCTATGTTGCTTGCAGTTCCAATTTTGGACACGTGCATAGTTGTCTTCTCACGAATACGCCACGGTATTTCCCCATTTACTGGAGGAAAAGATCACTTATCCCACCGCTTAATGCGCAAAGGTATTAGCAAACAAAACACTGCTTTTTGCCTGTGGGCTATGCAGGCCAGCTTTGTTGGGATTGCTTTAGTCGTTTATTTCTGCAGCACCACATTAGGAACGCCAGGCGTAGTTCTAGCTGGTGCTTATTGGTTAGGTGCTTTTGTGTGGTTCTGGCGTATTCCTTCTAGTGACTAAGCAGAAACCTTATTCAGCTTCTCTAATTCTTCCTCACTTAACTCAACAACCTGAACAATTTCTTCTACCTGCTCCACAGTTCTAGCAGATGCAATAGGAACACTCACACTTGGTTGAGCACGTAGCCAGGCAAGTGCCACAGCTGAGAGTGAAACATTGTGGTTCTTAGAAACTTCATCCATGACAGTTAAGACTGCGTAGTTCTTATCTGTTGCATATTCTCTGGCACCTGCTGCTCGCTTTGAATCTACTTCTGTTACTCCTGGGCGGTATTTGCCGGAGAGGAATCCTCTTGCAATGCCATAGAAAGGAATATTCGAGATTCCAAGATCACTTACAGCTTGTGACATCTCACCTTCGTAGGTTTTTCTATCAACGAGGTTATAGAGATCTTGCACGGCAACGTAGGCAGGGATGTTGTTATCTTCACTGAACTTAATTGATTCACGCAGGCGAGCCGGTGTGAAGTTAGAGGCGGCGATGTAGCGAACCTTGCCTTGAGCAATCAGCTGGGCATATGCGCCAAGAGTTTCTTCTAGTGAAACAGTCTCATCATCTGAGTGGCTATAGTAAAGATCGATGTAATCGGTTTGCAGACGATTTAAAGATTCTTCACAGGCTACAAAGATGTTTTTAGCAGATAGGCCTGGACGTGTGTCCATCTTTGAGACTTTGGTGGCAATAACCATTGATTGGCGGTTGTTGCGCTTTTTCATCCAAGATCCGATAACTGATTCAGATTCACCACCCACATGTCCTTCAACCCACTGGTTATACATATCGGCTGTGTCGATGAAGTTGCCGGCATGTGAGCTATAGGCATCCATGACGCCGTGGGACTGGGCTTCATCGGCATTGCTGCCAAAGATGTTGCTACCTAGGCACAAAGGATGAACTACGAGGCTAGTTTCAGGGATAGTGATCATGCACGCACAGTAAGGCACAATTAGCGCGTGGTCGAAACAACGGGCGGGTTCACAAGTGCAGGGTCCACACACCGCCATCACTCAGTTAGTTCTCAGCCTTCTGGGGTCTAATAGGGGACATGACCAAGCCAACGCGCATCTATAAGCACTCATCGGCTGGTACGGACTGGGCAGCGCTTCTACTAGGCGCAGGCCTGGGTTTAACTCTGGCTCTGCAGTTAACGACGGTGCGCAAAAGTGATTTCACTTCTATTTACGCATCCCTTGCTTCGTTCTCTCGTCTAACTGCATTAGTAGGTACTTATTTAGCAATCGTTGGCATCTTTTTAGTGGCACGTATTCCCTGGGTTGAAAAGGGCGTGGGCCACGATCGACTTGTTACGTGGCACCGCAACTTAGGTCCTTGGTCGCTATATGGCATTGGTGCGCATGTTCTTTTTATTGTTTTATCTTTTGCAGGACAAGATTCAATCCCGCTCTATAAAGAGCTATGGCGCATGCTCAACTCTTTTGAGTGGATGTGGTTTGCTCTGGCTGGCTTTATTTTGATGATTTTAGCTGGGGTTACTTCTTACAAAAAGGCTCGAGCAAAGATGAGCTATGAGACGTGGTGGATTATCCATGTTTACACATACATTGCTGTTGCAGCATCCTTTATGCACCAAGTAGTTAATGGACAGATGTTTATTGGCCATCCACTTAATCGTGCTTACTGGACAGCGTTATATGTCTTAATGGCAATTGCAATTGTGTATTGGCGCATTGGTGTGCCACTGGTGAGATCACTTAAAGTAAACCTGCGTGTAGAAAAAGTTATTGTTGAGGGTCCTGGGGTTATCTCGGTAATCATGAAGGGCCGTAATCTTCACAAACTAGGAGCACAAGGTGGTCAGTTCTTTGGATGGCGCTTTCTCTCCCGTGGACATTTCTTAATGTCACATCCTTATTCTTTATCAGCTGCTCCTACGGAGCATCTGATGCGTATTACCGTTAAAGATTTAGGTGATCACTCACGCTCACTTGCCTTTATGAAGCCTGGCACACGTGTATTTGTTGAAGGACCGTATGGTGCTTTCACTGCAGGGCGCTCTACGCGGCCTCATGTGGTTTTAGTGGGTGGTGGTGTTGGTATTACGCCTATTAGAGCGATTATGGAAGAGCTCAGTGGTGGTGTACAGATGGATGTAATTTTTAGAGCATCTAAAGAAGAAGATTTAGTTTTAAGAGAAGAGTTAGATTACTTAGCTTTTAATAGCGGTGGATCTATTCGTATTCACTATCTTGTGGGACCACGCAAGAACCACCCAATGGATGCACGTGCTATTAAGCGCCTTGTACCCCAGTTTGCAGACTCTGATGTTTACATCTGTGGTCCAGAGCCTCTGGTGAGCTCAGTGAGAAATGCATTTGAAGATGTGGGTGGGCCAAAAAATAGATTCCATGATGAGGCTTTTGCTTTCCACCGCGAATAAATACCTAGGCCAGTATCGGCTCACGTTAAGCAAACTCTCAGGTTGTTAAGGTTAAGTTAGTTAAAAGGAAAAGGAGCACGAGATGAAGCGGGCGTTATTGATTGCAGGAGGCACCTTAGGTGGCCTTGGTGCGGTCATGGCTATTACACCGCCTCAGTTTTCAACCTCTAATTCCGCAGGACTTGGCGACGGCATCGGTGCAATTGGTGGAGCAACATCAACTCCAGCCGCAAGCAAATCTTCAACGGCAGTTGCAACAAAGAGTGCAACTGCAAAGCCCGTTACAACTAAGAAGGCAACTGCTACTAAAGCTGCAACTGCTGCTGCAAGTACTAGCGCAACAGCAACACCAGTTGCAACTCAAACAACTGCTGCTCCTGTACCTGCTTCTAAAGGTGTGAGCGGAACATTTACTGGACCTACGGTTAACGTCAACTACGGCAACGTGCAGGTACAAATAACAGTCAAAGACGGCAAGATTACTGATGCAACTGCGTTGCAAGCACCTAGTGGTCGAAATGATCGCTGGACTAATATGGCTTTGCCAATCTTGAAGAAACAGACTCTTGCGGCGCAAAGCGCCAGCATTCAAGGAGCATCAGGTGCCTCTTATACTTCTTATGGTTGGTATACATCCCTGCAAGGAGCGCTAGCTAAAGCTGGTTTGTAAGGTATTAGCTAGGCTCACACAATGAATCACCTTCGCAAGCAGTTCCCTGTGTGGGGAACGATTGTGGATGTGGATATCTCATCTTCCCTTGTCAGCGAAGATGGGTTGAATCAAGGTATGCAACAGGTAATAGATTTTTGTAAGCAAGTAGATGCTGACTTCTCTACCTACATTGATACATCTTGGGTTACACGCCTTCGTATAGGGCAAGTTGAGATTGTTGATTGTCCACCTTCGGTGCAGAAAGTGTGGCAACTGTGTTTACAAGCAAAACATTTAACCGATGGTGCCTTTGATCCTTGGGCAATTGAAGGTGGCTTTGATCCATCAGGCTTAGTTAAAGGGTGGGCGGCAGATAAATGTGCTGACATGTTGGTTGAATCAGGTGCCGAGCACGTGCAAGTAAATGCAGCTGGTGACTTAGCGCTGCGTGGTGGTTACTTTGATGGCGTTGTTAAGCCGTGGTCAATCGGTGTAGTTAATCCAGATAATCGCACTGAAGTGGTGAAGATCTACGAGATTACTGATGGTGCAATTGCAACATCAGGGACTTATGAGCGCGGTCCTCATATTCATGATCCCTTAAATGGATTGATTGCTATTGGTGCCAAGAGTGCAACGGTCGTTGGAGCTGCCGGATGGCTCTGCGATGCGATGGCAACAGCTGTGGTGGTCGGCGGAGTTGATAGTGCTAAGTGGTTTGGGCAGCCTGAACTAAAGGAATATAAGGTTTTTGGGGTCTATCGACATGAAGATCTAGCTTGGGAGATTTAGCCGGCTAACCTAAATCGCACGTATGGAGCAAGTTAGAGGTAAAACTCATTGGGAGTTAATCCATAGGGATGTAAAAGTTGTTATTTTGACCTACATCAAGCCCCTAGAAGAGGTGAATTACTTCAATAGGGTAAGGCAAGATTGACCCATGGTCGAAACAACGGGCGGGTTCACAAGTGCAGGGTTGGCGCTAGAGGCTAAAACCCTAGAACTTCCCTCCCTGTCGCAAAAAGAGGCGATAGAAATCGGCGAGATCGCACTTGATCTTGGCTTTGAGCGCTCTGTGCCCATCGCAGTTGAGGTTCGATTAAAAGAGTGGGTTGTCTTTCATGCATCCCTGCCGGGATCATCACCAGAAAATGATGCATGGATCGCGCGCAAAGCGCGCGTTGTGTTAGCAACAGGTAACTCAACAATGTTTGAAAGAGTTTTAGCTGAAGAACAAGGAATTGATTGGTATGCAAGCAAAGGATTACCAGAAGAAACACATGCTATTCATGGTGGTGGGTTAGCGTTAAACGTATCTGGCTTTGGTTGCATGGGGATTTTGTTGATTAGTGGTTTGCCACAAGTGCAAGATCACTTGTTAGGTGTGGAAGTACTCACTGAGTTTTTAGCACGCAAAGGCGAACTACCGTGAGCATCTGGGTGTGTGGTGAAGTATTAATAGATATTTTGCCAACGGGTGCCGTTGTGGGCGGTGGACCAGCAAATACTGCTAAAGCGCTAGCGCGCTTAGGCTATGACGTTGATTTCATTGATGGTATTTCAACTGACGCCTACGGCGTGAGTGCAAGAAAAGAGTTAAGTAGAGATGGTGTTGGTTTAGCGCTATCTCTTACAAGTGATAAACCCACCTGCACGGCAACCGTTACTTTAGATTCAAAGGGCTCTGCTTCCTATGAGTTCCTCATCAATGGCACCGCCACTTTTGATTTTAATTCCTCTTGGCTTCCTGATCCTGAGCGTTTAAAGCCCTCTGTATTACACATCGGCACTCTTGTAACAATCATTGAGCCTGGAGCTAGCGTTCTTTTTGATTGGGCTGTAAAAGTAGGCGAATTCGCACCGATTGTCTTTGATCCCAACATCAGACCATCTGTGATGGGTGATAGAGCTAAATACGCTGCTGCTGTTGAGAAATGGGTATCAATCTCATCTGTTGTGAAGGTAAGTGATGATGATATTGCTTGGCTATATCCAAGCGATTCTTTAGATGTTGTGGCACACCGCTGGATTGATGCAGGCGTGAGCTGCGTTGTTATTACACGCGGTGAAAAAGGGCTTATTGGCTTTACTTCTTCGGGTATGGAAGAAGTAGAGGGTGCGCGGGTAGATGTCGTGGACACTGTGGGCGCAGGAGACACTGTGGGCGCTATTGTGGTGGAAGGCATAATTGCGCACTCAGTGCATGGTTTGCAGGGTCAGGTACTAAACGCTTTGTTACACAAAGCAGCAATTGCTGCTGGTATTACTTGTTCACGTGCTGGCGCACAGCCTCCACGAGCGCACGAATTAGTAGAAGCGATGGAAAAGTAAATGGAATTTATTGATGATGCTGAGTTTCAGATAGCTATTGATAATGACAATGGTGCACGTATTACCTCATTGAAGTGGCGTGATAATGAATTTGCTGTGCCATTTAGAGGACAGGTTCACACATCTGGTTGGTATGCGATGGCGCCATGGGCTGGACGCATTAATGAAGGTTTGATTAAGGATGCCAGCGGACAAGAGTTTCAACTACCAGCAACTATTGATCCACCCCATGCGTTGCATGGGTTTGGACTAATCTCTTCTTGGCAAGAGATTGGTCCTGGTAGATCACTACTTCATCTGCCAGCACCATATAACGGTGCAACTGTTGAACAATCTATAGAGGTTTTAGATGATGCAGTGCGTTGGTCACTTGAATATGAACCTAATGGCTGTGAACTACCTGCTTGGATGGGTTTTCATCCCTGGT
>Ga0214919_10010649_pt1 | contig 11600 bp, 10 predicted proteins | sample LL1503_MetaG_FD_177994 | JGI IMG/M metagenome (GOLD analysis project Ga0214919, IMG submission 177994) | Freshwater microbial communities from Lake Lanier, Atlanta, Georgia, United States - LL-1503 | ecosystem: Environmental > Aquatic > Freshwater > Lake | place: USA: Georgia | collected...
TAGCCCGGTTAGGACACTACCCTTTCACGGTAAGAACCGGGGTTCGAATCCCCGTGGGGACGATCCCTTTACTAAAGCCCGCCACTCCAATGAGTTGCGGGTTTTATTTTCGCACAAAATCCAGTTTTCAGCCATTTTGCGCACACTTTTGCGCCACAGTGCAGTAAAGTCCACGGATGTCCAAAACGGGGTGAAGAGATGGACCGGACTTGTGAGGCACACCAGCTCCAGCGGTCGCACAGGTGGCGTCTATTCTGGGGTCCGCCGCCCTTGGCGTAGGCTCCCCAGCAATCACTGCTCTCTATGGTCTCGGCTGGTATATACCGCACTGGGGCACTCTGGGTTCAGGGTGTGTTGGACGCAGCTTACCCTGCCCACGCTATAAAAAATCAGACAGACACAGAAGACACGGCTTACTTTTTGACTTTCTCCGCAACCAACAGAGCTGACTTCGTGAGATACTCCGTCGCCGTCAAATGAAGCTTACTGGCTGCCTTGGTGATCGTCGCCTTATCCTCTTTGGTCAGGCGCAATAGCAAGGCTTCGGTCTTCGGCAGCGACTCTACCTCGGACTTTGATACTTCTGGGAAACGCTTTGCTTTCTTGGTCTTTTTCACGCCGCCATTTTCTCGTGTCTCCGAATGATTGCGAGCACAGTGTTTGGCTTCCACTGACCACCTTGCTTCGTTGCTACTTTTTCTTCAGCCAAACTGTGAGCTATGGCAGTAAGAGTCATCCCCTTCTGTCTCTGCTCTACGATACGAGAAATCACATTCTGCTCCTGCTGATTTGGCTGAAGAGTAGAACCATCTTTTGCCAGGTCGTAGCCTAATGGTATCTTGTATGAAATACGCTTGTTGTGCTGGCGAAGGTGGCTCATCGCACTGGTAGTCCGCTGGCGTAGTTGGTTCCGCTCAAACTCTGACAGCACGCTCATCAGTTGGAAGAACATCCGTCCAACGGGGGTGGAGGTGTCGAGGGACTCGCTCAAACTGGCGAGGTTGGCTCCAGCACGCTCCAGTTGGTCGGCAAGGGCAAGTGTGTCGCGGACGCTGCGACTGAACCGCGACAGGGAATAGACCACAAGGATGCCGCCCTCACGGCACGCTGCCGCCATTGCCCGCTTTAGTTCGGGGCGGTTGTCGGCACGCCCGCCAGAGCGGGCTTCCACATACATTCCCGCCAGATCGTGCCCGTTGGCGGACGCCCACGCATTGATGCGTTCCTGCTGGTTGCTGAGGCTTACGCCCTCATCCTGCTGATCGGTAGTGCTGACGCGACAATATCCAAATGCTTTCATTGAGTATCTTGTAAGATATCACAAATAGGTAAAGCAAGTCAGATTTACATAAGGGTTAGGATATTCTACGCTATTCGCCAATCAAACTAGTCATTTCGGCGTGGCAGACTCAGGCGACCAAATCTAAAGCCGCATTTTCTCCAGATCAGAAAGACCAAAAGGCTTATGAAGCATTTCACTGACGCCAGCATCCCTAAACGCAGATGAAGCAACATCACCGTGAGCACTCATCCCGATAATCCTGATACTTGGATGTGCTTCGCGAGCGATCCCCGCCGCGGTCGCTCCATCCATTCCATTTAGGCTGTAATCAAGCAGCACGACACTGAAGCCTCCGTCGGATAGTTTCTGGAGGGCATCAGAACCGGAACTGACTGCGACAGGGATGTATCCCAACGCGTGAGCAAGGTGACCCACTGACTCACGAACAATATCGCTGTCATCAACTATCAACAGTTTTGATCCATCAGAAACCATAAGCCCTCAAGTTTCTGACGAGGGCTTTTTTTCTAAAAACTCCAGCAGGGGGAACCCTACGCGAAACGCGGCACTTAACACCTCTGCCTCGGTTTTGTCATACTTTCGGCAAATCGCATCCAGTTTTTTTTGATCGGATTCATCTGGTGCGAATAATACGAAAGATTTTTCATCGAGCGGGCTGGATGACTTTTTTTTCATATCACCTCCGATGATTTTTGCAGGTTGGTTTTCGGGTTTTTTTGGGGGGGGGGGAGTAAGGTAGGCATTTCAACTACATCCACAAAACGACGTCATCAGACAGTCAAATAAAAACAAGTCCCCCTTGTGATAAAGCACTGAAAGCGTAGTGTTTTGTTAATCAAAGCACTGAACTCAATATGCCTACATCATCAAAAAAATCTATTCCTGTATCCGTCAGAATGTCGCCATCGCTAATCAATGAAGTGCGAAGGGCATCTCTCAACTTGGAGATTTCAGATCAGGACACGATCCGACAGTCCCTAAAACTTGGCCTCCGCATTTTGGAGATACACGACTACGATATGATTGGCGCGTTGGCCGAAAAATCTTTCAGTAGCCAAAAAATGGATACAAAAAAACTGTATCAAAAGATACTTTCTGAGGAGGAGTGATAAAAGTTATCGGCTTCACGCTCCGGCAGTCAGCAACTTCGCAACCAACTTCGGCTCCAAGTTCGCGGGCAAGAACGCCGCTGCAAGCGCCTCCATCACATCATCCACACCCTCCTTGGTTGTAGCGATAGCATCGTGAATGGTGATGAGCGGATACGGCTTGTCCTTCAGTTCCTTGATCGCCTCAAACACCGCCCACGCCTCTACCCACATCATTGTCTTGGACAAACCTGACGACTGCTTCGGTCCGTGCTCTTTTTTCGCAGCGTTGATATAGCCCCACAGCAGCGGGAACTCTCGCTGGAATGTCTTGGCGTAAATACCAGTGGTCCCCTTCTTGCCTTCTCTGAACGAGTAGAACACCTGCTGAAAAATCTGCTCTTTCATTGCTCCTTTTTGCTCTTCGTCATCTAGGTCGCAGGATACTCCTGATGCGTTTCGCATAAACACCCAGAAACCACTCTTGATTGCTGAAAGATACTTTTTCTTTTCGTAGCAATCATCTGGATACAAAAGTGAGTGAAGCATTGGTTGTGATGAAGCTACATCTACGATCCAGAGCGGCTGTTTCTTCCAAGAGAAAAACACCCGCAGGTCTCGCGGCACGCTCACAAGCACTGTGTAGTTGCGTCCCTGCTGATCCATTGCCCACAGAAGGTCTCCAGCAATCAGCTGCTCTACCGCGGCTATCTTGTGAAGACGCTTACTCTGATCTGTGATGCCCGACACATACTTGAGAGCGGCGACATAATCAAAAGTTAGCTCACTTACACTGCTTGCTATTTTGTAATATATCTCGTGCCTAGCAACATAGTCGGCACGGCGTTCTATCTGATGTTTTCTTCTAGCATTTTGCGATGAAACAGTGGTCAGGGTGTATCGCTGCTGCCGCGTCAAATCTACTGTGTCTTTGTTCAGTGAATAAGCATACGAGCGTTTTCCTTTTATAAATGGAGCAGGGCTTTTCTTCAGATGCTGAAAATCATTTAGTCCAACTTGGATCAGCTCACTATACTTTTCTCCTCCTATTTTTCTCAAAATCTTCCAGTGACCCGCTAGATAGTTTCCTAGTTCTTTTTTTACTTTTTTCTTCAGTAAGCCACGCGAATAAAAATTGCTGATTATTAGAAGATATCTTTCACCGAGTGAGCGACCGAGTTTTTTTATTACTTCATGAGTTTTTATAAGCTCTGGCAGCAAAATGATCTCATCACTTTTTTTATTATCTTTCTTCATCCTCTCCCCTTTCTCCTTCCTCCTAAATGCCATCGGGTTTTCATCTTTTTGCTCCTGAACAGAGAACAATCGGTCAAACTCCTTCAGGACATTCTCTCTGCTTTCGTTGTTCAGTGAGTTGATCATCGCGATATGAAAAAGAAGCAGTAGCAGTTAGAAAAAGTCGGCAGAAAAACAGGGCTGATAGCTATTTATTTTATAAGGGACAAAAATCACTTAATGAAAAAAAATATAAATACAAAAAAAGAGAGTGATGAAGCACTGCTCAAAGAGCTTCACAGCAACTGGCAGCACAGCTGCGACCTTCACGATCCGCGAATATCTGAACGTCTGCAAAATACATCGACCCACTGCGACCAAAGTGATTATTGGAGGCTCGCTAAATTTACATCAATGAAATCCAACTTCATATTTTCCTGGCTGACTTTGATCTTCGTTGTTTTCAGCTCGTGCTTGAGAGCCGAGATAGAGTTTTCAGGGTTTAGTATCTCTCCTGCCTCGCAGTTATTTTTTATGAGTGATAAGGAGGGTGATAAATCGTCAGGGTGGTTTAGGATTGGTCAGTCGTTTCGTGGATACACCCTAAAATCTTTTGATAAAAATCGTGAGATTATAACGGTCCAGAAAGACGGCTTGGATTTGGAAATCCGACTAAAAGAATCAAAAATAAAAGATGGGAAAATCACGATCCAAGGAACTGTCTCAATCGGAAATAATCAAAAAATCGAGGGGATCCGAGTATCGCTTTTCATAGGAGAAGAAAGCATCATTCAGTTCTCCGAATCTACACGACTTGCCATCACTCCAACGCGCTTGGCTAACGGGAATATGAAATATTCTACAAAGTTTATCACCACAACCGAAGGCAAAGAGGTGATTTTAGCTGCCCCCGTTTTAGTCACATTACCGAGCAGTCCTTTTTCTTTGAATATGGGAGAATATGGATACAGTTTTGATCCCCAGAAATAACCCAATCCTAAGTAATCGCCTAGAGTGAAGTTTATTTTTCACGCCGCCATTTTCTCGTGTCTCCGAATGATTGCGAGCACTGTGTTTGGTTTCCACTGACCACCTCATTTGACCAATAGCCAGAGCGCCGGCTTCCTGCTAGGCTCTGCTGGCCTCATCCGTGCCATCGTTCGTTTCTCCCCCATATGAACCACCCCTCCCGCCAACCGTTCCCCTGCCTGCTCCGCCGCTTGCTGGCAACCGCCACCATCGCCGGCTCGTTGGGCACTGTTGCCGCCCAGTCGCTGCCGGTCACCGCCGGCTCCAAGGCGCCGAAGTCGGGCGAGGAAACGGTCACGCTCTCACCCTTCGAGGTCAGCACGACCCGCGACGTCGGCTTCGTGGCGGCCAGCGCGCTGGCTGGCGGCCGCCTCGCCACCGACCTAGCCGACACCCCAATCGCCTATTCGGTGCAGACCCGGGAGTTTCTCGATTCGCTCAACCTCAGCGACGTCAACGAGGCGCTCGGCTGGACCGTCAACGCCACGACCACTCCCGACGACGGCGGCGGCCAGCTCTTCGGCGGCACCGGGTCCAGCACGATACGGGGCGTCGGTGCCAACTCGTCCAACCGCAACTTCTTCACCGGGGGCTCGAACCCCTCGACCTACAACCTTGAGCGCATGGACTATGCCCGCGGGCCGAACTCGATCCTCTTCGGCACCGGCACGATCAGCGGCACCGCCAACGCCGTCGTCAAGAGCGCCCGGCTCGGCCGCAACGCCACCGAAGTGCGCGCGGAGTACGGTTCATGGGATTCCTATCGCGCCACGGTGGATGCCAACTATGCTTTGGGCAAGAGAGTGGCGGCGCGCGTCGTGACCACCTGGCAGGACACCCGCACCTGGCGCGATTGGGAACGCACGCAGCGCCAGGGGGTGTCGCCCTCGCTCACGTTCGACCTCTCCCGCCGCACCCGTCTTTCGGTCATCGGCGATTATTATGAGCAAAAGGTCGTCGCCGGCATGGTCGCGCTGACCGATTCGTTTTCCGGCTGGGATGGCAAGACGGTCTACTCCGGCATCCAGCCGTCGAACCTGCCCAGCCAGACTTCCGTCGGCGCCTCCCGCCTCGGCACCGGCGTCTGGCTGGTGTCACCCGCCTCCGGGCGGGGCTTCGACACTGCCGTCAGTTACACGGGCATGATGCAAACCCTGGCCTTCTCCGGCCAGCGGCTCGTCAACGGGGTGGCAACGGCGAGTGGTTCCTCTCTCGGCTACACCGGCGTGGCAATTCTCGACGAACCGGCGACCGCGGCCGGCGTTTACGATGCCGCGATTCAAGGGTCGCAGTTTCGGATGCCGGCGCGCTCGTTTACCAACATCGGCCCGAATCCCACCGCGATCAATCGCTTCCGCGACGCCACGTTCTTCCTCGACCAGCGCGTCGGCGAAACGCTCACCCTGCTGCTCTCCGGCGCCGCCAATCGTCAATATAGCTACGGCCTGATCGACTACTACTCGAACCAAGGCTATCCCAACATCTACATCGACGTGAACCGGCTCCTGCCCGACGGCGCCGCCAACCCCAACTTCCTCCAGCCCTACAACGAATTCACGCGGCCCGAGCGGCAGAAGGTGGAGACCACCAACAAGGCCCTGCGCCTCGCCGCCGCCTACGTGAAGGACACGCGCTGGGTGGATATCCGGGCCAACCTGATTGGGGCCGTGGAAAAGCAGGACCTCTTCCGCACGCGCGAGTACTACATGCTGCCCGTCGATTCCGATCCGCGGGTCTGGGGGCTGATCAGCAGCACCCGAACCCAGACCCTGCGCTACCGGTACTACTGGAACCAGCCGCAGCGCGACCTCGTCGAGATGAAGCAAATCACGCTCCTCGATCCGGTCGCCGGCACGACCCAGACCTACCATCCCCTCTGGGTGCTCGGCTCGGATCGCAACGACGCCACCAACCTCAGCAACGCCACGACCAAGTATTTCCAGGCCGCCGCCAATCTGGCGTTCTGGAAACGGCGCTTCATCCTGCTCGGGGCGTATCGCTCCGATCAGGTGGAGCGCAGCCAGAGGCTCTTTCTCCGGCCGATGGATCACCCCGCCAGCTACGGGGCGCTCACCCGGGAGCACTTCATCTACCGGCCGAATGCGCCGGCCGACTATTTCACGATGACCTATGTGCCCAAGGACGCGGCTGGCCGGCCGACGGGCGCCCAGCAACTCGCCCCAGCCACGCGTCCCCGCGACGCGACCACGGGCTTCGCGTTGCCGCAGTACGCCAACGATCGCTTTCAGGATGACTTCAACCCGCCTCCCACCAGCACGAAGCGCCCCACCAAGTCGCTGGGCGGAATCGTCAACGTCGGACGCGGAATCTCTCTCTGGGGCAATTTCGCCCAGACCTTCAATCCCACCGACTTCACCAAGACCACCATCGACTACGGGACTCCGCCCTCGTCGGTTTCCGAGGGCAAGGACTACGGCGTCCGGTTCTCCCTCGGGCCGCGGCTGTACCTCACGGTGAGCCGCTACGAATCCAAAGAATCCGACGCCTCCGTTACGCAGCCTTCGGGTGCCAGCAACATCGCCACCATCGCCAAGGTGCGCGTGCTCGGCGACACGGATGCCAACGGCCGCAACCGCCGCGGCCTCGGGGACGTGCCGATTTCCTGGAATGATACTTTGGACCGCAAGAGCCGCGGCTACGAAATGGAAGTGGTCGCCAATCTTACGCCCAACTGGCGCCTCACCCTCAACTACGGCCTCGCCGATGCCTCGCAGACCAATGCGTACAGCCAGACCCGAGCCTACGTCGACGCGCACGATGCAGTGTTCCGGCAAATCCTGAACGATGCCGGAGTCATCATCGGCACCGACAATGTCGCCCGGGTCGATCCGGCGCGTCCGAATTCTGACACCACCAACCTCAACAACGCGATCAACGCCTGGAACGGCCTGCAAAACAGCCGCGCAAACTGGGTGACCGGAACGCAGTTGCTCAACCGGCTCACCAAGTACACGACCAATGGGTACACCGACTACCGGTTCGCCGGGGGGCTCCTACGGGGCCTGCGCCTCGGCTACGGCATGCAGTTCCGCGGCCCGCAGGTCATCGGCTACCGTGGCTCCGACACAATGGTGAATCCCGCCAATCCCACGACCGCAATCGACGATCCGAAGGTCGATGCCTACACGGTCGTGTGGCAGAAGGCGTACTTTCTCGGCACCGCAACGATCGGTTACCCGGTGAAGCTCTTCGGTCGCCAGAAGGTCGACCTCAATCTCTCCCTCACCAATCTCTTCAATTACGACCAGCCGCTCTATAACGGGAGCGGGCTGCGCCCGACGAATGGCGATCTTTCCACGCCGGCGCGCACCACCTATGCCCGTGCGTACAGCTACACGACGCCGCGCAGCTTCCGCCTCTCGGCGACCACCACGTTCTGAACAGTGCGCGACCCAGGCAGGCCGGGCCTGACCGTGGTGCGTTGACTGAATTGAAAAGGTCCTTCATCAATGTTCTCTATGACTACGACTCGCGGTTGCGCTCAAATCTCATGACACGGACTGGCAAACTGGGTTTCATTGGCTTGATTTTGCTTTCAGGCCTCGCCGCGCGATCCGCCGCCGGTGAGTCTGCGCCGAGGGAAAACGCACGGATCATCTTCCTGGGCGACTCGATCACCCAGGCGGGGACAAAGCCGGACGGCTATGTCACGCTCGTGGCCAGCGGCTTGGGCGCAGCCTATCCGCACCGGGGAATTCAGGTGCTGGGCGCGGGCAGAGGGGGCAATCGGGTGCCGGACTGCCTGGCTCGACTGGAGCGAGACGTGTTGAGCAAGCAGCCGGATCTCGTGGTGATTTACATCGGTATCAACGATGTCTGGCACTGGACCAAACCGGATCCGGTGACGCAGCGGCCCCGCCAGGGAACGACCGCCGCAGACTACGAGGCCGGTTTGCGCGACATAATCCGGCAGGTGCAATCCCGGGGGGCCCGGGTCATGCTCTGCACGCCCTCTGTTATCGGCGAACAAGTGAATGCGGCCGATCCCAACTACCGGATGCTCGAAGAGTATTCCGCGTTATGTCGAAAGGTCGCGAAGGACTCGGGCGCCCAACTGGTCGACCTGCGAAAAGCCTTCATCGCTTACCTCCAGGAGCATAACGCCGCCAACGCCGAGCGGGGCATCCTGACCCAGGACTCGGTCCACTTGAGCCCGCGGGGCAACCGCCTGGTCGCGGAGGAGATTCTGCGCGTGCTCAGCGTGCCGCTTTCGTCTTTGGCGGCGGAGCGCCGGCCATAGGTCCGACGTGCGATCAAGAACGGGAACTTCCCGCCAAATTCGCCCACAACGCGACCGCCGCGGCCCGGTCCGAGAAATCCTGACCACCAGAGACCCTTCATGAGAACCATCACTTGGAAGTTTGTCCGGACCACCGTCCTCGCGTTGGGGTGCCTGACCATGGCGCTCGCACAGGAGCCCACCAATGCCGCCGAGGTCGCGGCCAAAGCCCAGGCCGCGGAGAAGAAAGCCGCCCGCGAGGCTGCGGTCGCGGCGAAATACCACGCCTGGGTCGCCCCGTTGCCGCCGGAGCAGCAGGCGTGGGAGCGGGTGCTGCAGGCAAATTTGGGCAGCTTCTATCTGCCGGCCCATCAGGCCGACAAGGTCGCCGGCAAATCGAATGCGTGGGATTTTGTGCCGGACGATCCGAAGCTCCCGCGCGTGCTGCTCATCGGCGACTCCGTGTCGCGCGGCTACACGCTCGCCACCCGCGCGGCGCTCGCCGGCAAGGCCAACGTTCACCGTGCCCCCGAGAATTGCGGCGGCACCTCCCGGGGATTGAGCAAGATCGAGGTCTGGCTCGGCGACGGCAAGTGGGACCTCATCCATTTCAACTTTGGCATTCATGACCGCGGCACCGCCCTCGCGGACTACACGAAGAGACTGGAGCAACTCATCGAGCGTCTGCAAAAGACCGGCGCAAAGCTCGTCTGGGCCAGCACCACCCCCATCCCCGACGATCCGAGCCAAAAGCAGACGGCGGCGTCCATCGTGGAACGAAACCGAGTGGCGGCCGCAATCATGAGCCCGCACGGCATTCCGGTGGACGATCTTTTTGCCGCGGTTACCCCGCACCTGAGCACTTATCAGCCACCGAACAATGTTCACTTCAAGGAAGAGGGATATGACTTCCTGGGGCGGCAGGTGGCCGCGGCGATCCGCGCGCAACTGGGAGCGGTGACAAAATCAGCCGGGAAATAAAAGCGCCCCCCAACCCTGCTGTTCCTCGGCGTGCTTTCCTTTTCTGCCGTGGCAGCGGAACCAAAGGCTGCGCCCCGGTTCCGCCGATCGAGATTGCCCGTTTTTCCGGCAACCGCGTCGCGGCGGTGGCGAACGTGACGCGCTATGTGCGCGCGCGCGACTCAGCGACCGTACAGATCCGACGGAGCGAGGCCGGCGGCACGAAACTGGCCCCCTGCCCTCCCCGCGGGCCGGGCAGAAGCCTCCACCTGGAAGCGCTGGCCGAGCATCTGCCAGGTAGCGTCTGCGACCACTCCACCCTCTCACACATCATATTTGAGGAACACTCAACGAAGGGTGGAGTCGGTACAGGCAGTGACGCAGATGCGTGTCATTTTTTCCAGAACTGTGCGGCCGGCTTGCGGGGTCGTTTTGGCAACCGTGCTGCTCCTGTCTGGCTGCGCGACCTACATTCCCCCCGGTGCCAAGGCGGACCTGCAGGTGTTTGCACCCCCAAGTATTCAGGATGCGTTCGCGGTAAAGCCGACGTCCCCCTTCCCTGCCGCGATTGCGGCGGTACGAATCCAGGGCCCCGCTTACTCGAATCATAACGTCCGGCAAAATGGCGGGCTCCACGGGGACGGCCGCTACACGGTAATGATGACGCGTGAGGTAGAGGACCAGATGCACTTCGACCGCATCGCTGCACTGCCGAACGTATCTGGCGTTACTGGACTCAACCGGATGTTGATTCCCGCACGGCTGGAAGGGGATCGAGAGATCAGAGAGGCGGCGGCGCGACTGCACGCCGACTTGGTCTGGGTCTACACCTTCGACACCGCGTTCTTTGACCACGACGCCGCCAAGCCCCTGTCGGTGATTACCCTCGGGCTGTCGCCGACGCGGAAAATCACGGCGGTGACCACGGCGTCCGCGCTGCTCATCGATACCCGCACCGGTTACCTTTATGCCGCCCATGAAGTGACTGAGCGGGAGGCAACCCTCGCCACGTCCTGGGGCAGTCGAGATGCAGCCGACCAGGCCCGCCAGCACACTGAGCGCCGCGCGTTCGCCAAACTCGTCGATGAGTTCACGACCTCGTGGGCCAAGGTGCTGGCAGGGACCGGCGTGAAGATCTGAAGCGGGTTCTGGTCAAGATCGCCTGCCCGGCAGCCTGGCACGAAACCGTGGCCGCGAGCAATCACGCTGCCGTCGACCACTCGTTGCCCACGGAATTTCGCTCTCCCGACGCGAGCACAACCGCCTCCCATTGCCGTCAGACGCGCGCGGGTCGAGCCTTCCGGTTACGATCACCGGTTTGCGGTGCGAATATCCCGATGCGCCGGAGAGCGTGGAGAGCCCAGTGACCCCAATGCTGTCCCACTTAGTGACCAGAGGTGTAATGTAAGCAGCATTTTTGCATGGAGTTGAGGCTTTAAGAGCCTGCTCACGATTTGAACCCGGAGGGCGCCTTTGGCGGTCGGATGCCTGATGAACACCGGTCAAACCGTCTTCCCCCAAGTCATGGCGCGTATTCCTCACTGGGAGTTTCAGCGTGCGTATGCAGCGTGCGGGGTGCCAGCTCCGCGCCGCGACGCTCTTTCGCCGTGGGACCACTTTTTGACGCTGGGGTTTGCGCAGATGACTTTTCGCGAGAGTCTGCGGGATATTGAGGCGTGTTTGAACGCGCAGGTCGGATTGGCTTATCATATGGGCTTCCGGTCCCGGATCACTCGCAGTGCCT
>Ga0214919_10010651_pt1 | contig 11600 bp, 8 predicted proteins | sample LL1503_MetaG_FD_177994 | JGI IMG/M metagenome (GOLD analysis project Ga0214919, IMG submission 177994) | Freshwater microbial communities from Lake Lanier, Atlanta, Georgia, United States - LL-1503 | ecosystem: Environmental > Aquatic > Freshwater > Lake | place: USA: Georgia | collected 2015-03-15
GCCCATCCCCTTGACGAAGCGTGGGTGCGCGAGCAGGCCATCACCGCGATGAACCGTGGGCGTAATCCCATTGGCGTGCTCCGCCACCTCTGTGCCGTCGTCGGATCACCGGATCGCCGACCCGCTCTAAGCAAGCTCACGGTGCCGGTCTTAGTTCTGCACGGCGATGAAGACCCTCTGGTAACTCCTTCGGGTGGTGAGGCGACCGCAGCGGCGATTCCTCACGCCAAACACGTGGTGTATCCCGGAATGGGTCACAGCCTGCCGGAGCCAGTGTGGGATGTTGTGTCCGCAGAGATTGTGGCCGTCGCCGATTTGGCTTAGAGCGAAGTATCACGTCCACCGGACGCAATCCACGCTTCGTACATTCCCGCGTAGGCCCCCCGGGCTCGAACGAGCTCATCGTGGCTGCCTACTTCAACGATGCCACCCTGGTCTATGACGACGATGCGATCGGCCCGCTGGGCTGTCGTGAGGCGGTGGGCAATCAAGATTGCCGTACGACCTTCGAGCATTCGGTCGAGTGCGCGTTCAATAATCGTTTCACTTCGTAGGTCCAGTGATGATGTTGCTTCATCGAGCACGAGCACTCGGGGGCGTGCGAGGAAGGCCCGAGCGAGGGCCAGAAGTTGCCTCTCACCAGCCGACAGGGTCTGACCCCGTTCGTGCACCACGGTGTCGAGCCCATTGGGGAGGCGATCAATCAAGTCGCGCAGGCCTACGACATCGACGGCCTCATCGATGTCTGCGTCGGTGGCTTCGGGCCGACCGAAACGCAGGTTGACGCGAATGGTGCCGGAGAAGAGGAATGGTTCCTGGGGAACGACGCCCAGTTGGCTGCGCAGCGAGTGCATGGTGACCGTCGTGAGGTCAACACCGTCAACGAGAACCCGACCACCGGTCGGATCGTAAAAGCGGGTCGCGAGCTTGGCCAGAGTCGACTTGCCCGCGCCGGTTGGTCCTACGAATGCGACGCTCTCGCCGGGGGCAATCTCGAGGTTGACGTGCTCCAACACCGGACGCCCGGGAATGTAGCCAAAGGAGACGTCTTCAAAGGTGAGCCGGCCCGTGATGGGTGGCAACGTCACGGCGTTCGGCACTTCATTCACCGAAGGGGAGGTCTCTAGTAATTCGCGGAGGCGGATGATCGAAGAGCGTCCTTGTTGCAAGAGGTTGTACTGCTGGACGAGAAGCTGGATGGGTTGAAAGAAACGGTTCAAGTACAAGATGAACAAGGTGAGACCACCGAGCGAGAGCTCGCCTCGAAGCACCATTTGGCCCCCGATGCCCAGAAGCAATGCTTGACTCAAGATGCCCACCATAATTGTCACTGGTCCATAGACACTCATGATCTGTCCGGTGAACATGTTGGCATTGCGGTACTCACCGACAACGTTACGGTGATGAATGATGTTGTGTCGCTGGCGGTTGTTGGCCGTGACGACTCGAATGCCGTAGAGCGATTCGGAGAGATCGGATAGCACGTTGGCGATAGCGTCGCGGGCGCGCAGGTATCCCTTCTCACTACTGGTGTGGAACCAGATAGTGAGAATCACGAGCGCCGGAATCACGAGCAGAACGGTCCAGGTGGCCAATACGACGTTGGTTGCGAAGAGGGCGATGGTGATGATGATCATGGTCAAACCCTGCATGGCGAACTGGGCCAGGCCGTCCTGAAGGAGCTGCTGGAGGTTCTCAATATCACTCGTCATGCGACTCATTAAGACGCCGGCTTTTTCTTCCGTGAAGAAGTCCAAGCTGAGTCGTTGGAAATGAGTAAAGACTTTGATTCGCAAGTCGTACATCACGCGTGAGGCCAGGCGGCCCGATACTGAGGCTTGCCAGCGTTGAAAGAGTGAGGAAATCAATGCGGCGCCGAGGTAGGCCAATGAACAGGTGACTATCACGCTCATGGAGTGGTGCCGCGGTTGCATACCGTGGTCAATGGCGTAGCCCACTAGGGCCGGACCAGCCTGGGACGTCACTGAGATCAGCACCACGAGCACTGACGCAAAGGCGAAGAGGCCGGTGTGCGAGCGGACCATACGGCCAAGAGTCAATCGCCGTGACTCGGCTTCGCTCGGGAGTTGTTGAAAGGTGAGATTGGCGGGCCGGTGCGTTGGCTCGTCGGCCACAATTTTCTTCACGCCGTCCATGAGTTCCTGGGGGATTCCACCGAAGGGCAGTCCCGTGCCACCAGTGGCACCCGGATGCTGGCCACCCATACCTGGACCGCCGCCCCAGCCGCCGCCCCACGCCATTAGAGGCTCTCTGACGTTGTCTGGGCCAGCACTTCGGCGTACAGGGGCACAGAGGCTAAGAGTTCCTCGTGGGTACCTTCAGCGACCACTCGGCCCTCTTCGAGCAGGATGACCCGGTCCGCGAGCGCAATAGTTGAAATTCGGTGGGCGATCACCAGGGTCGTCCGGTGTTCCAGCAGCGATTCGAGGGCGTCGTGGATTTCAGCTTCCACGTGCACGTCGATGGCGCTGGTGGCGTCGTCGAGGATGAGGATGGGTGGGTTGACGAGCAGTGTTCGTGCGATGGCGATGCGCTGTCGCTGTCCGCCAGACAGGGTGTAACCACGCTCGCCGACCACCGTGTTGTATCCCTCGGGGAGTTGCTCAATGAACTCATGGGCATTGGCGGCCTTGGCGGCACTCATGATCTCATCGAGATTGGCATCGGCGCGGCCGTAGGCAATATTTTCGCGAATCGAAACGGAAAAGAGGAATGGCTCGTCGAGTACGAGACCCACGTTCGCTCGCAAGCTGGGCAACGTCACATTACGAACATCGTGACCATCGATTTCGATGGAGCCGTCACGGATGTCATAGAAACGGGCCACCAAGCGTGCCACGGTGGACTTCCCGGAACCCGTACGTCCGACGAGCGCTACAGACTCACCAGCCTTGATGGTCGCGTGGAAGTCGTGCAATATGTCAGATCCTTCGGCGTAGCCGAATCGAACGTGGTTAAAGACAATCTCACCTTGAACATCGAGGATGTCAATTGAGCCCGGACGCTCGGTAATGTCCGGCTGTTCATCGAGAATCTCGAAAATGCGTTCAGCGCTAGCTCGAGCCCGCTGGCCCATCATGACGAGTTGACCCAACATCATGAACGGTGCTTGCAGCATCAAGAGGTAGGCGTTGAAAGCGACAATGGCTCCGATTGGTGCATGGCCCAGCGTGACCATCCAGCCACCGAAAAACAAGACGAGGGCCAGACCCAGTTGTGGAAGATTCTGGACCCACGGAGCCCACTGACCCCGAATGTCGGCGTCCTTGGTATAGGCCCATGCGACTTTTTCCGAGGCGTCGGCGAGGCGATTAATTTCTCCGGCCTCTTGAGCGAATGATTTCACCACTCGAACACCATTGATGTTCTCGTCGACAATGGCGGCGACGTCGGCCAGTCGCGCTTGGATGATCCACGAAATGGGAAACATCACTTGACGCATCTTGATGCCAACGACGTACATGATGGGCATCGTGATCATGGCAATGAGCGCCAGGGTCACATTGATTGAGAGCATGAAGCCGAAGGCAATCACTCCGATACCGCACTGCACAATGATCTGTGGTGCAAAGGTGAAGTACATCTGCACTGAGCGAATATCACTGTTGGCCCGGCTAATGAGTTGCCCACTCTGTACGCGGTCATAGAAGCCAAAGGAGAGCCACGTCAGGTGCTCGTACATCAAATTACGCAGGTCTGATTCGACGTTGTAGGCCGTGGTAAAGAGGAATCTTCGCGAGAGGTAGCCCGCCACTCCGGCCAGGAGCCCGATGATGAGTACTGCAACCACAATGCCGTCTATCGGTTGGTGGTGTCCGGGCGTCAAACGGTCGATGGCGCTCATCAAGAGTTTTGGAACGAGTGTTTGGAAAATGAGGCTGACGAAGCTGAAGGTAATGGCCCCAATGAATGTCACTCGGTGGCTTTTGAGGACGGGCATGATGCGACGCCACCAAACCAGATTGCGATCTCTGGAGATTTCGGCCCGTGGCCCGGCGAAGCGCTGTGGCTCGCCGATATGTTCGAAGGTCGGGCTCGGTGCGCTCGCGTGAAACATGGGTTCCAGGCGAGGATGAATCATTAGTTCAGCGTAGCGGTGAAAGGAGATTGCCCTTCTGTCTATCCCCGTTGCGGTACATGAAATGACGCTCGAGGGAGTTGTGTGGTGGCGCTTACGACAGCCTCAACGCGTCGTGCGGCCGCCAGGATGGTCCACTCATCGTGGGCTCGTCCAAGGATGGTGACGCCTACGGGCAGACCGTTAACTAAGGCGATTGGCACCGAGGCAATGGGCCATCCGGCCACGGCGGCCGGCATTGTTGATCCACTCGACATTGCTGTCGCGTGACCGCTAATGGTGAGGTCGCTCTTCCAGGCCGGTCCGTAGGCCGGGGCTAAGAGCACCTCGGCGTCTGCTAGCGCGGGAGTCAAACAGGTATCGATAGCCCAAGCCAGATTGCGCGCCCGAGCTTCTTGATACTCACTCGTAGCTCTTCCACCGGCAGCGAGGGCCATGGTGAAGAATTCGTGGCCGAAGTGAGCCTGTTCAATCTCGGCGTTGGCGTCCTCGTGTGCGATGACGTCACTTAGAGATTTCGCCCCAGTTCCGGGGCGAGATGCGAGGTACGTCGTCAATTCGTCACCCAGCTCGGCTAAGAGCACGGTGAGTTCGTCGGCGCCCTCCTGCTCCCCGGGGCTGGCGATTTCACGATCGATAATCAACTCACCTGCTGAGCGCATATTGAGGAGAAGCGTCTCAAAGGCTTCATCGGTTGCGGTGTGACCGGTACGCCAATTCGAAGCAGCGACGAAGCGGAGTTCCTTATCTTGATTGTGACGCAGTGGCTGTCCGCTCAAGACCGAGAACAGGCGCGCGACATCCGTCACGGTGCGAGCCATCGGCCCGGGAGTGTCTTGGCTCGCGCTAATCGGCACGACGCATTCGGCCGAGACGACTCCCACGGTGGGCTTGAGACCCACGACGCCATTGAGCGAGGCGGGACAGATAATCGAACCATCGGTTTCAGTGCCGACGGCCAACGGCGTCAAGCCCGCAGCGACGGCCGCGCCGGATCCACTGGACGAGCCGCCAGCACTCCGGTCGAGTCGCCACGGGTTCCCCACGAGACCTCCCGTTGCCGACCAGCCGGAAGTGGAATGAGGAGAACGCATGTTGGCCCACTCGGAGAGATTGGCGGAGGCCATAACGATGGCTCCAGCTTCCCGGAGGCGCTGAACGAGGGGGGCATCACGTGACTCGCGGTCGTGCAGCGCGGTACTACCGGCGGCACCGGGCAGTCCGAGTGCTTCGATGTTGTCCTTAATGATGACTGGGATGCCGTGCAGCGGTCCGCGAATCGTTCCCTGAGTTCGCTCGGCATCACGTTTGGCGGCTACCGCGAGCGCATCGGGAGCGATGGCGGCGACTGCCCGCAGGGCGATAGGGCTCGATGGTGCATCAATCGCCGTAATCCGTTCCAGCAGCGTTGTGACGAGTTGTACGGAGGTGAGACTGCCCTCTTCGAGTCGGTCGAGGAGTTCTCCGGCCGAGGCGTAGGCAATTTCAGTGGAACTCGGGTGCGGGTCAGCGCTCATATGGGGAGATGCTACGGCGATTCGAGAGAAGACTGCCGAGCCGGCGTATCGTTTCACTGTGACTCAATTACACGTGGTCGACCACCCGCTCATCGCTGACGCCATTCGCCAGCTACGAGACGAGCGAACCCCGAACGCCGACTTTTTGCGTCTAGCCGGCGAGATCACGCGGTACCTCGCCTACGAGGCCTTTCGCACGGTTCCCGTTGTCCCGACAACCGTTGATACGCCGGTTATGAAGAATGCCCCCGCGGTGCGAGTCGAACGTGAATACCTCATCGTTCCTATTCTGCGCGCGGGCCTTGGTATGAGTCCGGCCGTTCAGGCCGTGCTGCCCCGGCACCGTGTCTGTCTGATGGGGCTTCGTCGAAATGAAGAGACGCTGCAACCGGACCTCTACCTTGATGGTCTGCCTGAGCGTCTCGATGGCGTGAGCGTGGTGATCTGCGATCCCATGCTGGCCACCGGTGGCTCGCTGATCGCCGCGATTGAACTCTTAAAGTCACGCGGTGCCGCCGACATAACGGCTCTCGTCTTGATCGCTTCGCAACCGGGAGTGGATTTGGTGAGCGCTGCGCATCCCGATGTTCGCATTGCCGCCGCCGCCCTCGACCCCATCTTGAACGACGTGGGATACATCACGCCGGGACTCGGCGACGCCGGGGACCGACTCTTTGGGCCACCCGCGCGTTAATCCCTAGAGGCCAATGTCCTCGTGCCAGATTTCGGGATGTTCGTGAATAAAGGTCTTGAGAATCTCGGTGCACTCGGGGTCGTCCAAGACGATGACCTCAACACCCTTTTCAATTAGCCAGTCGTGGCCGCCGTAGAAGTTCTCGGCCTCACCGATAACAACGGCGCCGATATTGAATTGGTAGACGAGACCCGAGCAGTACCAACACGGTGACAACGTAGTCACCATGACGCAGTCGGGATAGTCGCGGCGACGGCCGGCTTTGCGGAAGGCGTCCGTCTCGGCGTGAACGGACGCATCGTCCTCTTGAATCCGGCGGTTGTGTCCGGCGCCTAGCAGCGTGCCGTCTCGATGGAAGAGTGCCGCGCCGATTGGAATGCCACCTTCATTGAGTCCGTTGGCGGCTTCCTGATAGGCCGTGCGCAACATCTGCTTGGCGAGTTCACGACTCAGTGGCGGGCGGTTCTCAGTGCTCATGGAATAAGTATGCCGTAGGGACGACGCGGAGAGGGACTCCGTTGAGGTGACCCAGTTCGAAGCGGAGAATGCTTACGAACTTGTGGGTGGCTCGCTCGGCGCGACTGCTGCGCGACTGGTTTGCTTGGAGATAGTGCGAGTACAACGGTCCAGTAGCCAATACACAGCGGCCGATCCACCAATGCCGAGGGGAATCGAGAAGTCGGCGCCGCCCCACCAACCGTGGAGTGCGGAGTCGTAGGACGACCCAAAATGATTAGAGATGGGTGTCATCCAATGAAACGGGAAGTTCATCGGAGGTGGTGCTTTGGAATAGGCCATGGTGGCCAGGACAACGCCCACCAAGAATGCGACGATGCCATTCCAGTTGAAGCCGGCTCGGCCGTAGTAGATCGATGACTTCGAAGAATCTTGGAGGGCCAACGGGTCGTAGGAACGGCCCCGTAGTAGCCAGTCGGTAATAAAGACGCCAAACCACGGAGCAATCCACAGAATCACCATGCCGACAAACCCCTTCATGAAGAGGGAGAACGTCGATCCGAAAGTGACCCACACGGTGAGTAGTCCGGCGATAACTCCGTCCACAAGGACTGCCTGATATCGCTGGAGCCGGAGCCCCAGTGCCTGGAGCGAGACTCCTGAAGAGTAGAGGTCTAGGGAGTTAATCGCGAAGAGTTGGACAATAGCGACCACCAGAAAAATCACCACGAACCATCGAGGCACGATCGACTGCTGTGTCGTCAAGAACGCATCGAAGGGGTTAACGCTGTTCCATATCGCAAATGAGCCAAAGGCCGTATAGGCGGTGGCTCCGACGAGCATGGTCGAGATTTGTGGCAGCGCGGTAGCGGTGAAGATCCACCGGATTAACGACGCCTTCGATGTCGCACGGGGGAGATACCTGGTGTAGTCGTTGCCATTTTCAGTCCAACTCAGTCCCGCCAACGTGAAGGAGAAGGCGAGAGCGGCCGAATAGACCTGCCAGTTAAAGCCCGTGATTGCGGGGGTGTAGTTGAGGTTCCAATGGCCCGCGGTGAAGACCAGCAGCATTCCGTAGACCAGCACAAAGGGAACGATGAGATGGCGTAGCACTCGCACCATCGTGGCGTGACCGAAATAGGGCAGAACCACCATGATGGAAGTCGCCACAATGATGTAGCACACCTTCATAAGTGAGGTGGGGTGAAGTCCGAAGAGTTCGGAGAGCGTGGCTGCGCCAGCCACAATCAAGATCAAACCTACGGTCTCGAAGCCCAGTTGGGTCATCCAATTGAAAAAGGCCACTGGACGGGCCCCACGAATTCCAAATGGTGCACGCGCAATCGTGAAGGTCGTCGTGCCGGCGTCGGGTCCCTGTAGAGAAGCGACGGCGAGGAGAAAGTACGAAAGGTTGCCCAACAGAATCAAACTCACGGTGAGCGGAAAGCTGAAACCGAATCCCATCAAGAGAGCGCCGTAGACGAAGTACTGGATATTGACACTTACGCCGCCCCAGAGTCCGGCAATTAATCGAGGGGTGGCCCACCGCTCCCGCTCGCTGATGTAGTCGATGCCGTGAAGTTCGACGTGAAATGCTGCCGGCTCCTCATAGTTGGATTGGTCTCTCATGGAGCCGCCTAGCGATTGAAGAGCATGGATGTTGCAGGAAAGTCCAATGGGCTGTGACCGACATGCATCCCATGACTCTAATTTAAGACAGTGAACGAATACGGAACTGCCTGGAATGCAAGTCGACAGCGTGTGAGCGAACTCATCTTGCGGACACCACTGCCGGAACTGGAACGCGTCGCGCCCCTCACTCCCGAGTGGCGGGTTCGTGACATCGTGGCCCACCTGGTTGGCGTGGCGCAGGATGTGTCAAGCGGCAACTTTCCTCAAGACTTTGATGCCTGGACGTCGGCGCAAGTTGAGCGACTGCGGGCGATTGATGCGCATACCCTCGTGCGACAATGGCAAGGGTTTCCGATTGGCGAGATGCTGTCCGAACCACTAGCGATTGCGCTTTACGACCAAGCGACGCACGAGGCCGACATCTGCCACGCCGTAGGGGTGCCTAGTGAGCTCGACTCTGCGACACTCTCGCTGCTATCGAATTTCACACTCAGTCGTTTCGGCGCTCAGGCAAATGACTTGCACGTCACGCTAAATCTCGACAACCAGATTTTTGAGACGGGCACCGGCTCAATTGACGTGACGCTTTCAGCAACGGCCTTTGAGTGGTGTCGAGCGAGCAGCGGTCGTCGCAGCGCTAATCAAATCCGCGCAATGGCGTGGCACGGCGATGTCGATATTCTCAAGATTCTTTTCGAAAATGGTTTTTTTACGCCCTCGAGAGTGGACGTATTCGAAAGTACGCGGTAGCCAACTCACGCTTGAGAGGGCAATCGACGGTCGTCCAGAAAGGCGTACATGGACCCTGCAATGGTGGCTCCTGCTGCGAAGGAGTTGGCTTTGCAGGCGGCGACACGGGCTGTCGCGGGGGTGGGGCCCTATGAATCAATGCCGAGTCGCAGTACACGATCCGGTTGCAATTTCTGTGCTGAGGTGCCAAAAAATCGCCCCAGCTGTGTCAAAAAGCGACTATTTGGATGACTTCAAACTATGCGACTAGGGAGTTCTGTGCACTTGTGAAGAGATTCTCACGGGATTTCACACTGATGAATAGCAGTCACCACAAACTTTGTGTAGTCTCACAAATACGAGGTCGTCCAAGGGGGGCGTCTCAAAGACGGAGATTTCTGAGAAGAGATCTCCGGGGAAAAGGGGGAAGCGTGGAAAACACGTTTAGCCGTCGTTCATTCCTCACTCACTCGGCAGCAGCTGCCGGTGGAATTGCAATGGCCGGCACAGTTGTCGACTCATTGGTTTCTGCCGCTGGTGCAGTAACTGCCGCAGTCGGTGTGGACTCAATACCAACCTCGGGACAGAGAGGCGGAAATCTCACAGTCGGAGTTGGTTCGGAAATTCCGAAGTTATTACACTTCTCTGGCGCTCAAGGCAAAATGGATGCGGCTGCATTCTGTATTGCTAATGCCGTCTACGACCCACTGTTTCTAAGTGCAGCTGATGGTAAGAGCGTGCTGCCCCATTTGGCACTCAGCGCTGTGCCTGACGCCACGTTTAAGCAGTGGACCGTCACTCTCCGTCAAGGTGTCACATTCCATAACGGTGACGCTTTTAATGCGGACAACGTGGTTGCTAACTACAACGCCGCTCACGCTGACCTGACGGTCGGTCTTGCGATTGGGCCACTGATTGCAAGCGTTACCAAGGTCAGCACCTATCAAGTCAAGTACACCACGGTGATGAAGTGGACTTCGTTCCCGTTCCAGCTTGCTGAGCAGCAGATTTCGTTCATGGCACATGGATCTTGCTTGGACTCAGCCGGTGGTAAGCCAATGGGTACTGGTCCGTTCAAGTTGACTAGCTTGGATGACTACAACCTCGTTGAAGGTGGTGGTGGTAGTTCGGTCTGGCACAAGAACACCAATTACTGGAAGAAGGATGCCAGCGGTAATAGCTTGCCGTACCTGGATACCCTTACCTTCAAGGTGATCGTGGATCCTGCTGCGCGCTTGCAGGCCCTGAGGTCAACCGGAAGTACTTCCTTGGACCTGATGGTGAATGCTGACGGTGGCTCGGTTAAGCAGATGAAGTTGCTCGTTGGAAACAACATCGCAGCTCGATCTGGCTCAAACTCCAGCTACAAGTGGGTCACTGACGAAGATGGAGCACGCGAACCAGCCATTAACTCCATCATCATGAACACCAACCAGAATTACTACGGTTGGAAGGGTCCGAAGGTGAACGGTGTGGCACCTCAGCTCAGCTATCCCGTAGGCGCCGTGGACCCAAATTCGTTGGAGTGGAACGCTACCGCGCGATCGGTCGTCGGTGACGTCACAATTCGTCAGGCATGTGCTGCCGCTATTGACCGGGATGCATATTTGAAGGAAATGGATGGTTCAATCGGACAGACGTCGAATGGAATCTTCCGTGCCAAGATTGCTGGCAAGACAGCGACCGCCTTCTACAAGGATCCCAAGTACCCCTTGGTTACCCTCTACAAGTCGGGTGCCAATAAGGGTAAAGTTGACGTTACGAAGCCTAAGAAGCTGGTTGACGACTGGAAGAAGGCCCATCCTGGTGTTGACCCAGCATTCGTAATAGACATTGTTGCAGGTAACGGTGCGCAGTCGGCGGCCTTCGTTTGGATTAGGGACGCTTTGGCCAAGATTGGCATTACGGTCAAATCACGTCCTCTAGCCCAGGACATCTTGATTCAGGCGAAGATTGACAAGAAGTACGACGCGTCGACGTGGAGCCAGTTCGGTGGTATGACACCTGACCTCAACTATGTCTGGTTCCAAAGCCAAGACTTGATCGGTCACCGGGTGCCTAACTTCGTGAACTTTGCACAGCAGACTGACAAGTTGCTCAACGACGCCATGCTTACCGGCATGGGGGCTGCGGCGGGTTCTTCGGCGCAGCAGAAGGCTTGGCAGACGGTCAATGCTCGTATGGCAGTGAATGTGCCGTACCTGTGGCTTGACAGCACGGTTACCATGTGGGCTGCAAAAGCGAACGTGCGTAACTTTGCGTACGCTAACGCCGCTACTGCGGCGAGCGTCAACGGCTCATCTCGGGCTTACAGCCCCGATGGCGGTTCTGCCCGCTGGGAGCACATCTGGACTGCTTAGGCACTCTAGATTGTTCATAGCAATCACGACACCGGCGGTACCTTCGGGTACCGCCGGTGTTTCGTTTTCTAGGCCTTCGAGTTGAGTTGGTCGATACGACCAGGGGTAGCACG
>Ga0214919_10010652_pt1 | contig 11599 bp, 12 predicted proteins | sample LL1503_MetaG_FD_177994 | JGI IMG/M metagenome (GOLD analysis project Ga0214919, IMG submission 177994) | Freshwater microbial communities from Lake Lanier, Atlanta, Georgia, United States - LL-1503 | ecosystem: Environmental > Aquatic > Freshwater > Lake | place: USA: Georgia | collected...
CTGAACCTTCGCCTTGATTCCCTCCACCTCCTCCATCATCTGATGCTGCGTGAAACTCCCGCGCTTCAGTTTATCCTCCAGCAGACCACGAACCCTTGCAATGAACTTCTTAAGCACCGGATGTTCAGGATTCCGAATCATCTCAAGCAACTGCTCCGGACTCTCAATATCCCCAACGTCCATCTGCGTCAAATCCATCTGCTCCAGTATTTCCATCACGATCTTCACGATACGGGTTTCCATGATGTAAGTGTACAGCGCCTCCAAATGCCCCTCCGACGACTCGTCGTTCAAAATCTTGGAAATTTCTTCATTCTCTCCTCCGTTCCCGCTCATGAGGGACTTTACAGTCTTAAGAATGTTTCCGAACTTTGTCTTGATGTCCCCGTGAAAGAACGAGGCGATCGTTGCAAACTGGACGTGCTTCCACAGCTCGTCGTCAACTTCAAGCTCCGACAGGTTAATTCCAAACATACGACGTTCCGCCGAAAAAAACGCCTTGTCCTTTTGAAGAATTTGGATTGCAGAAGGGTAGAATGCCTCTGTGTCCTTCACTGCAGCGTCCAGATCATAGCTGTAACTAAGGTCTGGATACTTTGTTTTCAATCCTGCAAGGAACACCTCAAATACGCTTGAAGAATCCATTTTCTATTATTCTTTCTTTCCGTGAAAGTTATGAACGGTTTCCACCGCGAGACGACATTGTCGCTTTGTCCGAATCGGAAAGGCACACGCACCCCGAGTCGGTTGTTACCGCAGAGGGACAGCATGACGGCGACACACGAGGATTGCTCAGGAAATCCAGCGTCGGCATTCCGCTAAGGGGAGACGCGCCCGCCGGCGCCTTTTCGTTCATGAGCCATCCAGACGCACCAGGGACGCTGACGTTGTCGTAAGGACCCATTCCTCCGCCTCCGCTCGTGGGCATTCCCATTTCCTTCTGCGCGAACGTTTCGCGCTCAACGGGCGCACTCGGCATCTGCGAAACATACAGTCCAATCAGAGACATAACCAGAACTCCAACAAAAAGTGCAATCACCAAATTCGTCTTGTTCATTTATGTAAAGAATACGTTTTTTTGCGTCTGAACACGTCGAAAACGGATTCCAAAGGGGCAGAGTTGGAGCTGCACTCGCAAATGGATTATTCTAGTATGTCCCTCGTAGATTTGAAGAAGGCCGCCAAGGTCCATGTTCCTCCTATCAAGTACTACTACGTCAAGTCCAGAAAAGAACTCGTTGAACTTCTCAGTAGCAAAGAGCTTCCGCAGGAAATGGTAAGGGAAAAACTCACAATCAACGACCTTCGTCAGATGGCAATCGCTCAAAACATTCCGAACGTGTGGAAGTTGCGGAGGTCAGGACTCGTGGCTGCACTATATCCGAGCCCTCATCAGAACCATAAGAATAACGATCATGCAGACAAACATGATGACCCACAGGCATGTGAAGGCAAGCAAGTAGGGATACAAGTAAGCCACGACCTTTGATAGAATTGGTTTCAGTATCTTCTGTTCAAAAAACGATTGAACCTCTGGACTTGTCAGAAAAGCCACTGGATCCGCCATCGGGTGTTTCTTCATCTTCGTTTTTTGTCTATCTTTGGATATAAACAGGAGAATGAAAACCTCACAGAGCACTCGTTTAGCCCTTGTCCTCGGTGGAGTTGTTGTTCTGGCGTATTTGATCAGTTCGTATTCGTCAAACAAGGCGGTCGTGGGCGAGGGACTCGAGACTGCCGCACAGCAGCTCGGTGTGATGGGCCCTCTTTCTGACGGCGGTCCCATGGCTTCTGCGCCCCCAGGCTCTGGAGGCAATGAACAGCCCACCGAGTCTCTCCAGGGTCGCCACCCTTCTTCCGCCGGAACGTATTCTGACAGCACTCTGAGCGCCGGAGAGCTTCTGCCAAAGGGAACCATCGGTGCCTCCTGGGCCCAGGTGAACCCTCAGGGCATGGGCGACATCAAGGGACAGAACTTCCTTGACGCCGGATACCACACCAACACTGCTATCGCCGGTGTCGCACAGACCAACCGTAACGCTTCTTGGGACATTCGGTCCGAGGCTCCCAACCCGCAGGCCCAGGTCGGTCCTTTCCTCCAGACGACCATTGAGGCGAACCCCTTCAAGCGCGGACTTGACGGTTAAATCTAGTAATTCAAGTAAACAGAATGGTCCCGCCGATTCGCTGGTATTACATTTTTTCCACATGGATATTCCTGCTGTCTGCAGCCTATCCTCTGCATGATATATCCACGTATCCCCTCAACGTCCTCGCTCTCCCCGGTTGCTTTGAAATCCTAATAAATCCGCACAAGGCACACTGGACGAAGAACATCTACATTCTCGCCCTCCACATCCTGCCGTTTCTCTGGATTCCTTACAGCTTCTCAGCCACCAGCATATATTTCGCCGCAGGGTCTGGAGTGTCGTATCTCGTCTTCGTTGGCTTTCTGGAAGAGGACCCGATTCATATTTATAGCGAACTGTTCAAGGAGAATCACCCCACCTACCGAGCATTTGTCTCCGACCGTTTCGGCCTAGAAGAAACTCGGATGAAGTAATTTGCCAAACAATAACTGCATAGAAAACGGAAAATTCTGTAGCCACATATCGTCGGCACAGAATGTTCACGATCAAGGGAAATACAAACTCCTGCCTGTGCCCCAGCACCTGTGGCTGCCCTAGTGAGCCAGTCACTATCCGATTTGACGAAACTGGAGATGCAACTGCTTACACGAAAACTAGGGTCTGGAAGACAAATGTCGCACATATAACATGTTCATTTGGGCATGATCCATCGATTGGTAGTCTGCATCCTGACTCCGAACTTATGTTGGGCTGTATATTTCCGACAGGAACACTGGCATGTATCCTAAAGCGGATTTACGATTATGATTACGAGCCAGACCTTCTAGGTTCTACGAACGTCTATACTTTCAAGTTTCTACCGCATGATCCATACACTCTTGAACATACTCTAAAAATAATTAAAAAAGATAAAAACGTTATATTCGGTATGCGAGAGGAGACTCGAACCGACAATGGAGGACCTCGTAAAACAACATACATTCACTGTCCTGGCGCCCCTATGAGCGTCAAGATACAATCAAGTCATGGTGCGTATAATGGAAAATGCGAGATTATAAGCGGACTCGGATGTCATAACGCCGCTCCTATAGGAACATACGACCGATTGGTCAAGCTCTTGTACAATATTGGAGATGAAGATCATGGCGTAGATTTGCTTGGACTCTAAAAAATCTACCGTTTGAGTAATGATCCCTGCTGCTTTGTTGGGTACAGGACTTGCCATTGCGTATATATCTACGCAAGGACCCACGAACCTTGTGAGTGTGAAGAGTAATCGCACGAATCAGAGTTATCAAGTCCAAGACCTTCCAGACAAACAGGATGCGTGCGAATGCATGGCCAACATCCACGAGAAACTGGAGACGCTCATTTCTAAATACAAGAACGACCCCAATACTGCCGCCGACCCCCGTGTGCGCACCATGATTGAGCGCTTCAATCCCAAAAACATGTGCGAGAACAACATAGACTCCGACTCAACCTCCTACTCTGAAAACAAGGGCGAACGAATCGTGGTATGTCTCCGCGACAAGCAAAAACCCTACCCGCTCATAGAAGAAAACACAATCATGTTCGTGGTTCTTCATGAAATGGCGCATCTCATGACAACGTCAACCGGACACACTCCAGAATTCTGGGCGAATTTCCGTCGCATCTTACATGACGCAGTTGGCGCCGGAGTCTATCAGAACGTAAACTACTCTCGGTCTCCCGTCAAGTATTGCGGTATGACAATCACGGATTCCCCGCTATAATAAGTATACGGTTCTAATAATATGGTGAAGGTAACCAACCGCATCACGCGGGAGTCTGCGAACATATCTTTTTTTCCAGACGATACGGTGGAAACTGTGCTTCAGCGTATAGGCGAAGTCACAGACATTCACCCGGACCGTCTGTTTGTAACTGTCAGCCTCAAACGTCCTGCGAACTATTACTCCGACGATCCTCGGCGCTGGGAATCGCTGTTCCACCGTCTTTCGTATGGCGGCAAGTACGCCCTGAAACTGCCCTTTCAGCTTTACCAAACAGCGTACAGATACCCCCAGCCTCCTAGCGTCAACTTTTCAGACTTTGGATTGAACGAGTGGATGGCCACGCCCGTTGAAGACGATCTCAAATCTATTTTTGAATCCACTGCCGAATTCACAGAACATCTCATTTTCGGAACCGACGAGGCGTTGTCCTACATCCTGCCTCTCTCCTACGACCCCGCTCTCACCTCCAAGATTCCCGCCGCAGAATACCCTATCCCGCAAAAGACCAAACTCGTGTCCACTCTGTATCCGAACATATCCGACATCCAGGAATTCACCTACACGCCGTTCACGCCCGACGCAGAGTCGTCCAGAGCCGTTTACTTCCCCTTTTTCCAGTCCACAACCCCCGAACGTCTTCCTCTTGCAATGATAGAAATTCTGCGAGAAGGAACCACTCGTCTCAACAAACTGTTGGAACTCAACGTCCCCGACCCCAAAGCCTCCATCGTCCGAGCCCGATTCCGCATTCCCTGGGTTGAAACGAAACTAGGTCCTGCAATCCAGAACCGCTTTGAACAGATGTTTTACGGCCTTACTGTTTCAGAATCCACCCCTGCGATCTCCTTCTTCACTTCTCCCGACGAAACGTCCCGACACAAGTTCTTCGTCAAGCCCGGACGTACAAAGAAACCGGAACACCTTGATTGGTGGAGACAGTGGTGGACCGCCACGAAACCGTACAAGCAGAAACCCACGCTCGTTCTCTATCGCGGCCAGTCCTCTTCCCACTACGACCGCATTGCCATAACATCTTCCGATATGGTTCTCATGTCCTTCCGCCCAGAAGGAGTTGAAACCGATCCAGCCAAGCTTCGTTCCGACTTGGCCGACTGGATACAGACTCTGGATTCCGTCCTGCCTTTCACGAACCAATCCGATCTCAAGAGTTCCCGCTGGGAACTACAAGACCTCTCTCTCATCCTCAAATACAAGAAGAAACTCACGGACTACGATTACCATCGCTTCAACTGCCTTACATCCATCTTTGACATGTCGGATTCCGAGCAGGACACCTTCCGTCTTCTCCGCACCGACCATTCCGTGGAAGGACTTACCAGCATGGAAGTCCAGATCATTCAGCTTCTCAGGGATAAAGTCAACGTCACTATCGCAGACATCCAGACCAGTCTCGGAGTTTCACAGGAAATCGCACAAAGTCTCAAAACCAAGATTGAACAGTTGGTGTCCGACAATCCCAATATCCTCAACAAGACCTTCCGCGGTTTTCCCACCATGCGTTTCCGGGGCGATACCGTCAGCATTTCCTACACCACCCAGTTTACACTTGCAATACAATACGCCAACATCCTGCGCTTCATCCTTTCAAACGGAGACGCGTCCGCCCTCAACAAGATCTGCCCCGCACGAAAAGACGTCGTTCCCGCTCAATCCGTTGCAGCTTCTGCACAACAGACTGAAATCAATACCGAACTCATGAGCGAATACGAGAACCTCTTTGAAGGAATGGAGGAGGAAGACGCAGGTCCCGCCAAAGAGGTGGCGCAAGTCCCCATGCAAGAACCAATCGCCCTTGGATCCGAAGCTCCTGCGAAGCCCAGAAAGAAAGTCGGCGACGAGTCCGAATACAACTACTTCTTCAAACGTCTTCAGAAATTCGACGAAAACACGTATTCCCCCACAGATTCCGAATTCCCAAAGGACTGTCAGCAACCAGAACAGCCAGTCGTCTTGAACGACGAAGAACTCAAGGCTCTTGAAGGCACGCCTTACGATCCTCGCAACATTCTCTGGACAGAATGGAACTCCACGAAATCATACGAGAAAGACGACAACGTAACCTACGACGGCGAACACTACACTGCGAAGAAAGCAAACACCAACGAGATTCCTCTCACGATTGTCACTGGAATCCAAGTCGTGTCAAAGAAATGGCGTAAGACGAATGAAGTCGCAGACCGTGTTACAGAAACCGAAGACCCGAATGGATCCTTCACATGTCCAGAATACTGGTGCATGACCGATGAAATACCCCTGCGCAAAGAGGATTTGGTGGATAACGCATGCCCCAAATGTAAGGGCAAAATCAGGAAATCAGGAAAAAAACAGGACTCCAGAGAATTCAGCGTGATTGAGAAGAAGGCAAAGAGTCCCTACCCTGTTCTCCTCGGCGACCGCAAATCTCCAATCAACAACCGTCCAGTCATGTGCTGCCGCGGAAACCCGGACGTCCGTGAAAACACGCCCGACCATTTCTACATTCTCGAGGAAGATACGCACCCCATTCCTGCTAGACGATGCGCCATGCTTCCTCTGTCCGTGTTCCGCACGCTGAGAATTGACGAAGACCACAGGGCAGACGCGAACTACTACGCAGACTTCAAAGATATGCGCTTTGGCATAGAGGGAGAATTGCACGGATACTTCCGCGTAGGTCTCGGCACCTGTCCCGAAATCATAGAACTCATTCCTCGGCTTCTCGGTCAAGAGGCATTCAAAATACCGAAACCCAGAGAGTCTCCTGCAAACGTCATTAAGTGCTCCTTCGTTGCTTCATGGCCAACTCCTTCCGACAAACACGTTGACCAAATCATGAAGACGGGTGGAATCAACCAATCTCTTGCAAAGATCGTGTCCGGAATTGATGAGGCATTTGAAGAGAATAAGTTGACGCCGCTTCAAGCCCTGGAGTATGCGTGCGCCTGTATGGGCTGCGACGTTTTCCGCATACTCATGCAGAAGGAACAGAGTGCAGGAAAGATAGAGATTCTTTCTCTCGGCTGCAACTTCTACTCTTCGCGCTTCAAGAAGTCCGACAAGAAAGCCATCATTCTTCTCCAGCTCGGAACCGATATTGACGTCCTTTCCTACGTGAAACGCAAGAAGGTCAAAGCATCCCGCGGTGAGCGCGACAAGATCCCTTCGTTTGAGTACACCGCCAACATTCTCACTCCAAACCCTGCAATATTCACCAAGAACACCTTCGACATACTCAACAAACTCAGATCCAACAGTTGTTCGTCGGTCGTCCCTACATACCCAGACGCCCTCAAAGTAATGCAAGTTCTCGGCGAAACCGACTTCTCCATAATAGCAGACCCTTACGGACGAGCCCAAGCCTTATACGTTCCCTACAAAGTGATCCTTCCCTTCCATCCCGCTCCGATCCCCCAAGACTTCCCGTCATCATCCGTAATGGACGGATACACGAACGTAAAACTACCCACATACGACTTAGTCCTTGCTTACCTCTCCAAAATCCCCGCCGGCATCAACGGATACAAAACAAAGGAAGACGCCTACAACTCGTCCAAGGAACGCACCGAAATCATCCTTGATTGCGGATTACGCATCCCTGTGATTCCTACCCCATTTCCAGAATCCAAGAAAGATCCAAAGGAAGTCGTTCAGACCGTTCAAACCGTCAACGAAACCAACCTGACATTTGGAGGTCCCGACGAACTCGTTAAGAAAGAATACACCGACATCTCCTACGCCTCCGAAGTGTTTGACTTCCTCCTGTTTGAACTTTCCAAGGACATCAAAAATGAAGCACTGGAATTGCGAAATGCTCTTGATTCCGCTTCACCTGTGCGCACCGACATAGATCCTCTGCTGCGAGAATGGTTCGACGCTACCGTCAAGGAAGTGAATGTGTCTTCCTCCGAAGAGTTCATAACAAAGGTCCGCAAACCGTGCGGGCAGTTCAAGGAAGGCGACTGCAAAGGAAACGTCTGTGCGTGGAACGGAAACACGTGCCAAGTCAAAGTCCGCAACTCCGTAAAGCTCCCCAACCTCTACAACCGCCTCCTGTCTGCCCTCGTAAGCAACCCCAAGATCCGCAACACAGTCCTGGAAGGCCGCAACGCTCCGTTTTTCAGCACGATCTTGTACGTGGAGCTTCCTCATGAACTCATCGTTACCGACGGCGATCTAGCAGCTCTCAAGTGAAAAATCGTATTGTATTTGTTTTTTAGTTTAGTTCATCTGCTTTTCATTCAGAAGCGACGGTGAATGTTCGGAGCATTCACAAGCCCCACAATGATAACGAATGTGACAGAAAGCAGAGCACTGAGGAGGATGTTTGGAAGACACGCTGCGTTCTCCATCTGCTGAGTCCTCTGCTCTTCCTCCCACCACTTCAACATACGCTCGGCTTCTGCAAGCTCACTCCTCAGGTTCTCAATCTTTGTCTTCAAATTATCTGCGACCGGATACTCCTCCTCCGTATCTTCCTCCGTGTCCTCGGAAACGCACGACTCGGTCTCTCCAGACTCCGTGTAACAACTGTCTGAGTCGGTAGGGTCATACTCAGTCTCCGTCTCGCACTCCGTCTCGCTCTCATCATCCATCATGTCACTTCGCAGAACGATTGTCAAACGCTTGGAACCAATGCGGCGATTGCGCAGAACATTGTTGAGCTGTGAGCGAGTAAGGACGGGCATCTTGCTGTTATATTGTCATCTACCCTCTCAACCCCCAAATTCGTTTTTAACGTAAATTCATTCCATTCTTGCCATTTTTCTTACATTTTCATCGCCGTCCGCCGAATCTTCTGCAGCCCTCTTCCTTGACGCAATCAGTTTGTCATCGTCCGATCTCCAAATGAATCTGCCGATATCCTTGATTACATCCAACGCCTCTATAACGCACAACTCAAATCTGTCAAACTCTTTTGTTTCGTAATTCAACGCGCGGATCATGACTGTGTCGCAGCAGTAAGGCTTTGTGAACGTAGTTGTCGTATTTCCGTCCAAGTTCCATATATTCAGAACCCACTTGTCAAACATCATTGCGTCGGTGTCCTGTCTGTGCCTACACCTTGTCACAGCCAGATCCTCTGCCGTATATTCTTCCAGCGGAGAAACATCTTTGCTAAGTATCTTTTCAATCTTCCTCCTCGTAATCTCAGCCTCCTCCTCTGAGAACTGAATGACATACTTGTTGCAGAATGTAAACTCCATCCTATCACTTGAAAAACATAAAGGGACATCACAGTTTCCGTTTTTATCGTTAATAATTGTTGTCCTCGGACTTCATCACAGAAAGTGCCATATTTTCCGGGCAATTACACATTTCAATAAGTGCCTGTAAGTACACTCTATCGCTAAATGATCCGAACACTATCTCCGTGTTGTAGAAGTTCTCCCTGTTTTCAACACTGTGTATGCTCGTTTGGTTAATAACACATTCTTCGTCTCGGTCAACGATATCCAAGAACTCTCGGATATCGCTGAAGTCAGCACACAGTTTGTATTCGCGATAATCGTCGTCATCAGCAACTCCCGGTGGCTCGTTTACGAAACGACGTTCATTCGTTGTTTCCAACAATTCGTCATTGTCAAACGAAAACCGTTGTGTCATTAACCGTTGTGTCGTTCCGCGTCCAAGACTCCTAAACCCGTGTAGTTGTTGAACCTCGTCGTGTAAACCAACTCCGCGAGAGCGGTCACAGAATATCTGATTCCTTGATGATTCTAACTCTCGGATAAAGTCCGTGATGGATTCGCTCGTAGAATCTGTTGTTTCCATGTTTGTTTCTACAACCATCCTGTTGATACCTTTCGCAGCCCTGATAAGAATCCGTTTCAGCGAGAAAAGCCCCCAAAATGAGCCAACCCGGATCGAAACAGAGTATTTTACACTGAAAACGGATTCAAGGTGTCTTTGCCTCAAGACGTACAATCTTAAGAAGCATGGCAACGAACGCAGAGCTTATTGCAGTTATCGAAGAGGGTAAGATGTCTTCTCCTACTACATTTGAGGTTGAGAATTCGGGAGAGCATCTGTGGAGGACGCTAACTAAGCATGAATACAGCAATCGTACTATTCAAGCCGCGACGGAACTCATTGATAACGCAATCAGCGCCATTCTGAGCATTCTCCATATTAAAAAGTTTCTGGGCAGAGTCCTGTTTCGCTTTGATGAAGAGTCAGGAACCGCGTCTATTGAGGATAATGGCCCTGGATTTCCAACTAGCTCAGAGGAGCTGAAGCGTTGCTGGTCTTACGGTCATTCGAAACCCGGCGGGTTGAATGAGCATGGGTGTGGTGCGAAGACTGCTCTATCAATCTTCGATGTGAAAGGCGATGGGTGGAAGGTTTATTGGAGAAACGATGGAAGTCCAACCATCTATATGATTCAGGGACCTCTTCAAAATACCATGACAGTCCACCACGTTAACGAGTGGCCCGGTGAGATGAAAAATTCTTCTTCTGGAGTGTACATGACGTTCCCGTGTTCCACAGACTGCTTCGCAGCTCTATGGAGAGCAAATGCGAAGAAGGAGACAGTAAAGAAAGATGCTATTAACCGTTTTCGGCGAGAGCTCGCACAGATATATTACTTTCAACGCCAAATTTCATCAAATGAGATTCATATTGAGGTAAACGGTGAGCGGATTGAGCCGTTCACGATTGATTTGGGAGTGAATGGGGTTGTCTCGCACAATAAAGGTAGTTTTACGATTGGACCCGACAAGAAAAACAAGATAGATGTCACCTGCATTCATCTACGCGAGGAGTTCAAGAACTCTTGGTTCAAGGCGAATTTATATAGTATGGGAGTTTACATCTGGAAGAACGGCCGCTATATTTCGCATATTAACTCGGGCGATATGCTTGAGAATATGGTTGGACGAAAGCAGCATCCATCTATGTCGGGACGTATTATTCTGGTGAACATGACTGGTGATCAGAATACTCTTCCACCGACGGATCCGAATAAGACAACCTGGAACGTCAATAATCAGTCGTTCCAGGAGTTCGTAAAGGAGTTGTATCCAATTGCTAGTTCCTTCTTCAGAAGTGAGAAGCAAGAGGATTATGAGCGAGACTTTGTGAAGGAGTTTGTTGAGACAAAGCGTAATCACATCACACCTATCGCCCCCGGATATGCATGTGATGTGAATACCAGTATACACAACGAGACTCCTCCGATTGATATCATCGAGACGTTTCCCCATCAAAAAAAGGTGAATATTTATGAAGCCAAGAAGGCATCCAGTGCCACCATCGGCACTATAGGACAGTTGCACACAAACTACTTGCTTGGGAAGAAGGCATTGGAGTCATCCGATATGACAATTCATAAGGCCATTCTTCTGTTAAATTGTACTACTGATACTTCTCCGATGGATGAGAGACTCGAGAAGCAAGCTCGTGATCTCATGGAGATGACTGGGTTCCCTTTTGAGATTCATTCCTTCAAAGATGAAGTTATTTGGCCTAAGAGTGAACCAGTTGTTGCGCGCAAGTTGAAAACCAAGGTAAAGTAAAGTCAGTATGTGTTTATGTCTGCATATAATCAATTATTGTAATCAAAAGGGGGAGGGTATGGCAGAGTCGGGAGCCGACTTTTTGTTCGTAGTCTACTATTGAATAGTAAGCGTAAGGAGCATTCGAAGCCGGCCCGGTATAGCAGAACCGTGGTTGCTATCTGATTTCTTGATTTTTGGCGGGCTTTATGACGTGTTGCGTAGCTACATATATAAATATATTACGTCATAA
>Ga0214919_10010653_pt1 | contig 11599 bp, 10 predicted proteins | sample LL1503_MetaG_FD_177994 | JGI IMG/M metagenome (GOLD analysis project Ga0214919, IMG submission 177994) | Freshwater microbial communities from Lake Lanier, Atlanta, Georgia, United States - LL-1503 | ecosystem: Environmental > Aquatic > Freshwater > Lake | place: USA: Georgia | collected...
GAAGTCGACAATTACGCATAAATTTCCAAGTTTCAAGTTAGAAGCGATATTTGCAGACTCCCAAATAGTGCCTTCGTGGCACTCACCATCACCAACTAAACAAAAAACCCTGTTTTGCTGGTTCTTGATACGAAGCCCCAATGCAATTCCCACCGCAGTCGGAAAGCCATGTCCGAGTGAACCCGTGCTAGCTTCCGCACCAGGTACTTGTGTTGTATCAGGATGACCACCAAGAATCCCGATTGACGAGCTGTAATCATCAAGATGTTGTTTTGCAATTATGCCCACCTTGTTTAAAGCAGCAAAGAGGGCAGCGGCACCGTGGCCTTTGCTGAGTATGAAGTAATCGCGATCTGCCCAGTCTGGATCGGATGGGTTGAAACGAAGAATCTTTGAATACAGAACTTCAAGAATGTCAATAATTGAAAACGAGCTTGGTATATGGCCTTCGCCAGATGTAGCGACCATTTCGGCGATGATCAATCGGAGGTCCGAATTTGCTTTGGTTGAGATTTTAGACACCTTTGTAATCCTCTTTAATGTTTGGAGTTATAAAAGTTACAATAGGAATGAATCTAGCAAAATCAGTAGGAGCGAATCTTGTAATCCAATCAACAACCAAGATCGCTATATCCAGCCCATTTGGTATTTTTTTGAGAGAAAGAAAGAACCCTCTCTGTGGCTGGTTGGCATCTCATCAACACTCCGTACTCGTCCCCAGTTGCTCTTCTGTGAGAAGAGATTTATTGAACTACCACGGAAGCGGTTAAAAATTTGCTCAGCATTCTCTGCTGTACCAATTTCGCCAATTACGTCAGTGGAATCCCATTCGTCATCGCTCACTGATGTAAGTAAGTTTGCTTCAAATCCTTCAACATCCAGTTTGATTAGATCGTGTTCTCGCAACAGATTACGAAAAGGGGTCGCAGAGACTTCGATTTGGTCAAGTTCTCCATAGGGGTTGGTCTTTGCGCCAGTTATATGGGAGCCAGTTGTATTGCCCAGTACTCGAGTGAAAGCAACATTGCCACCATCTACGTTTACTGCTTTGGGAACGAGTTTGATACGTGTGAGCAAATTGGCTTGGATGTTTCTAGAAAATTCCGCTATGTGTGTAGGGTCTGGTTCAAAGCTGGTCACATTGAAACCCATGTGTCCCAAGACGACACTATGCAAACCAATGTTGGCACCAATGTCGGCGATAGAAAAATATCTGCTCCGGTTTTGCCAGTAGAACGAGAAAATAATGAGTTCATCTAATCCGAATAGATCCAGGGAATTAATTGCACCCATCTCAAAATAAGAAAAACGCATTTGTTGGATGGATCCAAATGAAAATTGGGATCCGGACTCCAAGTTTGGCTTAAGGTCAAGAATTGCACTTCTTGATAGATCATGGGTGGTTGTCCACCAGTCTTCAGATCGAGCATGGCGTTGCCAATTTTCGGCTATTTGTGAGAATAGATGCACGTCACTGAATAGATTCATTAGCAGTCCTTTAGAAAGGTCCCTTGAACCATAGTCCAGGAACATCGTGTTTAAAGTCAGTTACTTGATGGGCAATAAGCGACTCAACGGATTTGTGGACTATTTCGCCGATGGCAGAGATGATTGACGAAGCCCGAATATGGAAGTTTGTTGTAAGTCCAAAACTCGTTGGTTCGGGAACATCGGGTTGCGCAAGGCGGATTGGCGCACATTTCAATTCAGAAAAACACTGGCTAGTTATTTTCGCAATAATTTCACCCGATATTGAGCCCGTAATCGAACCAGAATCGATCGCTACCAATCGTCCGGTCTTTTTTACTGAATTAATGATGGTTGACCAATCGATTGGGTTGAGAGTCCTGAGATCAACAACGTCACAAGAGATTCCGATTGACGAAAGGCGGTCTGCAGCAGTTATGGCTTCGAGTGTGAGAAGCCCAGAGGAAACAATGGTGACATCAGCACCTTCTCGGATAAGACGGGCTTTGCCAATTTCGCCATGGGTAGGGGACTCGGGTACGTGATCAGAAATATTGTGAAGCCATCGGTGTTCAAGAAAGAGCACTGGATTGGGGTCATCAATACTTGCAAGCAGAAGTTCTTTGGCGTCTCGCGGAGTTGCCGGCATTACAACCTTTAGGCCAGGGATATGGCTGAACCAGGCATGAAGATTTTGCGAATGTGTAGGTCCTTGCCCCCAGCCACGACCGATGATGAGACGAATCGTAATGGGGACACTGAATTGCCCGCCAAACATGTAGTGCCACTTGGCGGCAGAGTTCACCAATTGGTCCATTGCAAGAAGAAAGAAGTCAAGTCGTTGGTGGGTCATGATTGGCTTTAGACCTGCAAGTGCTGCACCAACTGCTACTCCGGTCATGGCGTTTTCGGCAGTCGGCATGTCAAATACTCGAGTTGAGCCAAAGGCTTCTTCTAGACCTTTGGTTGTTCCAAAAATTGCGCCAGGGTCAGTTACGCCCAGTCCAAAGCAGATCACATTCGGATCGGCTTTCATGGCTTGATGGGTGGCTTCGTTTATCGCTTGCGCGAAGGTGAGTTCTCGAATTTCTGGAGAGTTAGGCATAGACATCGCTTAAACATGATTCAAGATCAGGAAATGGAGCGTTCTGAGCGTTTATAAAAGCAGCATTGATCTCGATTGCTATTTCAGTTCGGTAAGAGTCAACGAAACTTTTTGTGTCGACACCAGTTTGCTCCAAAAGGTTTTGAAAAAGAAGAATTGGATCTTTTGCGAGCCATGATGCAAGTTCGCCCGGTTCTCTGTAACCCAAGTGATCATCCTCATTAGGCCCACAATGTTCAAGGTGACGGAAAGTATGCATCTCTACGAACTGTGGTCCTTCGCCACTTCGTGCAGCAATGAGCGAATTATTGATTGCTTCATAACATGCGAAAACGTCGTTGCCGTCCACCTCCGTTGATGGAACCCCCAACGCCCGAACCATGGTTGTAATGTTGCGGCCTATAGGTTGTCGTACATCGAGTTTGCTATACACGGAATATCGATTATTCTCGCAAAGAAACACGACTGGCAACTGTCGAATTGCTGAAAAATTAACAGATTCGTAGAAAACACCTTCCTCCGTTGCTCCGTCACCTAGAAAAATGCAGCTGGCTTGTTTGCGTTTATTGATCTGGAGCGAGAGCCCTAGGCCAACTCCGATTGGAATACTGTTTCCGACAATGGCTGATGTGCCCATAAACCCGATTTTCTTGTCGGCAAGGTGCATTGAACCACCGCGACCTTTTGAACATCCAGTTGCTTTGCCATAAATCTCTGCGATCATCTCATCAAGTGATCCACCCTTTGCGAGAAAATGCGCATGTCCTCTATGTGTACTTACCGCAAAGTCCTTATTCTGAACAGCAAGCGCGAATGCGGCAGATGGAGCCTCTTGCCCAATTGACAGATGGACTGGGCACCGCATTTCTTGGTCATGGTATTGCCGTGCAATTTCTTCTTCCACCATGCGGATTCGAATCATTTGTTTGAGGAGATTGAGATGTAGTGAATCATTTGTCATGGCATGAACCAGTAGTAGTCGCCTGTGTATCCAACTCTATGAAAGAAATCAATCCATTCTTTTGTTGACATGATGGTTTTTGCGGTCAGATTCCAGGCAAACATACGATCACGTTCGTCTTCGTTGCGATATGCATCTACTGTGATAAACGATTTTCCTTGTGCAACACGCTCTATCTCTTGGAGAGCAAGTGCGCACTCTTCAATTTCAAGGTTGTGGACAGTATTGACCGAGATAACCACTTCGAATGATTTGTCAGGGAAAGGAAGCTTCACTGCATTTGCAACTTGGAGGTGTTCTCTTACTTCTGGGACTCCATTCTCAATTCCGTAGGACGAAATATCGATTCCTTTCACCTTGATTCCAGGAATCATGAGTTGGAAGTCGTAAAGCATGAATCCTTTGGCGCACCCAACATCGAGCACCGAAGAAGCATTGGTCAGATTGAAGTGACTCACAAATGAAGGGATTACTGGCTGCCAAAATCTGGGATTATATGTAAATCCACCGTATCCATGCCGTCTATCGCCATCAAAAAATTCCTTGCCAAACTTTCGGGCTACTGCACGGTCGGCTTCCGTCTTTTCAGCACTGCGACTTGAGACATCACGTTTTGACTTCGGATAATCAGCGAGTAAATCAATTTCGATGCCCATGATGCGCCTATATACCGAGTCCAAGCTTGCTCATCCAGCGAACCGTGTGCCACTCATCTTTGTCCGTGACAGCCCCACTTCGGTATGCCTCGATGATTTCCAATATCGCGGAACGAACATTCTTTTGGGGCGTAAAGCCTGTGGCCAAAAGTTTTGATGAATCCTGTCTGTACGAGCGTGGGTCGTTGGACTCACTTGTTTCAATTGAGGCGCCAGTTTCCTTGGCAACCATATTTGCTAGATCTGTGATTGAAATGTTTTCGAATCCAGCGTTGTATGAGCCAGATGGAATATTTGGGTACATAATAAAGTGGTTGTATACGCCGATGATGTCATCGATATGAATATTGGGCCGCACTTGAGCACCACCAAAGACTGTCATTCGTCCATCCCGCAAAGCTTGCAAAGTAAGCAAATTTACGCTCACGTCGAAACGCATTCGAGGAGAGACGCCACACACTGTTGCAGGCCTCACACAATGCACCTGCAGTTCGTCTTTATAACTGAGTAGTACTCGTTCTGCAACCATTTTTGTTTTGTTGTAAGCCGAAATTGGAACAAGCTCTAGTTCTTCTGTGACATTGGGTTCGTCTTTAACTCCATAGACGCTTCCAGAACTAGCAAATACAAAATGGGAAACTCCAGCACGAACTGCCCGATCTGCAAGTTGCTGCGATGCAAGGACATTTACTTCCCATGAAAGCGTGGGGTTCAATTCAACCCCGGGATCGTTTGCAATATTGGCAAGGTGAATAATTGCCTCAACATTTTGGAGTGGGATTGCTGAGATATCTCGAACATCGGCTTTGATCACATTGAGGTTTTCGTGCGGCTGAAGATAGTTGCCAAACCATTGGGTATCGATGACGGTGATCTCGTGTCCGTCGTTGAGCATCTCTTGGGTGAGGACCGAGCCGGTGAATCCGCAACCACCAGTAATGAGAATTTTCACATGTGCATTCTAGGGTTTGTGTACGTACTCCAGGTTGCGTTCGCGAAGGTCTTCGAGATTGCTGTCCACCCATTGGATGACCGACTCAATGCCGTCTGAAAGAGTGACGAGTGGTTTCCAACCTAGTTCTTTCCGAAGCTTGGAGCTGTCCAAAAAATAGCCGAGGTCTTTGCCAAGCCGATCTTCCACAGGAGCTACAAATTGCTGTGAGTCGACGCCGCACTGAGTAAAGGTTTTGGAGACGAGGTCACGTATAGAAATAAGTTCATCTGTAGATATGTGGTAGGTCTCTCCATTGCGACCAGAAACAGCAATCTGCAGAGTGGCCTCTGCGACATCAGAGATGTGGATAAAAGACCTTCGTGAGCCGCCACCACCATGAAGTTGTAATTCGCGACCGAGACGGGCACTCAATACAGATTTTGGAAGGATGCGATAAAGCTGTTGACCCGGACCATATACATTGGCCGCACGCGTAAAGACAACGGGGAATCCTTTCGCAGAATGAAGCGCAAGAAGATGAAGGTCGCCTGCAGCACGGGAAACCGCATAAGGAGTGCTTGGAGCGAAATGGTTGTGCTCAGTTATCCAGTCACTTGTTGAGCCATATACCTCTGGAGTTGTGACATGGACATAACGTGAAAGATTGTCTAGTTTCTGAAGTCCTTCCGCTAATAGTGATAGCGATACAACGTTGGTTTGGTACCAGTGGTCTGGGTTATCCCAACTTTGTGCGACCATGCTTTGCGCAGCAAAGTTCACGACGACATCTGGTGTGAATTGGGTAATTGATTGCAGTGCCACAACTAGGTCGTGATTGATATCCGCTTGTAGAAATGTAAAACTGCCTGTCTCGGCTGTCCATGCATACGGTCGAAATACTGGTGGAGCCTCAGCAGAGCGACTAATACCTAGAACGCTGTGACCATCTTTGAGCAGCCGGTACACAAAATGAGATCCAGAAAATGAATTGCTCCCGATCACAACGAATCTCATGGTGCTGTCCTTAACAACCTTGGCTTGGTTACTTTAAAAGTGCTGATGCATGTCGCATCAAGTTTGCTGCAGAGATGTGTGAACGATTTCCCAACTCGCCAACAAGCGCCGCACCAGCGAGATTGCCGAATAGGCCAGTAATATCACTTGGCGTGTCAGTTGCAAAAAGAAGTGCAGTTACTGCAAAGAGTGCATCACCTGCACCAACACGATCTTTCACGGTTTGAGCAAAAGCAGGAACATGCACAACGGTTCCGGTTTCATCGCAACAAGCCAAACCCCGCGCACCTTCTGTAACGATTGCTCGCCTGGCGCCAGTTCTGCTACGGAGCTGCGGAACAAGATCAGTCATGGAGAGATGCTTTCGTCGGAGCTCAAGGCCCATTTCGCTGCCGTTAAGGCATACAAAATCAACCCGTGGGTAGCGAGAAATAGTGTTGTATCCACGGTTTCCAGCATTGGATTGAGTGTTAACTGCGAGGAGATTGTTTGATTTTGCCAAATCCTGGATGACGGATTCGCTCAACAATCCATGACCGTAGTCAGCCACCAGCACAATGTCGGATACGGGCAGGAGAGTTTTCATCTTGTCTCGAAGGTTGGATTCATCAACTTCTGAAACCGGTTCGTCGCTCATTATATATGTTTCAAAAACGCGAGATTCAGTGAGGCTGTCCACATAGCGCCGCTTGATGATGGTGGGCATGGATTTACTCTTTACAAATTCGAGAGAAATGTTGCTACTTACTCGACTTCTGATGAAATCTTCGTCTAGCCCGTTGTCGCCGATGTAAAACAATGCAGTAACTTGCGCACCGAGCCCCGCACAGTGGGCAGCAATCGCCAGACTTCCTCCAATTTGACGTTCGTATGAAAGTTCGCGAAATGCCAAAACGGGATCTTTGCTTGACTTTCCAAGCGCCTCGCAAAGTACGTATTCATCAATAATTGCTTCTCCGATGACAAGAACTTTCAAGTCGGCTAATTGTTTCAGCGCAGTTGTTACGTCAACTTCTGAATGCTGCTTTCTGAATTCGGTCAGCCAATTCGCTAGGTGGCTGTTTTTTGTTGCATCAATTGAATTAATAATCTTCGATGAACTCATAGTCGGTGCTTCGGTAAATTGTATGCAGCCACCTACGGAAGCAACAGCTTCCTGTTCACGCGCAATATTTCCAGATACGTCTGTTGATGCATCAACGTAATCTGGCCCCTTGACATAAACATTGGGCTTTAGCAACTTGATTGCATCAATTGCGGTGGGGGATTCGGTTATCGCAACGAAGTCAACAACTGTCAGTGCATTAAGCATCGCAGCTCTATGCGTTTCATTAAAGACAGGACGTCCAGGACCTTTGTTGACGTATTTGTCGGGAGTCACGGTGACGAGCAAAACATCGCCATGGCTTTTTGCCTCAACAAGATGCTCAATGTGCCCAGGATGGAGCAGGTCAAAAACCCCATGACACAGAACGATTGTTTTCCCGGCATTGCGTTGGAGGGCAACAACGTCAGCTAGTTGTTCAAGATTAAGCACCAGAGAATTTTGAGCCTGTCGGTCAGTCATAACGAGTTCGGTTCAATTATGTGCACGCCATTGATGTTATCTGAGTGAGTTACTCCAACGGATTCAAGTAATTTGGGTGTCTATGATCTATAAGAGAAGCCGAAATTCTATGGAGGACTGCGTCTGAGTGATCTAGATGTTCGGAAGATTTTGATTTTGTGGGATGTCGATGGAACCCTGGTTGAGGTAGGTCGAGGGCGAGATGATAAACACCGACGAGCGGTAGAGATTCTTGGCGCATGCGTAATACCCGAACAATCTCGTCAGGGTGGAAAAACTGATGTACAAATAATTACTGAACTTGTGCGAGATAATAACTTGAATTTAGAAATCATTCCAGATGCACTCAAATTGCTTGATCAACTCACAATTGAGGAGTTAGGGCAACAGCCATTGCAGGCAGCCGAAAATGCACTTTCTACATTAAGTGAATTTTCCAAACGTGGCTGGATAAACGGGCTACTTACAGGGAATACTCACGCAAGAGCAAAAATGAAATTGGAATCAGCAGGTTTGCTCGATGAAATCAGCGAGAAGTTTTCCTTTGATGGCCAAGAGGCACTTGACCGATTGCAGCTGAGTCGGGGTGCTTCTGAAACACTTTTACAATCCGGAATAGGTAGCGCAGTAATTGTTGGAGACACACCATTAGATATAGAAGCTGCACGCTTTGCGGGATTTGCATGTGTGGCAGTAGCAACTGGTTCGTTTGATGTGGATGAGTTAGCGAAATGTGATCCGGACTTACTGATACAAGACCTATCGATTGGATTTAACAGTCTCACAAGTTTTATAGAAACACGATTTAGATCTTGATCACTCAATCTTCGTTCGTAAGACACTGACTAGGCTCTATTCTCGTGAATGACTCTGGATTATTTAGTGTAGTTTGGTCGCTATTAGTAAAGGCAGAACGTCGAAGAGCCCTAATTTTGGGCACTTATTTGGTTGTAGGCACGATGCTTGAAGTAATGAGCGTTGGAGCTTTAGTGCCATTGATCCAGGTATTGACCCAGTCGAACTTGCAGTCAAAGTACCCACTGATAGATCGAATGTTTCCAGACTCAAGCGATCAATTTATTGTGACGGTGATACTTATTGGCGTCGTTTGCATTTTCCTGTTTAAGGAAATATTTCTTGGTTTTAGCCTCTGGATGCAGCGAGGATTCATTGCTCGTTTAGAAACTCGATTTCAGACTGAATTGTTTGACCGATATACGAGTCAGTCCTATGAGTTCCATTTAACAAATAATTCGTCATTGTTGTCGAGAAATATTCTTAATTCCACAAACTTTATAAACAATGTGTTGGATCCAATCTTTATGTTGCTGACTGATGGATTCGTCACGATTGCACTCTGCGTGGCACTTGTAGTAATTGAACCGATAGCGATGTTTGCAACCATCTCTTCAGTGGGGGTTGTTGCCATTGCCTTCCATGGTTTTTCGAAGCGACGGATTGAGAAGTGGGGTGTTGATCGGCAGTTGCAAGATGGTATGAAGTTGCAACAGATGAACGAAACCTTCGGCGGCATGAAAGAAATCGTGATGACAGGGCGAGGTGACTACTTTCGAACACGTTTTTCTTCAAACATTGAACAACTTTCTCATCTCAACAGAAAGTTCACAACGCTCTTGGGAATACCTCGGCTGTATTTGGAGCTATTGTCTGTTGCTGGTCTTGCTGCACTCGTGCTCTCGATGCTTGCGCTTGGAAGAACCTCGGAGTCCTTGTTGCCATTACTTGCACTATTTGCAGGTGGCGCATTTCGTCTCATGCCCGCAATAAATAGAATTACATTCGCCTTTCAATCATTGAGAATGGGACGACCAATAGTTGGTGTCCTCCAGGCTGATATTTTGCGTGCCACTTCTATTGAGCAAACTGTTGAAAACAGTAAGCCAGTTCGATTTGATCACGTAATTCGGTTTGAGGACGTGACATATGCATATCCCAATACTGAGAGAACTGTCATTGATGGAGTCAGTTTCGAAATCAAGAAAGGCTCCGAAGTCGGCATTATCGGTACAACGGGAGCCGGAAAGAGCACAATGGTAGATATTCTGCTTGGCTTGCTGAAACCTACTCGTGGCAAAGTAACAATCGATGGTGTTGATATCTCAACAAATATTCGTAGTTGGCAGGATCTTGTTGGGTATGTTCCTCAGACGATATTCCTGATTGATGCTTCAATTCGGTCCAACATTGCATTCGGAATCGATGAGCAAAATATTGATGATGAGAAAGTTGTTCGTGCGCTGGAATTAGCTCAATTGAAGGAATTCGTTGACGAATTGCCGGCAGGGATGAATGAGTTGGTTGGCGAAAGAGGAGTCAGACTCTCGGGCGGACAGAGGCAACGAATTGGAATAGCTCGAGCGTTATATCTAGATCCACCAATCTTAGTTTTTGACGAAGCGACGAGTGCTCTTGATGTGGAAACTGAGAAAGAGGTGATGAAGTCATTGGATCACCTAAGAACTAAGAAGACGATCTTAATCGTTACCCACAGAATCTCCGCACTTGAGCATTGTGACCAGACGATTAGTGTGAACGAGGGAAAACTCTCGATTCTTTGATGAGATTTGTCTGATCCTAAGCACTCAAGACCGGTTGCGGGGCCCAAGATGAGAATCGAACTCACGACCTTGATGCTGCGTTCCTCTGAGCGTTGAAAGCCTAAACTGTTTCAAGCAATTGCGTTTCGGTGTTTAGTACTGGCAATCCTTGTATTAATTTCTGCCTCGCAGATATATCGATAAAACTTAGATTTCCTTGCGCATCACGGCTATCACGGTATGTAGGGAGATTAAAGGCTTGTTCTGGATTTATACGATGGAATGGTGGCCTAATCAGATCGTCGCGAACAAAGAACGCGTTATGTCCAGCCGAATTAGTTCCAATGAGACTGTAGCCCAGGCCAATGGCGACGTCATTGATTGCGGACAATGAAGCGCCCCAATATTGGCCCGAATAATGATGTTTAAATCTCTGGAACTCTTTGTCATAAGGAACAGTTACTTTTCTCGTTGGACCAAATAAAGGATTGAATTCGCAGATAAGTATCCGTGGTTTGAATCTAGCGATGGAGGAAAGAATGAAAAAATCAACACCGTCTAGGTCAATTGATAAAATTCCTAAGTCATGATCAAATCCACTTTGATCTAGAAGATCCTCAATGTTGTCTTGGTCGACGAATGCGCAGAGCGCTTGCAGATCGTATTTCCAGTAGTAGTAACTTTTAACCAATCGAGAGATATTTCGCTCACTACCATCTATGACAAATCCCCGCCAATTGTCTTTCATCATCAGAAATCGGCAGTTCGATTCGGAGAAATCCTCTACCCCAAATTCTATGAATGTCTTGTTCTCGACCTCAATTGAATTGACTAAGAATTGAATGATGCCATCTTCTCCAAATTGGGAAAAGATTGAAAACTCTCTGTCCTGTATGTTGGTTTGTTGGTTTGTTGGTTTGTTGGTTTGTTGGTTTGTGAGTATTCGACCTTGGTTGATAAGGATACGCTCAGAATATTCGATCCTTCTGAATTCAAAGTAAAGAGTCTCGATAATCTTGCGGAAAATTACAGATATCTTTTTTTTCATAACGACGACCCCAGTTCTTAGTCTAGAGCCCAAGATGAGAATCGAACTCACGACCTACGCATTACGAGTGCGTTGCTCTACCCCTGAGCTACCTGGGCGGGTATTTAACTACTAAGCACGTCAGTTTACAAGTCAATATCTTGCGAATAGACGCCTGTGGCTCTAACTGCAACGAAGTTCTATTTAACCGAGTATCCCGTGCGACCAAAGAGGGATATTTCATAAAGATTTAAATTTGGATAAGGCGCGCACATAGGGGTTCGGTAGCACTGATCCTTATCGCTCCCAT
>Ga0214919_10010655_pt1 | contig 11597 bp, 10 predicted proteins | sample LL1503_MetaG_FD_177994 | JGI IMG/M metagenome (GOLD analysis project Ga0214919, IMG submission 177994) | Freshwater microbial communities from Lake Lanier, Atlanta, Georgia, United States - LL-1503 | ecosystem: Environmental > Aquatic > Freshwater > Lake | place: USA: Georgia | collected...
CAGTTCAGATAAGGCAACTAGCGAAGATCCAGCTAAAGAGCATAGCCATGATGGTCAAGAACAAAAGCCGAAAGAGGAAGATAAGCATGACCATAACGCGCATTAACTTAATTGTTTTATGCCTGTTTGCATTACCCAATCTTTCTTTTGCTGAAGAAGATCATGCGGCAGAGCATGGAGAAGCTGTCTTTCACAAAGTTAGACTCGAGGTGGGTTACGGCACTACCGAAGGTCAAGCTACTAAAGAGTGGGATTTGGATGCTTGGGTAGGCAATGACCTGAACCGCTTATGGATAAAGAGCTTGGCTCAGCGTACAGGGCAGCATACTGAAAAACTAGATGTTTGGGCGTTATATAGCCGAAATGTATCTACCTTTTGGGATTTACAAGCTGGCTTGAAAACTGATATTGGACCCAATTCATTAACCTCTTTGGTTATTGGTGTTGATGGCTTAGCACCTTATTTTTTTGAAACAGAGGCACATTTATTTGTAAGTGAGAAAGGAGATCTTAGCGCAAGGTTTAAACAGCGAAATGACCTCTTAATTACTCAACAATTAATTGTTCAACCATATTTGGAAGCGTCTTTGTACGCCCAGTCTGTCAAAGAAAGTAATATCGGTGCTGGACTTTCCAAAGCTGAGTTTGGCGTACAAACAAGGTATGAAATCACAAGAAAGTTTGCTCCATATTTTGATATTAGATATGAAAGAAAATTTGGTGAAACAGCTTCTTTTGCGAAGAAAGCTAACGAAGATGTAGATAATTTTGTTGGATTGATTGGCTTAAGAATGTTTTTCTAATTTATTGTTAGTTTAATTAAGGAGATTTAAATGTTTAAAAAATCATTATCAATTTTAGTTGTAGCTATGTTTTCAATAGCAGCTTATCAAGCATTTGCGGAAGATAAAAAGCCAGACTCCGAAGCAGTCGAGCAAAATAATATGGATAAGCATTCACAGCACTCACATCATTCACATCCTAAAGATGCTAAAGGTACATCTCAGCCTGAAGCAAAGGATATGAAAGAAACAGAAACTAAATCGGATAACTCTAAGCACTCTCATCCTAGAGATGGAAAATAGTATGTAAAAGGGATGCTCTGTGAGGCTTTCACAGAGCTTTCAGAGCTTGATAACAATAGTTGTTAGGAGTAAGCGATGTCAAAGCCATTTTTTGATAAAAGTGTGTTGCCTGAAAATATTGCGACTCATCGCATCAAAATTCAAAATGAACATGTTTTAGTCGAAACACTAAACGACATTGAAGAAGAGTTAGCTGTTCAATTTCTTTATAACAATGACAAAAGGCGTTTAACAATAACATATGATGAATCTAAGGTCAGTTTCACTGAGCTAATTAGTAAGCTTGAAGAAAGGAATATCAAACCTTTAAAAAATTGGTGGTTTCGAATTAAGGCTGCTTTGTACGATTTTGAAGATGAAAATGTAGCGGAGCAATCTCACGCCAAGCCTAAAGGCTGTTGTAATAAATTACCCCATAGTTAAAACAAGAATTTACTAAGGAAAAATTATGGCTATAGATCCAGTTTGCGGTATGAGTGTGGATGAGAAATCCAAGCTCACAGTTACCCATTCAAAAATTAAATACTACTTTTGCTCAACTTCATGCCAACAGACATTTAGAATAAATCCATATCAGTACATTGGAGGTAAAAAAAGTGATGAGCAGGCACCTCAAGGTGCGCACCATCACGCGGAAAATTCAAACAAACAATCTGCAGCCGACGATAAAGCTAAAGATCCAATCTGTGGAATGGTTGTTAATAAAGCTTCGTCTCTAAAGACTGAGCGTGGTGGGCGTACCTATTACTTTTGTAGCGAAGGTTGTAAGCGAACATTTGAATCACCCGAGACAGAACTAAAGTCTATGAAAACTCGGGTCATGATAGCAATGACAGGTGTTCTTGCTTTGGCAATTATGAGAGCGGGCGCATTTTTAGCACTTGCTACAGGAGCAACAATTATTACTTGGGTACCAATTCCAGCATTACCTTGGTTTACATGGGGTGTTTGGTTATTTTTGTTAGTAACACCAGTACAGTTTATTGGCGGATGGGGGTTCTATAAAGGTGCGTGGAATGCCATTAAATCGCGTTCTATCAATATGGATTTTCTCATCGCACTTGGTACTTCAGTAGCTTATTTTTACAGTGTTGCGGTGATGTTCTTTCCTGATGCGCTGCCCGTTAAGGTTTCAGAGCGAGATGTCTATTTTGAGGTTTCTGCTGTCATTATTGCTTTCGTGTTGCTTGGCAAATATATGGAAGAAATCATCAAAAAACATTCATCTGCAGCAGTGCGCAAGCTTTTAGACTTGAAGCCAGCGACTGCGCATGTGATTCGAGAAAATCAGGAAATGGAAGTACCTGCAGATAGTGTTTCAATCAATGAGATTGTGATTGTTCGTCCTGGCGAAAAGATCCCAACAGATGGCACAGTTACTGAAGGCAGCACTTCAGTTGATGAATCAATGCTAACAGGTGAGTCTATGCCAGTGGAAAAGGTTGTAGGTTCTGCGGTCATAGGGGGCACACTGAATAGAAGTGGGATGGTGAAATACTTAACCACTAGGGTAGGTGCGGAAACGGCATTAGCGCAGATTATTAAGCTAGTTGAAGAGGCACAAGCCTCTACCGCACCCATTCAAAGACTAGCCGATAAAGTGACAGTCTATTTTGTGCCTGCGGTCGTGAGTGCAGCAATTCTCGCTTTTGCTGGATGGTGGATGGCTGGAAACTTTTCTCAAGGCTTGCTGGCTTTTATTGCTGTATTGATCATTGCTTGTCCTTGTGCACTTGGTATTGCTACCCCTGCAGCCTTGATGGTAGGCGTTGGTAAAGGGGCAGAGGCTGGCATTTTGATTCGTGGTGGTGAAATATTAGAGCGTGCTCAATATTTAAATACTGTTGTTTTTGATAAAACAGGAACGCTTACACGAGGTGAGCCTTCTCTAACTGATGTCGTTGCATTAGGTGAACTCACGGAAGATGAGGTCTTAAGCTATGCCGCAGCAATTGAGATAGGTTCAGAGCATCCATTAGGTGAAGCGATTGTCAAAGGTGCTCGTCACCGTAATTTAACTATTCCATCATTAAGTCAATTTGAAGCAATCTCAGGTCATGGCATTCAAGGTGTTGCCAATGGCAAACAAGTATTGCTGGGCAATCGTCGTTTGTTCAATCGAGAGTCTGTTGATATTAAAAATGCGGAAGATTTAATGGCCAACCTAGAAAGCATGGGGAAAACCGCTATGCTAATCGGTTTAGATCACCGACTAATTGGAATTGTAGCGGTAGCTGATACATTAAAACCTGAAGCTCAAGAAGCCATTAATCAATTGAAGAATATCAATGTTGAGGTAGTTATGCTCACTGGAGATAATCAGCGAACTGCTAACTCTATTGCGAAGCTGTTAGGGATCGATCGCGTCATTGCGGAAGTACTTCCTTCAGACAAAGCAAAAGTGATTCAAGATTTACAAAAGCAAGGCAAGGTGGTGGCGATGGTTGGGGACGGTGTTAATGATGCGCCTGCACTAGCCGCCGCAGATATAGGCATAGCAATTGGCTCTGGCTCTGATGTGGCAAAAGAAACAGGTGGGATTATTTTAGTAAAAAATGATGTGAGAGATGTTGTGGCAGGCATTAATCTTTCTCGTATTACGATGCGAAAAATTAAACAGAACTTATTTTGGGCATTTATCTATAACGGAGTGGGTGTGCCAATAGCTGCTTTTGGCTTTCTTAATCCAATCATCGCTGCCGCAGCGATGGCACTAAGTTCTTTGTCTGTCATCGTGAATTCAGCACTACTTAAAAGGGCAAAACTATCATGAATAACACTTGTAAATTACATGCTTTTTCGCTTGCTACAACGCTAGGAGTGGCATATATCTTTTGCGCTATTTTTGATGCTTTATTTCCACCTTATGGATTCCTTGTAAAGCTTTCTTCAGCAACACCATTACCTATTTATGGTAGCCCAATTGGCTTTCTGACAGGGTTTGTAATGTTCACTGTAGCTGGGCTTGTGCTAGGTACAATATTTGGCGCTTCTTGGTGCTTCTGGCGCAAAAAACTAGTGTGAGTTTGAATCCACTTCTTTTTCGTCGTTTAATTTTAAAAAAGGAAACTAGTATGTCTAATTGCCATGATGACCATCATATTTCTAAAGGCCGATGGGTTTTCTACGCATTTCTTGTAATTGGGGGTGTTTTGTTATTCACAGAGCATCGTGCTCATTTGTTGGGCATATTGCCTTATTTGTTTTTATTAGCTTGCCCACTAATGCACCTGTTTATGCACCATGGGCATGGTGGCGATTCTCATGACGGCCATGATTCAAAGACTGTTAAAGGAGAGAAAGAATGAACCATTCAGTATCTGCGTATGGATTATGGTCGTTGGTAGTTATTAATTCTTTGGTGTTTATTATCTTTGCTTTTAGTTTTGCGAAGCCACAGAGTAAGCGAGATTGGCGTTCATTTGGCGCTTTTTCTGCCTTTGTGGTGGCATTATTTACTGAGATGTATGGATTTCCTTTAACAATCTATTTGTTTTCAGGCTGGCTATCTAATCATATTCCAGGTTTTGACCCACTCTCGCATGATGCAGGTCATTTATTAGAAGACTTGTTTGGCTGGGGAGGAGATCCTCATTTTGGACTATTTCATATTCTTTCAAACATTCTGATTATATCTGGCTTTTTCTTGCTGTCTGCGGCTTGGAGGGTGCTCTATAGTGCACAACGCCAGCATGTGCTTGCGACTGCTGGGCCTTATGAGAAAATTCGACACCCTCAATATGCTGGGTTCGTCATTATTATGTTTGGGTTCTTGCTACAGTGGCCGACGATTATCACAGTCATCATGTTCCCAATTCTGGTGTATATGTATGTACGATTAGCACGTACTGAAGAACAGATAGCATTAATTGAATTTGGAGCTACTTATACTGCCTATGCTAAAAAGGTACCAGCGTTTTTACCAAAAGTAAGCTGGTGACTAACTTAGAATGCTAAGTGCTAGTTGCTTTAGATAATTGCTGTTGCCTAGCCTTGAGCTTGAGTAAGCGGTACCTAGGCTGATCCATATTACTTCCGTTAGGCATTGAAATCACCTTTGAAACAAGGGGACTTAGTGAAGAGGAGCTTAAAGCCAATTCTTCAAAATTTAATCAGGTGTGGATAGCTGGCAAGCTCGTGGAGGAAGCTGGGTGCTAAAGTTTGCATGACTCCCCATTCCTCGGCCTGTGGAGAATCAAGCTGTCACGCAGTTAAAATTTGCAATAAAAGCTACGAGACGATTCCCGAGGAATTATTCGTAAGAGCTAGTTTAAATGCCGCGAGTGAAATTGTGTCGTTGTCGGCTGAGGCTTGTTTCACATTGAAATATTGCTGTAGTGAATCTTGTGGATAATATGCTTTCAAATGTAAAAAGTTAGGTTAGTTAAATGAGTCGATTCCGTGTCTATGAACTTAAGTACGTCAATTAAAGTCGCAAATTGGGGATGCTCTGCAAAAAATCTATTTATAAATAATTCTCGTTCTGATATAGTCAATCATGTGGTGAAATTTATCTTGAAACTGCTAATTCTGGTTTTTTTGCTAGAGTCCACATGGGCTGTGGCAGCGCAGTATTGCGCACATGAGTTAGGGTTGAAAGCAAATCATTTTGGACACCATTATCATAGTCACAACAAGGGCGATAAAATGCGGCCTGATCAAGCAAGCATCCAGGCTGATAAATCATCAAAATCTGATAAAGATAAAGACTGCCCGTATTGTCATCTTGGTGCCATGAAATCAATGGTTCAGGATATTGAAGTACCTCCTATGGTTTTAGATCATTCACTATCACCAGATACTTTTCCTTGTCACTACGTCAACATTGTTCAGCGACAACCTGAACGACCCAATTGGATGCCCGCTGCTTAATTCGGCGGGAAATCCTACTTTAATATACTTAAGCGTTACACCTTAAACAATCAGTAGAATTACTCGCTGAATTCCTTCCGTTCAATTTAGGAGAATTCAATGTGTAAGTTATATCTGTATTTATGTTTTATGTTGATGGCATTTATCACAACAGCTCAGGCGGACGATGTTGTCGTTACGCCAATCGTTGAACCTTCAAGCAATATTACACTGGCAGATGCACTCAGTTTAGCCCTAAATGCGAATCCTGAAATTGCAGTTGCATCAAGAGAGCGTGAGGCCATCGAAGGTGTGCGTAAGCAGGCTGCTGCGCGTCTTAATCCAACCATTTCAGCATTGCTTGAAGATACACGTAATGCAACCAGGCAAACAACCATTTTATTGGAACAACCGATTGAGCTTGGCGACAAGAGAGAAGCTCGTATGCTGGCTGCCGAAACTCGCTATAACGCTGCATCAGTCAGTCTAGAAGTTAAAAGATCAGAAATACAAGCAAATGTTATCGTGGCGTTTTACGAAGTGCTTGCAGCACAGGAGCGCTTGAGATTAGCTCAATCTTCACTGGATGTTGCAAAACAAGCCAGAGAGGCTGTCAGCAAACGGGTACAAGCTGGCAAAATATCGCCCGTTGAAGAGACTAAATCAAGAGTAGCAGAAGCCAGCATAAAGATAGAGGCCAACCGCGCTTCAAGTATCCTTATTAATGCCCGTAAGCGCTTAACGGGGTTGTGGGGAAATTCATTACCAAGGTTTCAGATTGCTGAAGGCCAGGTTGAAGAGGTTCCAGATGCTATGCCATTGGACAATCTCACTGTCATGCTGGAAGGTTCGCCCAATATACAACGAGCAAAATTGGAAATTTCAACACGCCAAGCCTTGGCTAATGTCGAAAACTCAAAACGTACTCCCGACTTGACCGTCAGTGTAGGGGCTAAGCGCAATGAGGAGCTTGGGCTCAATCAGGCTGTATTGGGTGTTTCCATTCCAATTCTTGTGTTTGACCGTAATCAAGGTAACTTGCAAGAAGCACTAAGCCGTACAGAAAAGGCAAAAGATGAATTGACTGCACTCAGGGTTCAGCAACAAACCTTATTGGCCGAAGCCCATGAGCGTCTAATCTCGGCAAGACAATCTGTAGAAACACTCAAATCGGACATATTACCAGGAGCCCAAAGTGCATTTGATGCCGCTACCAAAGGCTTTGAGTTTGGTAAGTTTGGTTTTCTGGACGTACTGGATGCCCAACGTACCTTGGTCCAAGCCAAATCACAATACATAGACGCTTTACTAGAAGCGCATCAGGCGATGTCGGATATTGAGCGCATTCTAGGAAAGTCTATTAATCACTCAGAATTAAAGCCCTAGGAGGCTGCTATGACAATATTAAATAAATGGAAATCCTTCCTGTTTAGCAAACAAACTTTACTGATCATGAACGTCATACTTATAGGCATTATTCTAGGCTTTCTGGTGCTACGCTCAGGGCCGCAAAAGAGCGAGGAAGAAACTATAGATGCCAATTCCGTAGCGGACAGACTTGCGGGTCACCAGCACCCAGGTCAAACACCTGAGCTTCCTAAAGGCCCCCATGGAGGCAAGCTCTTTACCAAAAATGGCTATGGTATTGAGATTCTGATCTATCAACAGAACACAACATCCCAGTTCAGGATATATACCTATCGTGATGGTAAGCCGCTGGATCCTGAGGCTTCACTTGTCAAAGTTGAAGTTGATAAGTTAGGGAGACCAACCCAAACCTTCCACTTTGTGAAGGAAGGCGATTACCTCAAAAGTGACGCGACAGTCAAAGAGCCTCACTCTTTCAAAGTTAGAGTAGTTAGTGAATATGGCAATCAGACTTACCCCTTTAGTTACGAACAGATTGAGGGGCGCGTAACAATGACTGGCCGTCAGTTGACCTTGAATGGGGTTGAGGTTCTGACTGCAGGGCCTGCACGCATCAAAAGCACTTTGGCTTTATTGGGGGAAATTAAACTCAACGCTGAAAAAAGCGTGCATGTAGTGCCCAGGCTTGCAGGAATTGTTGAGTCAGTGACTGTCAATGCTGGTGATCAAGTACGTCAGGGACAAGTCCTGGCTGTCATTTCCAGTCAGAGTATTGCTGATCAGCGCAGTGATCTGATGGCAGCTCAGAAACGCTCAGACCTAGCCAGAATAACTTACGAGCGCGAGAAAAAGCTTTGGGAAGAAAAAATTTCCGCAGAGCAGGATTATCTTAAGGCTCGACAATCCCTTCAGGAAGCCGAAATTGAATTACAAAAAACACAACAAAAACTGCAATCCGTAGGTGCAGGACTAGGTGCAGGTAATAATCTAACGCGGTATGAAATCAAATCACCAATCAATGGCATCATTACTGACAAACAAGTCTCATTGGGCCAGGTAGTCAATGGAGATGAGAATGTTTTTGTAGTGGCAGATTTGTCTACGGTATGGGCCGAAATGACGATTTATGCCAAGGACATCAACGCCGTCAAGATCGGTCAGAAAGTCACTGTTAAATCCAGCGCATTTGAAGCTCAGTCTGCTGGAACAATTGCCTATGTTGGCGCCTTGGTTGGGGATCAAACCCGTACGGCCATGGCGAGGGTGATATTATCGAATCCAGATCGGACATGGCGACCAGGATTACCAGTTAATATTGAGTTGCAATCTGATGAAGTAGCTGTGCCATTAGCAGTGTCGGTCGAAGGTTTGCAAACGGTGAATGAAAATACAGTTGTTTTTGGCCGCTACGGAGAGAGCTTTGAGGTAAGACCTATCGAAATAGGACGAAGAGACAATAAGTATGTTGAAGTATTACATGGTATCAATTCAGGCGAGAAGTATGCAGCGCAAAACAGTTATCTGGTCAAGGCTGAACTGGGTAAAGCCAGTGCTAGTCATGATGATTAAGGGGAGAGGCCATGTTTGATCAACTTATCCAGTATTCGGTAAAACAACGCTGGCTCATTATTCTGATTGTCATTGGGATTGCTGTACTAGGTGTTTTTAGTTACCAGAAGCTACCTATTGATGCTGTACCTGATATTACCAATGTTCAAGTGCAAATTAACACATCAGCAGCAGGCTACTCTCCTCTTGAAGCAGAGCAGCGTATTACCTACCCAATAGAAACTGCTATGGCAGGGTTGCCAGGGTTAGAGGAAACCAGATCACTCTCAAGGTACGGGCTGTCTCAGGTTACAGTGGTGTTTAAAGAGCATACAGACATATATTTTGCCCGTCAGCTTGTAAATGAGCGTATTAGTCAGGCTAAAGAAAAACTGCCTGCAGGGGTTGTACCAGAAATGGGTCCGACTTCAACAGGTTTGGGAGAGATCTATATGTGGACGGTAGAGGCTAAGCCCAGCGCTCTTAAAGCAGATGGTACGCCTTACACTCCAATGGATCTTCGCGAAATACAGGACTGGATCATTAAGCCGCAGTTGCGAAACGTACCTGGTGTAAATGAAATCAATACAATTGGCGGCTATACCAAGCAATATCAAGTGTCTCCTTATCCTGATCGCCTTATTGCACATGGACTAGCACTGAACGATATTGTAGAGGCGTTAGAGCGCAACAATTCCAATATGGGCGCAGGGTATATTGAGAAATCAGGTGAGCAATATCTGATTCGTGTGCCAGGGCAATTGGGCTCAATGAATGACATCAATAATATTGTGGTGTCTGTCAAATCTGAGGTGCCCATTCGCATTCGTGACATTGCTGATGTCACGTTTGGTAAGGAATTAAGAAGCGGTGCGGCCAGTGAGAATGGCGAGGAAGTAGTTATTGGAACAGTCTTCATGCTCATTGGTGAGAATAGCCGCACGGTATCAGCCGCCGTTGACCAGCGTCTTGAACAAATTAATAAGACACTACCAACAGGAGTAATAGCAAAAACTGTCTATGACCGTACTATTTTGATCGATAAAGCCATTCATACAGTCAAAAAGAATCTCACCGAAGGTGCATTGTTAGTAGTGGCTGTACTATTTCTGTTTTTAGGGAACATTAGAGCAGCGGTGATTACTATGCTAATTATTCCGCTGGCGATGCTTTTCACTTTTACTGGAATGCTTACAGGTAAGGTAAGCGCCAATCTTATGAGTCTAGGGGCTTTGGATTTTGGGATCATCATTGATGGTGCTGTGGTGATTGTTGAAAACTGCATGCGCAGACTCGCACATACACAGAATCAGCTCGGACGTGAGCTTACTCAAGAGGAACGCTTCAAGGAGGTATTTGCAGCTGCTGGAGAGGCTAGAAGGCCGCTGATTTTTGGGCAACTCATCATCATGGTAGTGTATTTGCCGATTTTTGCCTTAACTGGGGTAGAAGGAAAAATGTTTCATCCAATGGCTTTCACTGTCGTTATTGCGCTACTAGGTGCGATGCTGCTATCCGTAACCTTCATTCCTGCTGCAATTGCTATTTTTATTAAAGGACGTATCATTGAAACTGAAAACCCTTTAATTGCAGTAGCTAAGCGGGTTTATCATCCGATTTTTAACTGGACGATGGGTAATAAGCCCTTGGTGCTAACGATTGCGTTTATTTCTGTGCTCCTTAGTGCACTGATGGTAAGCAGAATGGGTAGTGAGTTTATGCCGAATTTGAATGAAGGCGATATTTTATTACAAGCGATAAGAATCCCTGGAACCAGCTTATCGCAGTCGATAGAAATGCAACGAGAGATAGAGCATACAGTCAAACAGTTTCCACAGGTTGAGAGGATCTTCTCCAAAATTGGTACTGCAGAGATTGCAAGTGATCCTATGCCACCCAACATGACAGATAATTATGTAATGTTGAAACCATCCTCCGAATGGCCTGATCCCAAGCTTAGTAAGAGTGAGTTAATTGCTCAAATCAAGCAGGCTGTAGAAACCGTGCCTGGCAACAATTATGAGATCACACAGCCAATCCAGATGCGTTTTAACGAACTAATATCTGGCGTGCGCAGTGACGTAGGCATCAAAATCTTTGGTGATGATATGGAGGTGATGAATCATGCTGCCGACAAGATATCCTCTGTTTTAGCGAGTATTTCTGGAGGTCAGGATGTGAAGGTTGAACAGACCACAGGTTTGCCTATACTCACTGTGAAAATTGATCGTGAAAAAATTGCCAGACTAGGGGTGAATGTTGCCGATGTGCAGCAAGCAGTGTCAACTGCCATGAATGGCACGGAGGCTGGTGTGCTATTTCAGGGGGATCGTCGCTTTCAGATAGTAGTGCGTATCCCAGAGAATCTGCGGGTAGACATGGACGCCCTTAAACAATTGCCTTTACGATTACCTATCTCAAGTGACAAGGCCAGACCAGTCTATTTGCAGTTAGGTGAGGTTGCAACCTTGGAATTAGCTCCTGGCCCTAACCAGTTTAGCCGTGAGAATGGTAAGCGCAGAGTAGTCGTGACAGCCAATGTACGAGATCGTGACATAGGCTCTTATGTGGCAGAGGCCCAACGCCGTATCGAGCAGGAAGTCAAAATTCCTGCAGGATACTGGCTGACTTGGGGTGGTACATTTGAACAACTAGAATCTGCCAGTAAGCGGCTGGAAATAGTGGTTCCACTGGCCTTGCTTCTGGTTATGATGCTGTTATATGCCATGTTTGGTAATGCCAGAG
>Ga0214919_10010657_pt1 | contig 11596 bp, 8 predicted proteins | sample LL1503_MetaG_FD_177994 | JGI IMG/M metagenome (GOLD analysis project Ga0214919, IMG submission 177994) | Freshwater microbial communities from Lake Lanier, Atlanta, Georgia, United States - LL-1503 | ecosystem: Environmental > Aquatic > Freshwater > Lake | place: USA: Georgia | collected 2015-03-15
CGTATTTTCAAAGTAGACCAAAGATTAATTAGTGCAGAATATAAAAAGCAGCTTTTAGAAAAAGCCGCGCCAAAAGCAGGATTTAGAAAATCCCGCGCGCAAAGCAGCTTTTAGAAAAAGCCGCGCCAAAACGTGAGAGAGGCTAAAGCCTCTCAGTATTTGAAGAGTTTATACCTTATACGAAGAGTTTATACCTTTATACCTTATACCTTAACATACAAATGCTATTTTTTTATTTCTTCCAATACTTTACACCATTTATCCCAATACATATTTTTGCTTTCAATATGTTTATAACACATATCTGAATCATCATTTACAATACCATTTGCACATCTTTTATATTTATTTTTATGTTTTCTAATGAAAGAGCATCTTTTTATATCTGGAAGACTATCAAATTGACTTGTTTTAAATTCTTTTGGGTCTTTATCATATTCTTCATCTGCAATTTCCATATTACTTAAATCTGTTTCTAGACTCTCTTTTTGTGTAATTATTCTTGGTCTTTCTAGACTAAATATTTTATTTACAAAGGATACATATGATTCATTAGAACTCTCTCCATTATTATAATTTATATCTGTAATATATTTTTCATATATATATTTTGCTACATAATTATCTAATCTATTAAATGATTTTAGTAGTCTAGATAAATCATTAGATTGTTCCATTTATTATTTATTATTTATTAATTCTGTATTATTTTGTTTAAATCCTTTTATATATATTTTTTTTTCAATTTTTAGTAAATAACAAAAATTATAAGAATTGTCTAGACATATTTAATTGTTAAAAAATTGAATAACTTAAAGCTATTGTTTTATATTATAAATATTAGTAATTTCAAAACTAAACTTAAAGAAATAACAGAAATAACAGAAATAACAGAAATGGCTGACATTGAAGACAATGAAATATATGATTTATCTAAACAATTAGAATCCTCTAATATAGATATTCCAATTAATATTAAAGAAAATGATAGTAATAAAAAAAGTTCTAAGTCCAAGAAATCTTCGCATTCTCATACGCATACGCATACAAATACGCCACTTCTTGAATTTAATTCTACACCTATTTCAATTTCTACTTGTACATTGACAACTTATTTAAACTCAAAAATAAATTTAGGTTTAATAAGTAGATTTATAAATATTTATGACCAATATTCACCCGAATTAAATGAAAAAGCAGGAGGTCTATATAATTTAGAATTCTATGGAAATTGTGCTAGAGGCGAAACTCTAATTGATAAAATTAAAGATGAATTTAATAATCAAGCCACTATTAAATTTAAATATTGGGGATTTAGAAATGTTAATATTAAAATATTTGCAAATGGAAGATTGCAAATGACTGGATTAAAAGATGAAGCTGAAGCTAAAATTGTTTCAGAATTATTAATAACTATATTAAATAATATAAAAATAACTATTACAAAAGATATACATACACTTACTGAAATTTCAAAAACATATGATTTTCAATTAATGTATGACCCAGATACTAAAGCTGTTACATATTATAGAAAATATTATGATAGATTTCTAAAGGATTATGAATTTGATACAGATTTAGTATATGGTGATAATGGAGGGAATTGTGGAAATGGTGGAAATGGTGGAAATGGAGGGAATGGTGGAAATAATAATTTTGTTAATCTTAATAGAAAGCATTTTATTAAAGGAATACACGATGTTTATAATATAAATTCTGACCCATTTGAGGAAGCCAATAAGACATTTCTTAAAGAAAATAAGTGGAGTGGTGATGAATATATTAGAAATACAATTAATAAAATTGATAAAATAAAGGAATATTTTACTTCTGATTTTGAAAATACTTTATCAAATAGTAAAACATTACTTGAAGTAAAACAAGGTATTGAAGAATTGATAAAAAAATATACAGATTTTAAATTTCCATTGCTAGATAAGTTACTTTCCGATATTAGTAAAAATATGTTTTCATCTGATGCACAAACATTAATTGATATTAAACATGAAATATTTAAATTTAATAGAGTTTATAAACATTTTCTAGAAAAAAAGGTAAATCGTTTAGTTACAATTCGTACTATTGATATTACAATTTGTAATTATGTTAAACAATATTTATTAAAAGAATATGAAAACTCTAAATGTATATTAAATTCAAATGTAGAAATACCAATTGAAAAACTAGAATTAATTATAGAAAATATTACTGAACCTCATAATTATTTTGTAAGCAATATAGAAACAGTTATGATAAATAGCGATTTTTCAATTAATCACAATATTAATCTTAAAAGAATATCAAAATTATTGAAAAAAAGAGGATTATATAATTCATATGAACCCGATGAGTATCCAGGTGTTTTAACAAAGTATTATTATAATGTTAATAATACTGAACAAGGTTTATGTAAATGTACCCCTCATTGTTCTACTAAAGAAAAACATTCTATTTGTACTAAAATTACTATATCAGTATTTAGACCAGGAAGTGTAATTATTACAGGTGCTAGAAATATACCACAATTACTTTCGGCATATGAACTTATTTTAAAAATATTAAAAGAAAATATTGACTATATTAAAGGTATTGAATATGAAGATGATAATAAACATATTGCTCTTATGAATAATGAGTTTAGAAAAATATCTAGAAAACCACGATTATTCTTTATTAAGAAAACTAATATTGTTGATTTTGATAAAATCTGAAAGGCATATTAGAGTTCCTTTCGAACCTCTGAAAGGAACCCAGGTTCCTTTCGAACCTCCTTTTAAATCTTAAGGATATAAATTTATTATTTACATTTTTTTTACTATAATTTTCTTTTTGTTTCTAGACATTTCAAAATAAGTTTCACTAGTTTTTAATAATTCATATATATTATTTATTTATTATTATTGCAAAGTTGCAAAGTTAGACTATGTTTTAACAATTGTATAAGAACTATGCATAATACTTACATACTTATCAAAACATAGTCTAACTTTGCAACTTTGCAATAATTTAATTACATATTTATAATAATTTCAGGTTTATACCAATTTTCTTTTTTTTGTTTCTAGACATTTATAAATATATTATTATTGTAAAATTGTCATAGTTGTCATTTTTAGACCCTATTTTGATAAGTGTATAAGAACTATGCATAATACTTACATACTTATCAAAATAGGGTCTAAAAATGACAACTATGACAATTAATAATTACATATCAATTATAATATTATTTATTTTCCATCCATTAATAACATTATGTATTGTTCCTAAACTATCTTTATAATATCTCTTAAAAAATATATTAGTTCTTAATAATTCAAAGAATTTTACTTTACTATAATTTTTTTTTTTATTTCTAGACATTTCTAAATATATTTCACTAGTTTTTAATAATTCATATATATATTATAAATTTATTATTATGGAAAATATGGAAAAGTTAGACTATGTTTTGATAAGTATGTAAGTATTATGCATAGTTCTTATAAACTTGTTAAAACATAGTCTAACTTTTCCATATTTTCCATAATTTTATTTTACATATCTATAATATTTTCAGGTTTATACCATTTTAATATTATATTCTTATCATCACCATGTCTTTCCATATAATATCTCTTAAAAAATATATTAGTTCTTAATAATTCAAAGAATTTTACTTTACTATAATTTTCTTTTTTATTTCTAGACATTTCTAAATATATTTCACTAGTCTTAAATAATTCATATATATCTTTCATAGTGCTATATTTAGTATTATCTTCTGTATAATTATCCTTAAACCACCCTACAACATCACAACAACTTTCTAAATAACTTTGTGTTCTAGATACTATACTAGATGCTAGTTTAATTACGCTATTATTTGTATGATAATATATTTTATGTCTATCTGTAATAATCTTAAATAAAGCAAATTTATATTTCTCTTGAAATTCTGTTGTCTTATAATAAGCATCGGCTCTATAAATATATTTACTTTCATCTATTAGTTCTTCATCAGTAGTAAAAGATGCTCTGAAATAAATGTCTATTAGCCTTCTTATTTCTGCATCTGTAATTTTATCTTTGAAAAGAGGTTTTTCATTACATTCACATATCATTGTATTATTTAACTCTTTTTGTGTATCACTTTCAAAATGACCCCTTGCTGAGAAACTACCACCACCTGTTAATTCCTTAACTGTTGAATTTTCAAATTTCTTATTTGCGGGTGGTTCTCTAAATACTACATATCGCTTTTTATGCATATTGGCTTTTTCGGGATTACTACCCATTTTAGAATTTTCAAATAATAAGTTATTATTACCTAACATACCATAATTTCCAGTCATCTTTAACATTAAATCGTCTATAACACCCTTTCCATTACCACCTCCGCCATTATAGACTATAAATTTCTCAGGACATCTACCATCAATTCCAGAAGCTAGAATATCTAAGAATGTTTCTCTTTCAGCTTCAATAGGCATTATTTGATTTAGTAATTTATTTACAAATTCTATTTCATCTTCTGTTGGGTCTCTATAATCATAACCAGTAGTAATTGTTATATAGTCCTCTGGTTTATAATCGCGAAACTCACATTCTTTCATATCATAAACCTTGTTATTGAAGCCAAATAACCACCATTTATCATCAAAATTAATATCCTTTCTAGAATTATATTCCTTATAAGTTTCAATTATTTCACGTTTATAACTTATAGTTTTAAGTCTATCAATCTTATTCTTATACTGTTGAAATTCACGTCCTACTGTTTCCCAATATACATTAACTAAAATATATTTTAAGAATTCGTGTAGTTCATTACTTATGAAACTTCTTAATACTACATCGTCTTTTTCCCAATATCTACCATTATAACAATAAAGATTATATGTATTATTTTCTACTTTATAAAAAAACTTATTACCTGCTAATAACTTTATAAAAGAACAAATATCAGTAGGAGCTAATTGTAATGTATTTTTACTAATGATATCAATGGCTTTTGGTTTGTTATCTTGCATAGCATAATAATAAATAGTTTCAACATTATATCCTTTTTCTCTATTTGCATCAAAAGAATTAAATTTTTTAGTAGTTATTTCAATACCATCATAATTTTGCCCTTTGGAGCTGAAATAATTAAATAGTTCTAATCCATCTTCGTCATTTGGAAATATTTTTTTAATTGCCATACCAATTGCAATCCAAGTATTATAATCATCAAATCGTGTTTGTTTATAACAGTTTTCAAAAAATTGCTTATATAAATTAGACCTAAAAATAGATTCACTTAATAATTCAGGATGTATATTATTTGTAGTTTCTATTAAAGATGTAGATGGATTAGATTGTATTGCAATTTGTAATTCATTAGTTATATTTGCATTTGCACTTGCACTTGCTTTTGTCTTACGTGTTCTAGTTTTAGTTTTTATTGATAATGGTGTAGTTATAGGTATAGGTATAATTATCTCAATAATATTTTTAATAATATTATTAATACTAATACTAGATTCTGGTATATAATCAATTACAAAGTCTTTCATATTACCATTAATTATAATGTGTTTAGAAACATCATTAGAATTGCCTTTGTATTGATTAGGACATCTAAACCAATGTTCTGAATAAATACTAGTATCAACACATATAGATACTCTACCATCTATATCATTACTCAAATCATTCTTATATTCTTTAATAAATTCTAAGTGTATTTCCTTGAGTTTTTCGGTTGTTAAATTCCATTTAAGAATAGAATAATGATATGAACCTTCCTTGGAATTATTCTTGGTATATTTGAAATCATTAACTTCAAAATGTAAATTGTAATATGTTTCTAGAAAGTTTTTCAATAAGTTGATAAATGTTTCTATAGATTTATTATAATGGTCTAAGTCACCAAAGAAAATATAAGTAGTTGTTGGATGAATACGAAAATGATAAGAATTATTAACAGTTGTTAATTCTTCAACAATATCATCAATGTTTTCAAATTGTATAAGATTGTCATCAAAGTTGGATGATTTCATAGCATTATATTGCTTGACAGAGTAAATAGAAAAGATATTTGACATTTTGAAAAGTTTATAATAAAAAATTAAAATATTATATTATTATATTATTATATTACTATTTTTTTATATATTATATAATTAAAAGAAAATAAAATATATAATATTAACGAATAATAATATACAATTTTAAAAAAATAAATCACAAATTTTATAGAATATTTATGTTATGTTCCTTAAGTTTTGCTTCAAGTAATTCAACTTTTAATAGTAATTGTGGTTTTGTTAATTCATTATTTGGAATTGTTGTAATTGCTAGTTTATCTTTTTCTAATTTTTGAGATTTATGTTTTTGAATTATAGTATCTTTATTTCTTTCACGATATCGTCTTGATGAATTAAGTATATATTCTGGTAATTTATTAGTCTTGGTATTTTCTTTAATTTTTGTAGTTTCTAATATTTGAATAGTATTGATTTCAGACATCTTAATTAAAGTATTTATAAATATATTATATATTATTGTTCTAAATGATATAATATTAATTTATGTTTAAATAAAAAAATTAACTAAAAAATAAAATTAATAATTTAAAATTATTTATATTCATAATATTTTTTCTAAAAGCTGCTTTGCGCGCGGGATTTTCTAAATCCTGCAATGAGAGGCTTTAGCCTCTCTCACGTTTTGGCGCGGCTTTTTCTAAAAGCTGCATTGAGAGGCTTTAGCCTCTCTCACGTTTGCGCGCGGGATTTTCTAAATCCTGCACGGTATGTTATATTTCTTACACCATTCTCTTGCTTTTTGTATTTGTATTTCAATTGTTGAATCATACCATTTATTATTATTAGCTATTTTATTTGTTTTTATTATATCAATTGCATTATTTATAGATGTTACTTGATAATCTATTATTTCTATATTAATTTCTTTTATTTTGTCTATAAAATCTACTGGTATTTTTTCAAATATATAATTAATTGTTTGATTTTCATATTTATTCCATTTTTCTAATACTTCAAATAAATTTTTCATTAATAATGTATCAATACCTTTAAATCCATTACAAACAATATATTTTTCACTATTTGCAATACGGCTTGTATATGGTTTATATATAACTACCGATTCATATACTGTATATAATAAATATAGCATTTCAGTTGTAAAATATGAATTAAAATCGAAAAATTTACATATAAAAGTACCACTAGATTTTTGACATTCTAAAGCACATAGAATCTGACTAAATATTAATTTACAACTAGATTGTTCTTGATAATTATATTCAACACTAAAATCAAATCCACCATCTGCAGTAACTAAGTTAGAACCATTGGATGATACTTTTCTAACTTTATCATTTAGATATTGTATATTTTCAGTTTTATATATATCTCCTGTTCCATCTGCTCCATTTATAATATTAACTTCTGGATTATTATATAGAAATTGATTGCTTTTATTCCATCCTGGAACATGCACATTTTTATATTCATTTTTATCATATTTTACTAGAGTCATTCCAAATGCATAATCATCGTATTTTTCTTTTCTTACATATCTAACTGCTTCTATAAAACCTCCTGGTCCCTCTGCAATATGTGTTGTTATAATGGCGTCTTTTGTTTGTGGAATATCTGGGCAAAATTCATATATCATTTCAATCATTTTAAAAAAACTACGACTTAATGGTTTTATTAATGAAATACTTCTAGAATCACAATATTTACTTTTAGGATTAAATGCGTGTATAAATTCATATGGATTTGTTATTTTTTTCACTTCTTCCCATTTTGTTGCATCTATATTATTTATTTTATTTTTAGCACGATTTAATTTATAAAAGTATTCTAGATTAATACTTAATATATCCGCAAAACCTTTTTCATTTAATGGTACATTTTCTATTTTAATCTCTAATGGTATTATTTCATATATTGGTTTTAATTTATATTTAAACATTTTAAGTTATTATATTATAGTGTTTTTAGTTATTTACATTATTGATATATATAAGATTAAATGTCTTTATGTAATAAATTTAGTAATTTAGTAATTTAGTAATGTAAAAATATTTTTATAAAAAATAAAAAATTAAAAAAAAATGTATCATAAAAAAATTATAATTTTTTTAGAAATCACAAAACAAATTTAAGAAATATAAAAAGTATATTTTCATTTCATAGAAATGTGAGTTATATGTCTTCCGAAAAGGGTTTGATTACCCCTTCGAGTAACACTCCGACTTGACGAAGGTCGTCCAAATTAAGTTGATAGAAATGATATTTTACCTTTTCGAAGAATAAGGCATATTTGCCTTGGAGAGGCGTTTCATCGAAGTTGATTAACAATCCATCGATATAATCCCTTACAAACAAGAGGTCCTTGTTTTTGTCTTCCGTCGTTTCGTATTTGTCTGACTCTTCGCAGTTACCCAAACGCTCCTCTGCCGATTTACAAGAGCGTGTGTATTCCAACCGCTCTTCTTTGGTTAAGGTTTTTAAAAAATCTTCTTCATAGCTTTGAGTTATAGCTTTTAAAGCAAGTTTGGACGTATATACACCTAAATGCGCCATTTTAGTTTTTATTATAATCATAATAATACAAAAAAAAATTTCAATTTTTGGTATTTTTGATGTTTTTTTCTGTTTTTTCTGTTTTTTTTTGATTTTTTTGCTTAATAAAATCTAAACACAAAACTTAATATATTTACCATATTCATTACTAATACGTTCCCAGACATTATTTGGTAGTACATTAACCATATTTAATTTTAACATTCTAGCATCTTCTGCTGCCATAAATATTTCTTCAAACAATACAAATTTAGGATTACCACGTACAAAACTATCCCTATCAATTTTACAAGGTGTCTTCTTCGTAGCAAAACAACTTACATATGTATCACGTTGTCCTTTACCTAACATAGAAATATTTACAAAATTACCAATAGCCAATGCCATCATTATATTATCATCTTCTTTTTCAAAACGTTTAACATTTTGTTCCAACTTTTCCATTTCTTCTTCTTTTGCAATACGTCTTATAAAACCACCCATTTGTTCTACATTATCAATGTTATTTGGTGAGTTAGGTGCGTTAGGTGCATTTGGTTCTAATTCATCTAAAACTGAATCAATTTCTATAATACTTAGTTTTTCGTTGATAATTGCTTTTTCTTTCTTTGATAATTTTCGTTCTTTCATATCTTTAGGTCTTTCATATTGATATGGTTTCATAATATCTTGTAGAGTACGATAAAATTGTAAACTATTTTGCTTTACATTTGCAAGATGTCTAGCATTTAAATAATTATCACGACACCACTTACGAATACTTGGATTTATTTTTTTTTCTTCATCTGGAATATCTTCTAAATGTTCTTCATCTAATTGTTTTGATAGATTTACTGCTGGATTTACTTCTATATTTTCTAAATCTTCCTTTTCTTTACCTTCTGTATTATATTTAATATACATTCGATATGCTTTTAACATTGACATATAATCACCATATGGGTGCTCGAAGCTTTTCATTACATTTTTATGTCTATTAAATTCTTTCTTATTCCAATCTGCACTCTTTTTCTTATCTGGATAATATTTAGTGAAAAAATTACCTATTCTTCCACCAGCAGAATGAGATAATGCTACAATATCACATAGAGACCTAGATACACCATAAAAGTGACTTGCTATAATAGAACGAGCAAAACAAGGACTAATTACTCTAAATTTAGAAATAGCTCGACCCATAGGTGTTATAACACCTTCACCATTTAGAGTTGTAATTGCACCTAAGGCTTCTAGAGTTTTTAGAGAATTAATAATGAATTTTTCGTGAGGTGGAGAAATAAATTCATCAAGAAAAGAGCGCATTTTTTTAACTGTATCTGCATCTACCATTCTCATCATATCTAGAATATTTCCAGTAATATCAGATTTTTCAATGGATGGTGTAGGATATTTTTGGAATCCTTCAAAATCCCTTTCAGAATAAAGGTGAAAACAGTAACCAGGACGTGTTCTACCTGCTCTTCCTTTTCTTTGTATAACTGCGCTTTGGGCTACCATTTTTTCTAAAAGGGCTCTAGCACGTGTATTTGGTTCATAGGATTCCTCATATTCATATCCAGAATCTATTATATAGATAATACCATCCACCGTAATTGATGATTCTGCTACATTAGTTGTAACTACTATTTTACGTGTATATGGGTAGCCTTTCTCATTTTTCTTAGTTTTAAATAAATTCATATTAGTTGCTAGAGTAGATTCTTCTTTTGAACTAGAACCTTCTAATTTTACACAAAATGGGTTAATTACATAGGATTCTGCTTCTATTTTTTTCAAGGATGTCTTTGATGTCTTTGATGTCTTTGATGTCTTTGATGTCTTTGATTTAGATGTATTACCTGTTTTTTTTTGTGTTTTTGTTTGTGACTTTATATTTTTTATAGATGGTTTTCTATTTTTAATAAATTCGGAACGAAAATCAGACATAGATTTTTCAATACCATTAATAACTATATTAGCATCACCTGCTGATTTAACAAATATCATAATATCACCTTCTGAAGTTTTCTTAAGAAGTCTCATTGAAATATCTACTGCAGTTTTTTTCCAATCGGCAGGTTTATCCATAAAGAATTGTTTTACTTCGTGAGTTGTTTCTGAACCTGCATCTACTTCTCCAAATTTAAATAAAGATGATGGATAATAATTTCGAAACTTAGCTAATTCAATTGTAGCACTCATTATAATTAGTTTTAAATCCTTGCGAGTTTGACATAATTTTTTTAATAGCAGTAATAATTGGTCTGTTTCTACACTTCTTTCATGAGCTTCATCAACAATGATACAACTATAATTACTCAATAAAGGGTCATTACCTGTCATTCTAGAAATAATGCTTCCTGTAGTAGTAAATATGAGTTTCGTTTCTACACCATTTTTATTTGTTTCATTTGTGCCTTGATAACTATATCCAACATGTTCGCCAATTTTTACATCCATACATTGGGCTACAAAACTGGCATTATTACGAGCAGGTAATCTTTTAGGAACAGTACAAACTACTTTACCTTTATAATTAATAGCGTGTAAAGCAATACGAGGGATTAGAATAGTTTTACCAACACCAGTTCCTGCTGTAGCTAGAGTAATTTGGTTATTTTTAATAGTTTCAATAAGCTTGTCTTTATTATTATATACAATTTTATCAGTCCATATTTTAGCAAGATTTGAATATGTAGCTGGTAGCATTTCTCCATTTATATTTTTTATTTCACTTTCATATAAGTTTTTATAAGGTTCATTTGTTAGTGGATTATTATATAATCCATTTGGGTCATTTATACCTAAATTATTTGTTTTGCTAGAATCATCATCTAGAATAGAAATTGATGTTTCTGTTTTTGATTTGGATTTTGATTTAGTTTTTGTTTTACTTAATTTTGGCACGGCTTTTTGAAAAGCTGTTTTGGATTTAACCATAATTAATTATTAATTATTTGTATTATTATAGATTACATAGATATTAAAAAGTATTTATATTTATAAAAAAAAAAGATAAAAATGTAAGA
>Ga0214919_10010658_pt1 | contig 11596 bp, 9 predicted proteins | sample LL1503_MetaG_FD_177994 | JGI IMG/M metagenome (GOLD analysis project Ga0214919, IMG submission 177994) | Freshwater microbial communities from Lake Lanier, Atlanta, Georgia, United States - LL-1503 | ecosystem: Environmental > Aquatic > Freshwater > Lake | place: USA: Georgia | collected 2015-03-15
CGCCGGGATCGAGTTCGGCCATACGCGCCGCAACGGCCGCCCACAGCACGCTGCGGTGAATACCGCCCGGCACCGAGGCGACCTCAAGCAAGGCCATCTCGACCAGGTCGGGGGTGCGCGTGGATGTACTGGTCACATTCATAGGACGGCGCACCGTAGAGGGCTATTGCCCTGCGCACCAGCCCCCGTACCCACCGGCTCCCGCGGTCATGACCTCAACCTCAGGTTGAGGGTTGGGTGGATGCCGTGTCGTTACGGCCATCGGTCGGGGACGAACACGAGGGGCGTGGCCGGGGGTGCCCGGGGGCCCCGTGGCGCTCGGCTGCCAGCTCCACCAGCCAACGGGCATCCTCGTCCATCACCTCGGCGACCACGGTTCCATCTGGGTCGCATGCAACACGCCCCACGGGCTTGCCATCGGTATTGCGAATAGTGATCTGCACGCGATGAGCCACACCGCGACGATAGCGCGGGGCACCTCGGTAGCATGAGTTAATGCCCCCAACGCCTGCGATCCGCATCCTCGTCACCGACGACCACGCCGTGCTGCGATCAGGCCTGCGCCTGCTCCTCGACCGTGAGGACGACCTCGAAACGGTGGGCGAGGCCACCACAGCGGAGGAGGCCATCGACCTCGTGCGCGCCGGTGGCATTGATCTGGTGCTGCTGGATCTGGAGATGCCGGGAATGGGAGGTCTTGAGGGAGCGGAGCGGCTTCGCGAGGAGCACCCCGACCTCACCATTCTGGTGCTGTCGATGCACGCCGAGACCGACGATGTGCGACGCGCCTTCGCGGCCGGGGCCAATGGCTATGTGCTGAAGACGGCTGCCGATGAGCAATTGGTACAGGCGGTGCGCGCGGTCTCCGCCGGCGAGCGCTACCTGCACCCCGCGCTGGGGGCGGCGCTCGCCCAGCCCGCGCCGTCGCGTGGGCCGGTCGATGACCTCTCGCCACGTGAGCGCGAGGTGCTGCGCCTCCTCGCCTTGGGCTACACCAACCAGGAGATCGCGGAGATGCTGGTGGTAAGTGTGCGCACCGTGGAGAGCCACCGTGCGCACGTCATGACCAAACTGCGCGCCAGTTCGAGGGCATCGATGGTGCGCCACGCCCTTGAAGCCGGCCTGCTCGACGACGAACGGGACCAACCACAGTGATCTACGACCACATCCGTGATCTCCCCGTGATCATCGATGAAGTCGCGCTCGACAGGCTCGACCTCGAGGTGTCACCCCAGTTCACCAGGGTCACCACATTGGTGCTCCTGCGCGGCGGCGGGCACGAGGGCGTCGGCGAGGACGTCACGTACGAGGCCGACCAGGCGGTGGCGTTCGCTATTGCCGGGGCACCTGATCTCTGTGGCGAGTGGACTATCCATACGCTGTCACAGGCGCTCGACGCGATCGACCTCTTCCCCACCCCGCCCTCCTGGGAGCCCAGCCGGGCGTACCGCAGGTGGGCATTTGAGAGTGCCGCACTCGACCTGGCGCTGCAGCAGGCCGGGGAGCCCCTCTGGCGTGTACTCGGCGAGGAGTGCGCGCCGGTCTCGTTCGTCATCTCCACTGGCCTCGGCGACCCTCCCGACCCGGGCATCGTGGAGCGCTGGGCGGAGGTCGCGCCGGGCATCGCCTTCAAGCTTGACGCGTCGCCATCATGGACGCGGGAAATGGCCCATGCGCTGGGCGACGCCGTTGATGTGGACGTCATCGACTTAAAGGGCCACTACACAGGCACGACCGTGGGCGGAGGAGCCGATCCGGGCCTCTACGCGATGGTGGCCGAGGAGTTCCCCGATGCATGGCTTGAGGACCCGCGAGTGGATGACCGCACGCGCATCGCACTTGCCGGAGCCGAACCGCGCATTACCTGGGATGCACCCATCCACTCGGTGGACGACATCGCGGCGCAGGCCATTGAGGCCCAGACCATCAACATCAAGCCATCGCGAACCGGGTCGCTGGAGCGACTGATGGCCGTGTACGACCACGCGCGTGCCGAGGGCCTTGGCATGTACGGCGGCGGGCAATACGAACTGGGGCCGGGCAGAGGGCACATCCAGTACCTGGCGTCCATGTTCCACCCGGAGGCACCCAACGACACATCTCCGGTGGAGTTCCACGGCCAGCCCCGTCCGGGCATGCCCACGAGCCCTATTCCCGCAATGCCCGCCCCCATCGGATTCCGCTGGGGGCCGAGCAGCACCTAAGAGGCGGCGGGAGCGCCCTCCATCAGATCGCGCGCGGTCTCCAGACGACCCCACGCGGCCTCTTCGGCACGCTGGTGCTCATCGCCGCTGGCGTAGAGGTGGGCGCCTCGGGAAACGCGCAGGTAATCGGTCATCGCGCGCTCGAGTTCCTCATCGGGACTCATATGGCGTCGGGTGGGAACTTCGCTGCTCACCACATGACCTCCTGACCGTTGGGGGATAACTTAGCGCGGGTCACCGCCCCACGCCCCTCGCAGTCTTGCACGGAGCGGCCCCGACACCATGGCTAAAGTACCCGCGTGGCAATCACGGAGAGCACGCCGACACCGGCGACCAAGAAGACTCAGCGTTGGCGCGGCATCCTGTCGTTTGTCTGCCTGACCATCTCGATTCTCTGCCTGATCGTGGGCAGCCTCTTCGTGTGGGTGCGCGCAAGCGCCTATAACCCCGACGGCTTCGTGAGTGCAGCCCTCAATGTGCAGGGCCAGGTGGGTGTGCAGGACGCCATCGTCAACTACGTCGAGAATGACGTCATCACCCAGCAGCGTGCCGAGGATGCCGCCAGCAAGGTCGTGGAGCAGTTGCCGGTGAGCGCTGATCGCAAGGCATTCCTCACCGGCGTGCTCGCAGCATCGCTTCGTGCCCAGGTGGGCAACATCGTGCAGAACGCGCTCAGCACCGGTGCCGCACGCAAACTCATCTCCAACGTCTCCGAGCGGGCCAGCGAAGGCGTGGTGGCACTGCTGAGGGATGAGCCCGGGGTGTTCGCCTTCCAGGATGACGCGATCGTGTTCAACACCGAGCCCCTGGTGAAGGAAGCCCGGGCGGCAGTGAATGCCAAGCTCGGAACGATGGCCAAGTACCTCCCGGCGCCGCTGGCAGCCGAGGGCTATCCCGTGTACATCATCGCCGAGGGTTCTGGCGTTACGGCCGTGCAGAACGCGATCACGCTCGTTGACCTGATGGCGTGGGTATTGCCGCTGGCGTTCCTCATCCTCATGATCTTGGGCCTGCTGTTGGCACGCGAGCGCAGGTCGGCTGCCTACCGAACCATGATCGCCATCGCAGTTGCTGCGGTGGTGGTGTTCATCGCGCTCCGTATCACCCGCAGCATCATCGCCGGCCTCATCGCGGAGCCAGCATCTGAACAGGTGTACAACGCGATCGTCGATCAGATCGGGCAACGCCTTCTGGCCCAGACGATGTGGCTGGCGCTCCTCGCCGCGGTCGTTGCAGGAATCCTGTGGCTGTTCGGTCCCGACCGTCTGGCCAAGCGCTCCCGTTCGTGGATCGCCCGTCGATCGAAGGACCTTGCAAATGGTGCGCAGAGCGGCGACGGGCGCGTGACCACGTTCGCCCGCGAGTACGCCCGCCACCTCGAGATCGCCGGCGTCGTCGCGATCGCGCTTGTCCTCATCATCTTCACCTCGCTCGGCACCACCGCATGGGTTGTTGGTCTGGTGCTGGCGGTGCTGTGGTTCCTGGCGCTGGAGTTCACGCGGTCGGCGCCATGGATGACGTCACTTATCGGACGCCTGCGCGGCAAGGGCAAGGCCGCCGCCTAGACCCCGCAGGGCAGGGAACGTATGTTCGCTACAGTGCCCACGTGGGCGACCCTGTTGACGACATCATCCGCGTTGCCTCGCTCACGATGAGCGAGGACGAGGCCGACCGCCTTATCGGCTGGATCGCCCTGCGCACCGGTCGCAGCAAGGCGCTTGCGACCGGTGACGACACCATCTCGCGCCTGCGGCACGTTGCCGAACATTGGCTCGATGACGACCAGCGTCGCCGGCTCGCCGGGTGGATCGCACGACGCGTGGCTCTGGGTGAGGATCCGGTACCGCCCGCACCAGGTCAGGGGCGGCGGCGCGCGTAGGCGTCTGGCACCCTCCCCCCATGCCGGTCCTCGCCACGCGCCTCACACGCCTTCTGGGAATCCGGCATCCCATTCTGCTTGCCGGAATGGCCGGTGGGCCAACCACCCCCGAACTGGTCGGGGCCGTATCGGGTGCCGGAGCCCTCGGAGTGTTCGGCGTCGCGGGAATGACGACCGATGCCGTACATGACGCCGTCACACGGGCACGGGAGATTGCAGGCGGCGCGCCCGTCGGCGTGAACGTGCTCATCTCCCCCGCCGTACCCCGACCGGGTGCCGATGCACGCCGCATGGACGACCTACTGGCCCCGCTTCGCGCTGAACTCGGCCTTCCCCACCCCGCGCCATCCCCGCAAACACCCGTGACCCCATTGCAATTGGTGCAGGCGGGGCTTGATGCCGGTGCCGCCGTGGTGGCAACCGGACTGGGTGATCCCGCGCCAGTGGCCGGTCTCGCCCGTGACGCCGGGGTGCCCCTCATCGCGATGGTGAGCACGGTTGAGGAAGCGGTGCTCGTTGTGGACGGCGGTGCCGATGTGGTGGTGGCCCAGGGCAGCGAGGCCGGTGGGCACCGCTCAAACTTTCTCGTGCCGCCAGACGGCGCGGTGCCGCTGGTGGGCACCATGGCGCTTGTGCGTCAGGTTGTGCGCGCGGTGGATGTGCCGGTGGTGGCCGCTGGGGGAATCATGGATGGTGCCGGTATGGCCGCGGCATTGGCCCTCGGCGCGTCGGGCGTGCAACTGGGCACCGCCCTGCTCGTGGCCAACGAGGCAGGTGTTACGGCCAGCTGGCGCGATCGGGTGCGCACTGCCCGTGACGACGAAACCATCGTGACCAGGGTGCTCTCGGGCCGGCCGGCGCGTGGCCTGCCAAATACGCTCATCGCACAGCTCGATGTTCCTGGTGCCATGGGCTGGCCGCAGCAGAACGCAGCGACCAGCGACGTGAGACGGGCAGCGGCGGCGGCCGACCATTCCGAGCTCATGTCGCTGTGGGCCGGGCAGGCCGCGGCGCTTGCAGGACCCGACCGCCCCGCGGCCGAGATCATCGATCAGTTCATCGCAGGTGCGCTGGACACAATCGCCGACATCAGCGCACTGCGTAGCGACTGATCAGGCCGGGCGAGTACGAAGCGGCTCGCGGCCATCTGGGGCATCGGGCAGGCCGGCGCCGAATGCAGGGTTCTGGCATGCCCCATTCGCACGCAACGGGAATGTGCGATCGATCGCCGCAACGCAGATGGGGCGGGGCGGCCGATCGGCACGAATGGCACCGAAGCCGGGGTGGTCCTGCTCCACCCGGGCCAGCTGACCCGCGTCGATCTCGACCCCGAAGATCTTGTCGATGCAGCCGATCCATGTCACGCCGCCCTCCTCGTGCGCGTAGAGACGCGGGCAGGCCTGCGCAACGCACGCCGCCGGGTACACGATGCGTTCGCACCGCACCGGGCACAGACGGCACGACGCGCCATCATCGGAGGCCTCGAGGGCGAGCCGGGCATCTGGGGCGGTGTGGTCGTCCATTGAGGGGCGATTGAAGCCGCGGGTCCAGAGGCAGTCAAGCCCCTCTGGCACCGCCCGTCGCGATCAGGCGACGGCGCGCTCCCCGAACATCGACTTGAGCGATGCCAGGAGGTTGCGATCGCCCGGATCCACCAGATATTCCTTACCCAGGCGCATCCGCACCGGGCCCTCCGGGGTCATCACATCCACCACCACCGACGCCTCGCCCGGATGGTCGCTGATCAGTTGCTTCAGCATGCCCATGTCGGTGCCGGCCACGCGGCTGGAATCCACCTTCAGCAGCAGCCTGTCCTCTTCATCGGCCGGGTCGGGCTCGAACGGCGTGATGGCCTGTGCCACCAGCTTGGTCTCGCCCTCGCCCTTCTGGTCAATACGACCGCTGATGAGCACCAGCGCATCCTCATGCAGGACCTCGCGCGACGCGGCAAGCACCTGCGGCACCACAACCACCTCGATGCCCCCCTCCAAGTCGTCGAGCCGCACAAATGCCATGGGCTCGCCGCGCTTGGTGCTGATGTTCTTGATGAACCCCACGAGCCCACCGAGCGTGACCGTCTGCCCATCGGCGCAGCGTCCCACCTCTCCGATAGTGACGGTGGTGAGCCGCGCCAACTGCTTGCGGCAGTCGGTGAGCGGGTGGCTCGACACGTAGAGGCCAATAGCCTCCTTCTCGCCCTTGAGGAGTTCGTCTTTCTCCATCTCGGGTGCCGTGATTGCGGGGTCGGCGTCGGCCATCCCGGCACCGGCGTCGTCGAGCATGCCGAACAGCGACTCCTGCCCGGCCGCCTGATCATTGAGACGCTTGGCTGCCTGAGCCATGGCGGCCGGCAGCGTCTCGAGCATGCCCGCACGACTGGCGCCGGTGCAGTCGAGAGCGCCCCCGCGGATAAGGCTCTCAAGTGCCCGCTTATTGAGTTGCTGTGGGTCAACCCGTCGGCAGAAATCCCACAACGACGGAAATGCCCCATTGGCCTCCCGCTCGACAAGAAGCGCCTGTACAGCCGACTCCCCCACGGCCTTCACTGCCGTGAGCCCGAAGCGGATCTCCTTCTCACCGGTGACCACAAAGCCCGCACCCGACTGATTGACGTCGGGCGCCAGTACTTCGATGCCCATGTCCGAGCAGGCCGATACATAGAACGGCACGCGGTCCTTGGTATCCATCACCGAAGTGAGCACGGCTGCCATGTAATCGGCGGGGTGATTGGCCTTGAGGTACGCGGTGCGGTACGAGAGCAGGGCGTAACAGGCTGCGTGGCTCTTGTTGAACGAGTAGTCGCCGGCGGCCTCGCACAGGCCCCAGAGGCCCTGGGCAACGTCCCTGCTGCAGCCGGAGTCCATGCAGCCCTGAATGAACTCGTCGCTCAGCGACGCCATCAGTTCCTTGTCCTTCTTGCCCACAGCCTTACGAAGATCATCCGCGCGAGCGGGCGAGAATCCCGCGATGGTGCGGGAGATCTGCATCAATTGTTCCTGATACACCGCCACGCCATAGGTGGGTCCGGTGATGGGCTCCAGCCGCGGGTCGTCAAACCGGACCCGGCTGGGGTCGCGCTTGTTCTTCGCATATGTCGAGATAAACGCCATGGGGCCGGGGCGGTACAGGGCCACCAGCGCCACGAGGTCGGCGAACTCGGTGGGCCGCACCTCGCGCAGCGCGTCCCGCATGCCCGACGACTCAAACTGGAACACCCCGAGCGCATCACCCTTGGCGAGCATGCGGTACGTGGGCAGGTCATCCAGGGTCAACGCCTCAATATCGAGGTCTTCGCCCGTGGACTCGCGGATCAACCGCAGCGCGTCCTGGATGATGTCGAGGTTGCGCAGCCCCAGGAAGTCCATCTTCAATAGGCCGAGGGCCTCCACGTCGTGGTCGGGAACCTGGGTGACCACCGCGCCCTCGTCGTCAATACGCACTGGCAGGTAGTCGGTGACTGCACCCGGTGCGATGACCACGCCGGCCGCGTGCACGCCCTCGTTGCGCACCAGACCCTCAAGCGGACGGGCCACCTCGATGATCCGGCGTGCGCCTTCGTCGGACTCCACGTAGGCCGCCAGCTCGCCACCCGGGGCGAGCGCCTGCTCCAGCTTGATGCCGATGGGGCGCTCGGGCACGAGCTTGGCGATGCGATCGACCTGCCCGTACGAGAAGCCGAGCACACGACCGGAGTCGCGCACGACCGCGCGGGCCAGCAACTTGCCGAAGGTACCGATGCGGGCGACTGCGTTGCTGCCGTACTTCTGTGTGACGTACGCCACCACGCGGTCGCGTCCGCTCACCGAGAAGTCGGTGTCGATGTCCGGCATCGACTTGCGGCCGGGGTTCAGGAAGCGCTCAAACAGCAGTCCGTGCTCGAGCGGGTCGAGATCGGTGATGCGCAGCGAGAACGCCACCAGCGACCCGGCCGCAGATCCACGACCCGGGCCCACCGCCACGCCATTCTCGCGTGACCACTTGATGTAGTCCCACACGATGAGGAAGTACGACGAGAAGCCCATCTCCTTGATGGTGTCGATCTCAAACTGCAGACGGTCCTCGGCAGCGGCCGGCCAGTTGTCCGCGCCGTAGCGGCGGTCGAGGCCTTCGCGGCACAGGCCCTCGAGGTACACGTCGTCGGTCTCGCCGGTGGGCACCGGGAACACCGGCAATTTGATGTCGCCGAGCGGCAGGCTGAGGCCCGAGCAGCGCTCCGCGATCTCGATGGTCGTGTGAAGCGACTCCGGGAAGTCGGGGAGCGCTTGCAGCATCTCCTCCCCCGACTTGATGAAGAACTCCTGCGTGTCGAACTTGAAGCGCTTGGGATCCGACAGCACGGCGCGGGTCTGGATGGCCAACAGGGCCTCGTGGCTGTCGGCATCCTGATGGCATACGTAGTGCACATCGCCGGTGGCCACCATTGAGCGGCCGGTCTCCTTCGCCAGGGTGCCCAGGTGCTGGTTGATGCGCCGCTGTCCATCGATCCCGGAGTCCTGAAGCTCGAGGTAGACGTTGTCGGGCCCGAAGATGCCGGTAAGCGTGTCCAGTTCGCGACGCGCACCGTCAAGGTCGTCGTTCATCAGGCTGGAGCAGACGGTGCCCGATAGGCAGCCCGACAGCACGATGATGCCCTCGGCGTGCCGGCTCATGAGCTCGTGGTCGATTCGCGGACGGCGGTGGTAGCCCTCGAGGTACCCGGCCGAGCACAGGCGGATGAGGTTGTAATAGCCAGTGGTGTTCTCTGCCAGCAGGGTGAGGTGGTTGCGCTTTTCCTTACCCCTGAAGCGGTGATCGGGCACCACATAGGCCTCGAGCCCCACGATGGGTGTGATGCCGCGCTTGGTCGCCTCGCGGTACAACTCCACCGCACCGCTCATCACGCCGTGGTCGGTGAGCGCCACCGCGCTCTGCCCAAGTTCCTCCACCCGATCAAGCAGGCGCGGGATCTTGCACGCGCCATCGAGGATCGAATAGTCCGAATGGACATGGAGATGCGCGAACGGCGGGCTGGTACTCACCCCCCAAACCTACCCACTCGCCCCGACGGCGCCCGAGCGACACACTTTTGTCACGGCGACTGACCCCGCCCGGGGTCTGACCCCATGGGCGGCGGTGTTCGGCGCGCGGGTCCCTCTCAGCCCTTCTTGCGGCCCTCGCTGATCTGGTGCGCCATGCGGCTCTGCAAGCTGAACAGTTCGATAAAGCCCGGGCTCGCGTTCTGCGAGAAGGTCGGGTCGGCGTCGAACGTGGCCAGCGTGCGGTCGTAGAGGGCCCACGGCGAGTCGCGGGTCACCACGGTGGCGGAGCCCTTGTACAGGCGCACCGTGATGGTGCCCTCCACCTTGCTGTTCACGCGGTCCATGAAGGCGTTGAGATCGGCGAGGAGCGGCTCATACCAAAGACCCTCGTAGGCCAGTTGCGCCCACAGGAGGTCGAGGTTTGCCTTCAGCGCATTCTCCCGGCCGGTGCACACCAGCTTCTCAAGTTCCTTGTGGGCCTCGAGGATCACCGTTGCGGCCGGCACCTCGTAGACGTCGCGCACCTTGAGCCCCACCACGCGGTCCTCGATGTGATCCATGATCCCCACGCCATTGCGGCAGGCGATCTCCGCCACTGCGGGGATGAGGTCCACGAGCGCCATCTCCACACCGTTGAGACTGGTGGGAATGCCGTCCACGAAGCCGAGCACCACGTCTTCGGTGCGGTCTGGCGCCTTTGTCGGCGGCGTGATGAGCTGAAAGACGTCGTCGGGCACGGCCTGAGTGAGATCCTCGATGACCCCGCCCTCGCTTGAGCGACCCCAGAGGTTGTCGTCGATCGAGTACGGGCGCTCCACGCTTGACGACACCGGAATGCCGTGCTCATTCGCGTAGGCGATCTCCTCGTCGCGGCCCATCTGCCACTCGCGCACCGGTGCGATAACCCGCAGCTCTGGTGCCAGCGTGGCGATGGTGGCCTCAATCCGCACCTGATCGTTGCCCTTGCCGGTACAGCCGTGGGCGATGGTGTCGCAGCCGTGACGCCGCGCCTCGTCAACAGCCAACTTGGCGATGAGCGGACGTCCCAGCGACGTGAACAGGGGGTAGCCGCCCTGGTAGCGCGCGTTCGCCTTGATTGCCGGGGCCACGTAGTCACGGGCGAACTCCTCGCGCGCGTCGATGACCAGGCTCTCGATGGCGCCCAAGTTGGTCGCCTTCTCGAGGATCTCGGTGAAGTCGTCCTCAGGCTGGCCAAGATTGATGCACAGCGCCACGACCTCGGCGTCGTACTCATCCTGGATCCACTTGAGCATCACCGATGTGTCGAGACCACCCGAGTAGAGCAGCACGACACGGTGCACCTCATGTGGCAGGGCGAGGTACTGGGCGGTCTTCTGGACGGGCGGCATTTCTGACAACGCGAGGAGTCCTCTCGGTTCGCGTGGTGAACGGGCCGGGAGATTACCTGCGATCGGTGCGGTGATGGCGCCACCCCCTTACGGGGACGCGCCATCACCTCCGATCAGTTCTTGCCGTGGTTCGGGTCGAGCGCGACGAGATCCGTATACGGATTGATGGCACCGCCACCACCCGGATGAATCTCAAAGTGCAGGTGGCAGTCGCCCCAGCGCGCGTCACCGGTGTTACCGACGGTGCCGATCTGCTGCCCGGCCGTCACCTTCGAACCGGCGTCCAAGCCGGCCACGATGTCGTTCAGGTGGGCGTAGTAGTACTCGTTGCCCGCAGTGTCTACGAGATAGATCCACACCCCGCCGAGACCGGTCTCAACCCGCGTAAGGCGCTTGATGGTGCCATCGGCCACAGCCACAACCGGGGTACCGCGCGGGGACATGATGTCGTTGCCCTCGTGGGAGCCCTGGCTCCGAGGAGCGCCGAAGTCATTCTCGAATGAATGCGTGCCGCTCACCGGGAAGGCCTTGAGGTACTGAGCCGCAGCCGGCGTCGCCGGAGTAGCGACCGGTGCTGAGGCCACGGCGCGGATCTTGAGACCGAGCTTCGACAGCAACGTGGCGTCGGCAACGCCAGTGGCCCGCAGGTGCAGCTTGCGCTGCAGGATGCGCACGCCGGCACGGGTCTGACGACCGTACGCGCCGTCAACCGGAACGCGGATGCCCCGCACGCGGAGCTTGCGCTGCAATGCCTTCACATCGGCCCCACCAGCGCCCGGTGCCAGCGAACCGGTGGTGCCCGGTGCGGCGGCGGCTGGAGGGGTCGTGGCAGCGGGTGCCGTGGCGACAGGTGCGGATGCGACGGGTGCAGGTGCCACGCCGGCATCGGCGGGCGGCACGCCAGGGTCAACTACTGGAAGCTGCGACGGGCTCCCGACGCCGAAGGCGGCTGGTGCTCCGATCACGACGGTGAATGCGGCTGCCACACCCGCCAGAAAGCGGATTGGTCGGCCGGTCACGCGCACGGCATTGCTCAAACGGTCGATGATCCTATGTTCCTTTCCGCCGGTCACCCGTGTTCGGGCGTTCCTCACCGGCTGTAGGTCACATATGTCGCGGCAGGGG
>Ga0214919_10010659_pt1 | contig 11595 bp, 10 predicted proteins | sample LL1503_MetaG_FD_177994 | JGI IMG/M metagenome (GOLD analysis project Ga0214919, IMG submission 177994) | Freshwater microbial communities from Lake Lanier, Atlanta, Georgia, United States - LL-1503 | ecosystem: Environmental > Aquatic > Freshwater > Lake | place: USA: Georgia | collected...
ACAAAGTAAAGTTTAATTTTTAGCCTAGAAACAGAAAGTTCTCAACTAATAATTTTGATCAAAAAGCTTTTGTTCTTCCTAGCAATCGTATTAAAATTAAAAAATATAAGTTCCGCTAGCAATTGAAAATTTCTTCAATATACAATGTTTAGTTAATTGATGGACCTCTTTTACCAAAAGGTTTTATTAACATCCAATTTCAATAGTTTTTCTTAAGCTATCTCTGAAAAGATTATTGAGGAATTACCCCACCCTATTTGAAATGAAATCTAATTACCAGATTATGGAACTAAATAATTTCTCATTTAAAACATTAAAATATTTAATCAAGTAAAGATGAGATTTGTAATTAAAAAATAAATCAACCAATATGAAAAGGCTAGGTTTACCTTGCATTATAAAATATTGAAATCAAATAGTTCTTATTAAAAATTAATTTAATACTTCAAAATCAGATGCAAATACAGCTATTAAAATCAAAAGTTCATCATGTAGCAATCACCGAAGCAAATTTGCACTATATGGGCAGTCTGACATTAGATGTAGACATTATGGAAGCTGCAAATCTATTAGAAAACGAAAAAATACATGTAGTAAACATTAACAATGGAGAGCGATTGGAAACCTACCTTATAAAAGGTGGACGCGGAACTGGAGTATGTTGTCTCAATGGACCAGCTGCTCGTAAAGGAGCAGAAGGAGATATAATTATAATCCTTTCTTATGCCTTGATGGATTTTGAAGAAGCAAAAAACTTTTCTCCTAAGATCGTTTTTCCAAAAGAAGGAAATCTTTTGTAAAAAATAAAGTCACAACAAAAAATCAGTACGATAAATATTGAATTATTAATTCTTTAAAAGTTTCATCTGCTGCAATCTCTTCTTGTTTTTACATAAACTATATTGATAAAACTACTGCATACAAAGTTCTACAATCCGATCAGCCCACCAAGGTCCTTGCAACACACCCTTGGTGCCTAACCCGTTGAACATATACATCCCTTTATGATATTGGTGTTGCTTAATAATAACTTCCCTATTTTGAGTAGTAGGTCGAATAGCAGACTGATGGTTGATCACCTTGAATGGATTTAGAAGCATATTCTTAAGTTCACCTTCAATCAATAACTTAGAGGCTTCTTCTGGCTTTTCTGAATCATTGTTCCATTGATAAGTAGCTCCCGCTTTGAATGAATTGCTTTCCAGTGGAACTAGATATATTCCATTTTTCTTTATGATTTTATCTGTAACAAAATGTTCACTAGCAATCGTTAGCACATCGCCCTTACAAGGAATAATTATTTCATTAAAAAAAGGGTTATTAATTGCTTTGTATCCCTCACAAAAAAAAATATTTTTAAATTCAATCCCATTGTACTCCATCTTGTCCTCGTTTATCTGTAAATCCGAATATACAAATTTTGCTTCTAGTAATCGGCCATTATTTTTTAGCCAAATTTTAAAATACCTCATCCAGTATTCGCAGTTCACCCATCCAGAATGAGTTACCTCATAGGCTCCATTATTATTATTGGTACCAGATAAGTACTCTAAAATCGATTTTATATAAGGAGCAAAGGAAGGTTCAAGATATTTGCTTTGTAATTGAGATTGTTCCTCTGCCGAATCAAATAACTGATAAATATTGGTTAGGTGAAGAATATTATATCCTATGAGTTTTGATATCTCCTTATAGATATTTATTGCAAAAGGAATTTGTTGGACTGACAAGGGGTGAATTGTTTTTCTCTTGCCACTCAATGGCGTAAACATTCCTGCTGCAATTTGACTTGCAGTTGATTGAGAAGATTGATCAATTAATAAAAAAGGAATATTTTTTTGATGAAGCATAAATGCCAATAGCGAACCGGCAATACCTTGTCCTACAATAACTGTATTGATTTTTTTTATTCCCACCATTCAATAATAATCTAAACACTTTAAAATTGAAGATACTACAAGTGAAATAAATTAAAGCAGCCATTATTTAAAGAGTTTATCAAGAATTGTAATATAGAAGGTTGAATACAATTAATTAAAAATACTAAACCAACTTTATTTAAAAAAGGATGAATCGTAAAATTAGAAACCATTATTTATTTCAACTTCAGCTGGTGATTTTGTAAAAATTGTCTCTTTAGAAATTTCTATATTGTTAGGTCTTTTCCATAAGACGGCTCCACCTTTAATACCATCTTCGTTGGACACCAAGGTTATATTGTCGTCGAGATTAAGAGTTATAAAGCGAGAATTTCCGCCACCAATATATAAATGATCATAGTTAAATACATTCTTAAGTACGCTCAACACCTCTTCCACCCTTTGATTCCAAACAATTTTACCCAAATCTTCAAATACTTTTTTTCCAATATAATTATCATAAATAAATCCTTTGCCAATTGGATGCTGAGAAAGTTCTAGATGAGGGAGTAAATTACCATTCAAATACATTGCAGACCCTAGACCAGTCCCAAGGGTAATAAGAATTTCAAAACCTTCGCCAGTGATCACCCCTAGACCCTGCATGTCTGCATCATTCACAATTTTGACAAGACAGTTAAAATCATCTTGTAAAATTTGTTTTAGATTTATGCTCTTCCACTTATTTGGAGCTATACTTGGAGCTGTATAAACAATACCCTCCTTTACAAAACCCGGGAACCCTATTGAAACCCTATTAAAAGAAGGAAAATCAACAATCAGAGTTTTAATTGCAGCCAATAATTTTTGAGGACCGGGCATAAGAGGAGTTTCCACAGTTTGGTAACCTATTTGCATTTCACCCTCTATATTTAAAATAGTACCCTTAATATAGGTTCCGCCAATATCGATAGAGAGTATCTTGTATTCACTCAAATTTTTCGGCATGGTTTACTTAATTTATTCGTTGAATTACCCTTAAAAAATTGACTTTTCATAGAAATTTCACCAAATTAGACTAGAGAAAAAAGTACGAAAAAAGGATAAGACTCTCAATTAAGACGACGTATCTCTTAAAAACCGTCGAAATATTTAACAATTTTTTAAAATAGACCCTTTTGTAAGGGTAGATCTCCCCAAAATAAGAAATTCTGCTCCACATAGACTTGAAATTTCACAGGAGGTTTAAAGGAATAATATAATTTTCCTTTTTTATTTTACAAAGGGGTAAAATACAAAAGTCAGGGGATAATTCAAAGGAAGAATAGAATAAATAAAAGCGAAATTGAAATCAAAAAAAAATAGTACTCGGGTATTAATTTAAAATAATTTAGATAAAATTAAAACATATAATTTGGGGTAATCAAGAAGAAAAATAATTTTTTAATGTTGCAGATCTAAATTAGCTGATTCCATTTTTTGAATACCGGAGGAAGTTATAGAAACAATCAGTGTGTCCATCTGTTTGGTTAACACCAATCCCTCTTGCTCAAGTAATTCTAAATGCTGTTGAATAACACTCCAATCTTGAAATTGACGTAAGACAATCTCTCTTGGCCGACACAGATAGGTAATAGGATTTGGATCCTGATTAGCAATGTTAAATATGGTTTCTAATGTCTTATAGTGGGCTTCCATTTTATAAATATATTTCAAAAAAAAATCAAGTTTATAAAATTTATTAACAATTTTTAGTTAAAAAATTTTAGACCTAGGTTTTGAACCATTGAACCCATTGATAATCCATTCATATCAAACATTTTTATATAGATTATAATGTTATTAAATAATTAGACTTCTATAAAAAAAATAGAATTCTTTGGTTCAATTTAGACCTATAAAACAGTTGGTTTTTTTATCGGAATATTAATAGTAAGATTTCGGTTTAACCACAGTAGGCGACATTTTAAACCTAAAATTTTAAACAATTATTAGAAACTAATTTTCACAATAGCAGTAACTATTTAAAACTTTAAAAAGATATTTTTAAAGTTTTTTTAAACAAAATAAATTTATTTTATTACGAGTTAAACCAAATTGATTTCCATGAATTAACTACAATCAAATCAAGGAATTAAATTTAGTTAGTTGATAAAATATAATTCAACAATTAATAATAAATAGATAATTTTCTTTGAAATTATAACTTGTATTAAATTGAAATTTTTCGATCTCTAGCAATTACTTTCCATTCATCAACCACAGTATTTTTTTTAATCAACAATGCAGTATTGTACAAGGCTACGGTAGGACAAATATGGAATGGAACACCATACAATATATCACCTACTTTATAATTTGCTAAACTAGGTACTGTTACTACCAAATGCTCTTCACTTTGTGAAATGGGCAATGAATCAACAGCGTTTAAAAAATAAATACGAGGCAAGGGGCTTTCCGCTGCTACTGATTTATAGCCTAGGTCAGTGGTAATGGTCTGTTTATCTACAATTGAAATGACCCTAGTTATTACAAGGGATGCACAATCAAAGGGCTGATCTGGAAACAAGGTTTTATATCCGTTATCCCAGAAAATAAATGTCCCAGGACTACACTCAATATTTTCGAATTGAGCATAAACTGAAAAGGTAGTAGAGCCGCCTGCAATAATTACGATCTTTTCATTGTTCGCAGCTTCTATTTTTTCTGCAAGCATCTTTACCTCGCTATAAGCTGCTGCTACTTTCTGCTTTCTTACTTCAATATCAGTCTCCCTTATATGCCCATCATACACGTGAAGACCAATTACATTTATACTTTTCAATAACTCAAGTGCTTCAAATAAAAAAAAAGCCTGGTTGGTTAAAATTCCAGTTCTGTTCATCCCTGTGTTTATATCTATAAAAATATTCACTGACAAAAAATGTTCAGAAAAAATAGTTGACAAGTATTGAGCAGATTGAATATTATCCACTACGCAAGAAAAGCTAGTAGTAGGATATTGAATTATTAACTTTAGAAACCGATTTGCCTTGGGCCCCACAGGTTGGTATGCTAGCAATACATCTTCTGCACCAATCATAGCAAGCATTTCCGCCTCTGCAATAGTGGCACACTTAAATTTATAGATTCCGGCTTCCTTCATCATTTGGCATACTTCAGCAATTTTATTGGTTTTTACATGAGGACGTAGTCGATCCACCCTGTTATTTACCATTTGCAGTAAGCGCCTTATATTTTCGTGTACTCGTTCCTGGTAAATGACCAAAGCAGGAGTATCAATGGCCTCCGTATTATTTATTTCATACCAGTGCATGATGATATTTTAAACTTTCTAATACCTTAAAAAATGATGCAATACAATACAAAATCGAGTTAACTTATTCTAACTCAAATAAGGCTTCTATTTCTACTGAAATATTATCTGGAAGAGAACCCATACCCACAGCACTTCTCACACCTACCCCTAGATCATCACCCCAGACTTTTGCAAATAATTCGCTGCAGCCGTTGATAACAAAAGGATGTTTTTCAAAATTTGAAGAACAGTTAACCATTCCTAAAACCTTCACTACCCTTTTGATTCTATTAAAAGATCCTAAATGGTTTTTGAGTGTTGCTAAAATGGCTAAACCTACTTGCATTGCTGCTAATTTCCCCTCCTCCATCGTCATAGCTTCTCCAATGCGCCCTACAGTCAAAGTGCCGTCAACGTTTAGTGGACCATGGCCAGAAACATAACAAAGATTTCCAGAAATTAAGCAAGGCTTATAAACTCCTATCGGCTTGGGTGCAGGGGGCAAAGTAAGATTCAAAGCATTAAATCTTTCATCAGGTGTCATACAATTTTTTTTATCAATGAATAAAATAATTAACAATCAGCACGGAAATAAGTCCCATCACTGAAACAAGTGATTCCATCAAGGACCAAGTCTTTAAAGTATCTTTAATCGACATATTAAAATACTCTTTAAACATCCAGAAACCAGAATCATTTACATGGGAGAACATCATACTTCCTGCTCCCGTTACCAACACCATCAAATTGGGGTCTACTCCAGTGGTGACAATCATTGGCCCCACAATACCTGCAGTGGTTAAACCCGCAACAGTTGAAGAACCTAGTGACACTCTAATAATAGCTGCAATACTCCAGGCTGCCAATAGTGGATGAATATTTATATCACGCAGCATTAAAGCAATTTGATCACTTATGCCTGCTTCAATCAAAACTTGTTTTAAACCACCTGCTCCGCCCACAATCAATAATATAATAGATATATCTCTTATTGAATCAGTCATTGTTTGCATCAGGTCCTTTATCTTTTTACCATTTTTTAAACCCAAGCTATAGGTTGCAAATAATACGGTAATCGTCATCGCTACAATTGGATCTCCTAATATATTACATGTTTTAGTAAAAAAATTTTTAGAAGAGGTAATGAGTGTTACAATTGTATTTAGCCCAATTAATATAACGGGTAATAAAGCAGTTAAAACACTATAAAACATGGAAGGAAGTTCATCATCTGGAATATCCTTTCCTTTAAAAAGCTCCAATGGTTTGATGGTATACTTTTTTAAAGTAAGAGCAAATAATGGACCTGCAACTAATATTGTTGGAATAGCGACAAACAAACCATAAAGCAATGTAAGTCCAAGATCTGCATTGAATTGTTTTACCAATACAGTTGGAGATGGATGCGGTGGAAGAAAACCATGAGTCACAGACATTGCTGCCAGCATAGGCAACCCAATGTAAACCGCAGAAATATTGTATCGATAAGATAAGGTGATGATAAGAGGAACTACCAACACAAATCCTGTTCCATAAAAAAGTGGGATACCAATAATAAAACCTGTAAGTAATAAGGCCCATAAAATATATTTTCTACCAAAGATTTCCATTAAACCCGTAGCAATTTTTTGGGCGGCACCACTATCAGCAATTAACTTGCCCAACATAGCACCCAGACCAAGAATTATTACAATTGAACCTAACAAATCGCCAATCCCCTTTTGAAGCGCATTGGTAATGGTAGAAATATCCATTCCATTGGAAAATCCTATTAAGATAGAAACCAGGATAAATGCCAAAAATGGAGAAATTTTAACCCAAGTAATTAATAGTATTAGCAGCAACATGCCAATAAGAAGGATAACAAATGACATAACAACAATAATAAGTTAAACTAAAGATATATAAAATCAGTATCATCCCGTTCAATGCAATCAATATCTCTAGAAAATATATTTTAATAGTAAAATAATAATAAAGACCATTGTTACCAGTAGGAATAGGTCAATCCAGATTTTTTAAATCATATAATATTATGTTAACTTAGACAATCGAAAATAGTTTTCAACAGCTTTACTTACTTATTAAATGGTATTAAAATTATCAACACCTTGGTTTTTTAATTTATATTACAGAAAAAAAGCATAGTGATAGTGTCTTTCCTTTTTTCAAAATAATCAATCAATATGAGACAAACCAACCTTTCCAACAGATTGTATTCTTTGGACGCCTTGCGTGGATTTGACATGCTATGGATCATGGGCGCGGATAGATTATTTCATGCACTCGCAAAAGTATCCGACAATTCTATCATCCAAACTATGTCCTTTCAATTAGAACATGTAGCCTGGAATGGATTTGTTGCCTACGACATGATTTTTCCATTGTTTATTTTTTTAGCAGGAGTATCTACTCCTTACTCTATAGGTAATTCATTAGAAAATGGTACTTCTAAAAATCAACTTCTTTTAAGAGTAATTAAAAGAGGATTGATACTTATTATATTAGGTGTTCTTTATAATAATGGAGGTTTTCAAATTAAGCCACTCTCTGAAATTAGATTTCCTAGTGTATTGGGAAGAATTGGATCTGCCTATATTTTTGCCAATATTATTTATCTATATGCCAGTAAAAAAGCACAGCAAATATGGCTGGTATCCATACTTTTAGGCTATTGGATCTTGCTAAGATTTACTTCTGCACCAGGTTTCGAATTAGGGGATATGACAATGGAAGGTAACTTTGTCTCTTATGTTGATCGGCTATTGATTCCTGGAAAATTGCACCTTACCGTTCATGATCCAGAGGGATTACTTTCCACCATTCCTGCAATAGGAACTGGACTGCTAGGTATTTTTACAGGAGATGTTTTAAAAAATCATACGGCTACTCCCTCTAAAAAAGCAATGGGAATATTTATAGCGGGTGCAATTTCAGTAGCTCTGGCGCAATTGTGGAATTTGGTATTTCCAATCAATAAAAATCTTTGGACCAGTTCTTTTACACTTCAAGCAGGCGGATGGAGTATGATTTTAATGGCAATATTTTATTATATCATAGATGTAAAAGGATTTCAAAAATGGGCTTTTTTCTTTAGAATAATTGGCATCAACTCAATACTTATTTATCTATCTGGTGGATTTATCAAATGGGACTACGCTGCTAAAGAATTCTTTAGATGGATGGAGCAGTTAGCAGGTCCCCCATTAGATGCAGTATTAGCAATAGTTTCAATCTTAATAATAAAATGGATATTTCTTTATATCATGTATAAAAAGAAAATTTTTCTTAGAATATAATGGCCAACTATTAAGAAAGAATCTGTTTTATAAATCGTTAATTATGTTAGAAATTTTGATACTTTCATTTTTATAATTTTATTTTTAGACAGCTTGTTTTTTAAGGAAGTATATTAAAATCGGATTGTTTTGGAAGAAATAGAAAATATACAACTACAAAAATTAAATATAATAATAGAGAAAGAATTAACTTATTTTAAATCAATCGGCTAAATTTATATTGATTTTATTTAATTTAAAAAATTTACTAACTATTGAGAAGACTTTAATTAAAACCAATCCCTTTTAAAATAAATATAACTTTAGTAAAACAATTAGTAGATGAAAAATACTTGTTGGATAAGTCTTTTATTATTCTTTACTATTTTATTTAATCAAAATAGTTCTGGTCAAATAAATCGAAGGATCAATATTCCAGGAAGATTACAATGGGATAACTCCAATGGTTATTGTGGCGAAACTTCCATTCAAATGATTGGCTTATATTATGGAAATTATATATCACAAAATATAAGCAGAAGTATTGCAGGGGGTAGTCAAGTATTAATTGGAAATAACAATGGTGAAAAGACAATCGATAAATTAGCATTCACTTTTGAAGTATGGGATTTCAACAAAACTACTCCTCAGTATCAAGAGTATCTTGTATGGCTTAAAAAACAATTAAATAATTCTCACCCCGTAATTATCACCGCATATATAAAAGGTATGAGTGACCCTGATTATGATCATATCTTACCTGCTATTGGCTTTACTTCTTCAGATACTACCACTTTTCATAACACCGACCAACTAATTTACAACGACTGTTACGATAGTAGTTCTTATTCAAGAACCTTTCAATCAATCTGGGATTTAAGAAGTATGATCGGCAATGGAGCCAACAATAAATATTGTATACCAAAAAATATAAATTTTGGTTGTGCTGTAACGGGAATTAAAGATGATCAGCATGTAACCAAACCTATTCATTTAACACTTGACAAATGGAATGAACCGAACGTTTCTATTGGAGAGTCTGCAATTATGATGAAAAGCAAAATAAATATCGACTCACTTAATATAGGAACTAAATATGCATTGTTGAGGTATAATAATTATACATCTGTTCCATCTTCAGGATTTAATCCATCCAATGCTTCTTCGGTAGTATATTTTACAGCTACCGCAAGTAGCCAAGTTTTTACAGATTCATTTATGTCTAATACAGCAGTATTTTTTAGATGCATCCCTTACAATTATACCAGTAATTCACAAGTAAATATATCAGCAACGGTTTCTACTCAACCCAACTGCTTAGTACCAACAGGCACCATCACCGCAAGTTCAACAACAACCGGTGTAACATTTAGTATCGATGGTTCAATTTACATTAATACAACTGGCATTTTTTCAGGTGTACGTCCAGGAACCTATAGTGTCACTGCAAAAAATTCAAGTAATGATATTAGCGCTGCAGTTAGCGTAATGGTTATGCAGCAGCCTGCATCACCAGCGGTACCCATAATAACTTCGGGATCAAGTACCACATTTTGTCCAGGAAATTCAGTAACACTAAATAGTAATACATCTAGTGGGAATCAATGGTATAAAAACGCTATTTTGATTAGTGGGGCAGCAGGTAACTCTTTCATTGCTTATGAAGCAGGAACCTATACGGATAGCATATCAAATACAAATGGTTGCAAAACTGGTTCTCTACCAAGCATTGTTATAGTAAAATCTACTCCAACCAAACCTACTATCAATTGGAATGGAAATACCTTTTCAACCAACTCTTCAGCTAGTTCTTTTCAATGGTCGGTAAACAATGTTTCTTTATTTGGAGCAACCCTAGCAACCTACAAACCTTTAACTATTGGTTTCTATAAAGTTCAAATTACAAATTCAGATGCTTGCAGTAATATTAGTGATAGTTTTAACCTAGTAGTCACAGCCATCAAGAATTCTCCTACTACTTCAAATACCAATTACGCAAGGATTTTTCCTAATCCAGCTTCTCCTTTTTTACAGATTAAATTAAATGAATCGCCCAATACTACACTCGACATTCAATTAATCAGCAGTGATGGAAGAATCGTTCAAATGGAAAAAACTAAAAATAAAATAACCTCCATACCAATCAGTAACTTACCTTCTGGAAATTATTTTATCAAAATCATTGGAAAAAACTATTACCAATCGGAAAGTTTTATTATTAATAAATAATTATATCAAAAAGAGGCTATACCATGAATGATAAAGCCTCGCCTTGATAGAAACATTTTTTACTTCAACTCAGTAATGAATTTTCCATTTGGAGTTCTGATTTTCTTCATACTAACCAACCAATCTTTGCTTGCATCTCTATAGCCAATTGGTAATAGTAAAACACTACGCAAACCTTTTTCTTTTAAATTCAAAAGCTCATCTATAGCAGTAGGATTAAAACCCTCCATAGGGGTAGCATCTACCTTTTGCTCAGCTGCAGCAACAATAGCAGTTGCAAAGCTGATATAAACTTGTTTAGCGGCGTGATTGAAATTTTCTTCCGCTGTTTTAGAAGAAACTGATTTTAACAACATGTTGCGGTAGTCGTCGGTTGCACTGGATGGCAATCCTCTTTCTTCATTATTTCTAGCAAACACTTCATTGATTCGATCTTCCGTATAATTATCCCAAGCAGCAAAAACCAATACATGAGAAGCATCGATAATTTGACTTTGACCATGTGCTAGGGGTAAAATTTTTCCTTGAAGTTCTTTATTCGAAATGACTATAATTTCAAAGGGTTGTAATCCAGATGAAGTGGGTGCAAGTCTAGCTGCTTCCAATATATAATCTAACTTTTCTTGAGGAACGATTTCCCCATTCATTTTTTTTGTGGCATATCGCCATTGAAGGTCATTCAGTAAACTCATAATTATATTTTAATTTATAACGCAAATTTAATTAAATATTGCCGGGTTAATTCGAATAAAAAAAGATTAATAAAAAAATAGCAATGGATCTTCAATAAACTTTTTAAACCAGTTATCCATAATCGCAACTTCAATTGAAGGCATAAAAAAACCGAAACCCTTGTTGTTATTGAGTTTCGATTAGTGAAATTAACTAGCTGCAGTACGAACTTTTTAAGGCAAGGTATTGAGTTGATATT
>Ga0214919_10010660_pt1 | contig 11595 bp, 6 predicted proteins | sample LL1503_MetaG_FD_177994 | JGI IMG/M metagenome (GOLD analysis project Ga0214919, IMG submission 177994) | Freshwater microbial communities from Lake Lanier, Atlanta, Georgia, United States - LL-1503 | ecosystem: Environmental > Aquatic > Freshwater > Lake | place: USA: Georgia | collected 2015-03-15
TTCGCGCACCCCCATCCACCATTTCCATTCGAGACTGGCTTTTTAGCAGCATCACTATAACAATAATCGCAAATGCCATTATCTGTAGTAGGAGTAACTCCATTAGTGGGAGTAGGGGTGGGAGTAACACAACAATCACACGACACCGTACCCCTCTTTAGCACGATTTTACCATTTGTAAGTTTGATTGTCACGATATATTTAACAGTTTTCTGTAGCAGTCCACTGAAGAACTCCGTTTACAGAAGTTAAAACATATGTTCCGACAGTTGGAGGAACAGGAAACGCAGAATCACCACCACCACCAGTAGTAGTCGGAGATGTGGGTTGTGGAGTATTACTTGGCGGACACTGATAACAGCGCACTGTCTTTCCAGCGCTAGAACAATAGAGATATGCAAGTACTCCAGTCTGACCATCTGGGCAATTATTTTCGGTACTCTGGAATCCACACGCGCTACATTCAGCATCTGGCGTTGCTGCAGGAGTGGCAACTGGTGTAATAGTAACGCCGGGCGTAAGTGGAAAACACCAACCGCACTGCAGCGAATAGTTAGTACCTTTACACGGCAAGGCGGTGCTTACCGGCAGTGACCCATCTGCGCACTGCCATCCACCATTTCCATTCGCGACTGGCTTTTGGGCAGTGTCGTTAATACAATAATCGCAATCATTATCTCCATTATTAGTAGCTACAGGAGTTTGGGTAGTCGGCTGGGATGTGGGACCGGGAGGCGCGGTAGGCGGTGGAGCGGTCGGAGGCGGAACAGGAGGAGTAGGCACAGGGGTAGTTCCAGTTGCAGCGGGTGTCTGAGTTGGATCAAAACACCAACTACACGGCACAACAGGAGCGCCAGGGGCATTCTTACAAGGCAATGCGCGAAGTTGCATCTCGCTTCCATTCTTGCATCCCCAGACTGGCCCATACCCCATGTTCCACAGAACTATTGGCTTTTCGGCTTCGTCACTAATACAATCATCGCAAAAGTCACCTATAGTAGGAGTAACTCCATTAGTTACAGTGGGCGTCTGAGTTGGACTAACTCCATTAGTTGCAGCGGGTGTCTGAGTTAGATCAAAACACCAACCACACGTCACAACAGGAGCGTTAGGTTGATTCTTACAAGGCAATGCGCGAAGTTCTATCTCGCTTCCATTCTCGCATTCCCATCCTATCCCATACCCAACGTCCGCCATAGCTTTTGGCTTTTTGGCTTCGTCACTATAACAATCATCGCAAAAGTCAGCTGTTGCAGGCGGAGTAGGAGTAACTCCATCAGTTGGAGTAGCTGTTGCAGGCGGAGTAGGAGTAACTCCATCAGTTGGAGTAGCTGTTGGATCAAAACACCAACCACACGTCACAACAGGAGCGTTAGGTTGATTCTTACAAGGCAATGCGCGAAGTTCTATCTCGCTTCCATTCTCGCACTCCCATCCTATCCCATACCCAACGTCCGCCATAGCTTTTGGCTTTTTGGCTTCGTCACTATAACAATCATCGCAAAAGTCAGCTGTTGCAGACGGAGTTTGACTTGGAGTTTCAGTGGGCCAAGGGAAAGCGCAAGTTATAGTAAAATCTGCATTTTTGCACTTGACCTCCTTACGCCAACAATCCACTATTTGCCCAAGCTCTTGACCGCCCTCAATACATCCATATTCGCCATTGAACAATGTGGGAGCTGGATAACCACAGTCTTCACAAATATCTGACGGCGTTGAAGTTGGAGTTTCGCTTGGTGTCTGACTTGGAGTAGGTGTTGGTGTCTCACTTGGTGGCGGGGTTTCCCCCTCCACTATCATTCTATTCCTAATACACGCACCACCTTTTATAGATAAAGACGACATAAAATTCCTACATTCTCCTATTTATTCATATAAATACACCATCTATTACTTATAAAATTATAATATTTCATTTTCAAGTAGACGAATTAAGCGTTATGCCAACAGGAATATTTATTGCTCCAAAATTAGTATTAAAAGTTAAATCACCATTAAGTGCGAAAGTACCATCAGAACTCGCATATTCCGAAAACTCTCCGCGATCTAAAAACGACAAAACAACTTCCGCCGAATCGCCTGGCTTTATTTTTACACCACTCATGTCAGAAGATATGCTATAACCATAAGTTGGGAAAAAAGAAGACGCAGAAAACACCTTAAAACTCTGAAATGAATCATGCGAAATATTTTTCAAAAGACCAGTTATTGGACTTCCACTTATGATATTATTACCAAGAAATTCCAACTCATATAATGGTTTCGATTGACCAAAGACATTCAATGAGAACTCAACGGGGCATCCAGACGTTGAAAAAATAAAACCATCAAAAGATGAAGAATCACTAGATAGTTTTGAGCTCAAACAAATTGGAACATTATTTATATAATAACCAAAATTTCCGCTGCAAAAATTACCGCTAAGCTCAAGAGCTTCAAAAGGAGAATAAGATCTCACAAACCTACCGTGACAATCAAATACTCTGCCGCTTACAAATGAAAACAGAACACATGAAGCATCATCACCCGATACATAAATACTAGAAGCGCCGCTTGAATTATCTTTAAATAAATAATCACAATTAAATGAAAAGCTGACCTGTTCAGCAAAACTTCTAAAAATATTTCCACTTGATAATAGCATATTTAAACTATCTAACTTGGATAGCCGGAGCAGATGAATGTGACCCGTTATGGGTTCTAGACAAATCCTGGTGAGGAAAAGATGAAGGTCTGGTGGAATAAGAGTAAGTGGCTGTAAAGCCCGAATCAGAAATAGACATATCTATAGACTCCAAGCCTGACGAAACACCCATTGGTAATGCTGAAACAAATCCTGCGCACGAATATACAACTTTTGAAACGCCTTGTTTCTGAGCATATCCAGTACGACTTTTTAAATCCGCAGGAGTTAAATTGTCTTCTTTAAGCTTATCCGCAGTTGTTCTATTTTCAACTATCAACCTAGTTTCTATTATGTTTTCAGTAGAGGAAGTACTGCCATCAACATTTGAAACAAATTTATTATCTTCTGATGTATCAAGCTGAGCCTCTACGGAAAAATCAGCGGTTGCATATCCCTGATAAGCCCCCTGAGAAGACGAAAGTACTTTGACCGATTTTGAATTTAATGAAATATTAACGCCAACAGCATTTCCTCTATTTTTCAGCCCAGAAGACGGCTGTTTTTGCTTAGCTTCATCTCTAGTATCAGGATCCGCGTCTCGCTGTTCTTTCATCAATTTTTCTTTTGCGGAAATACATTTTTCAGAATTCAAATCCTCTAATTTGCAAGGTTCCGGCTCGTCACCAGTTTCCTGGTCCGAATAGAGGCTTTCTTTACTATTAGAACCACTTGTGTAAGTAGCAGAAAACTTTATTTTCTTATCGACCAAAGCGCGGGTTGGAAAAATCAATAAAGTATCATAAGTTTTCGTGTCGAATGGAAGCTTTAAAAGCCCAAATTCCTTCTGCAACTTAGAATCAGACTGTAGCTCTTTTTGATAAGGTATAAGTTTTTGTAACGCAGCATCATCTATCCCCAACTTTTCAGCAGCCTCGGCGCTACCGATAGTTGGACCTGGAGCGCCCCTGGTAAATACCTTTAACCCCTTCATTGAAGTACTTGGAGCGTCAGCATCTTCAAGAGTATCACCCTCGGGTTCATAAGTAATAGAGCTTTTAGTTATGAGGTTCTTAGAGCAAAAAGTATATGAACTTGACCTATTGTGTCCGCATCTATAAAAATTACCAATTTTATTAGTAAAAATATCCTGCTCTAGCGACGACCACATCTCCTCTATCCCCTCATCGTATTTAGCCAAGCAGGCAAAATAATCAGCATCTAAATTTTCAATAGAACTACCAGAATAAGCAACCATATCAGCAACAACCTCGCTGCATTTTGCTTTATTTAAAGCGACAGCAACCAGATTCATCGCGATAAATTTATGTTCACCAAGCCCGATAGAGTCACCCCACTTATTAACAAATGAATAATTCCAAATTTTCCTTAATGTTGGGGACACATACCCGAGAGCCGCACTTGTTATAAAATCCTCCTTACTTCTGCCGGCTCCCCAGTTTGTATTGGATCTAGAGCCAGAATCGGCCACACCTCCCGAAGTAGAACTAGTAGCAGGGGGGCCCGTAATACTTTTATCTATAAAATTATCAATCGTATAACAGGAAAGAGCATAAGTTGTATAATTAGTAATAGATTTAGAAACCTGTTCACTTTTAGGATTATATGGCTTTGCAAAATAATCAACACAAACCTGATTAAACATCCCCTCGCAAGACTTGTACGTTTTCTTTGAGACGATCTTCTTATCAGAAACATTGGGAAGAGAAACAACGGAAGAATTTAAATTTATAAATTCTAAAGTATTAGCAGAATAATCCCAATAAAAAGAATACCCAAAATCCTGACACCAACTATTCAACACCGACCTAAGCGTTCCCTCATAGGTTTTCCTTATTTTATCATCACTAATCGAAAGACTCGAAAGGCCGCTTACTTTAGCAATCTTTGTAAGATCACTAAATTTATAAGACGAAGCCGGACTATCGCACCCACCATCACCAGGCTCCTCACTTCCAACCACTAAAATATCACCAACCTTGCGATTTTCTCCATAAACATCAACCGAAACCTTGCCATTTTTATATAATTTTTTAACTAATTTAAGATTTTTTAAAACATAATATCCCTCATCGGCTTCAAATTTAACATCAAAACTTTCAGTCTTCTTAGTGCCCGCTAACCCTAAAATTTTACGTCTAAATACGCATACAAAAAGTTTATCTAAAATAACACTTTTATCTATCAGCGTGATAGATAGTATATTTCCAGATAATGATTCCTCTAATTCGTAAGAATAAACATATCCACTAAAACTAAAACTCCCAAATACTATAGAAGCGTCAGCCCCTATAGTAGGCAAAATATACGTACCGCTACTATTAACCACCTTATAAGTAACCTTAGAAGCTTCAGTAGAAAAAGCTCTCTGAAAATCTATAGAATAAACGACTCCTCCGCCACTAGATGTTGCACTTATTTTTGGTATTTTCTCTATAGCCATAAGCTTATATTATAGTTAAAAACACCACAAATCAAATTAAATATTCCAAAAATCCTCATAACTAGAATAAACCAACTGATTTAGAGTAGATTCGGTAGATATACAACCGCTAAAAAGAGACCACTTGGATATCTCGACATAATCACTATCAACGCGCTGTCTCAACCCGTTAACGTAAAGCTGAGAACAATTATTAGCAAAACGCTCTCCGCCAGACAATTCAAAATAACCCAAAGACCCAGAAATATATTTTTTCCCAGATGATATATAATTATTATTAATTTTAGTTAAAACAGAAGAAGAAGGGATTTCAAACGAAAAACCAGTCGCAGAAAAGTCATACCCGCTCAACAGCTTCACACCATTTAAAAAAATAGAATAATCTGGGTAATTAATTGAAAATAAACCATTAAAATCTGAATAAGCCGGGAAACCGCCTGTCAAATACACAGACTGTCCGCTAATATTATTAGAATGATCATAAATTATAGTATCCAAAGAGCCAGCGTAACCATTTGATCTCAATATATTTCTATCTAAAAATATATTTCCAGTTATATTATATTTTTCTACGCCCGAGTCTAGATACATGAACCCACCACTCTCAAGCATTAGTTGCCCATTATTAAAAAATAAATTTTTAGCAGATCCGCTATTCGAGCTAGAAATTACGTAATCATTCAATACATTATTAAAAGCAGGTATTAAATTAATATTAGAATATGGTTGACCAGTATAAAAATACGATTCGCAGTGACTAATATTTCCACAATCTTCAAAAGAATAAATACCGTCAAACCCCAGTGATGAAATAAAATCCAAGTCAATCTTCATATCTGCTGGGTAGTATCCAGTAGTTTCATAACAAGTAGTAGAAGGAACTGAAATAAAAGTATTACCAGTTAATACCCCCGTAAGAGGAGTAGTTGTATACACTGGAGTAAGAGTCAAACCAGATCCCGTACATACATAAGTAGATCCACTTGTATAAATTTCTCCCGTCAAAGCGGTTCTTATATATGCTGGAGAAGCGACGCCATTAAAACCAATTGGACTTCCAATATATTTATCATAATATCCGGTTATACCAGTTCCAACCAAATAAGAATAACCACTATTAAAACAACCGCTAGCAACATATCCAGTTGTATAATTAATCAATGTATCATATCCAGTAATTCCAGTTCCCAAATTAACACCACTTCCACTTAAAATGGTAGTTTCAAAACATGAGCGACTCACTCCGCTCAGAGCTCCAGAATCAGGCATGGAATAAAATCCGCTAAAAAGCGCCGCTAAATCAGAATATTGACAAGCACCGCTCAAACAATAAAAATCATCAAAAAACCCGCTGAATGATTTTATTGCAGGATGACTAGACCAATAAGCAGGAGAAGAAGCCCCTATTTTAAATGTATCCGAATGTTTATATTTTAATGAATCAATAGAGCAAGATGTAAAACTCATAGATGATTCAACTGGGTCGAAAACGCCCAAATTAAATTCTCCGAATTGTTTATTAAAAAAAATTAAATTCTTAGAAGAAATATCTTTTTCATAATCCAATGCATGCCTACCGTACACCGGACTCCAATATTCCAAATATAACTTATTAGCATCATTAATTCCGACACTTAAACCAGAAGATGAAGAAAAATCACTCCCAGCAGCAGAGCTCAATAAAACCTCGCCACCATATCTAACCTTCTCATAACAAAATAAAAACGTAAAATCATTATCTGGAATTCTACCAGATATCTCTATAGAAGTTTCACCGTTAAAAAAACCACTTCCGGAGCTTTTATAAAAATCTTTTCCGCCTCTTATTTTACCACTAAAAATAGATCCAGTTGCCCAACTAGGAGTATCTAAATATCCACTCCTAAAATTATTTCCAGAAACAAAATCATAAGCAATTAGCAAATTTTCCTGATCAATGCCAAGCAAATCCATTTTATTTTTAAATCCTAAAGAGCTAATATAAGACATGTTATTTATTATTATTATTATTATTTATTTGGCGTTGTCCGTAACCTTAACTATAAGACCATCAAACGAGTATGTGCGACTGAGAGACATCTTTCTTAAATTATCATTAGTTGTTTCAGATATATTATCTAAAAATAAATTTTTATATCTTATATAAATACCTTTAAGTCTATCCATTTCATTGGTAACGCATTTTTTAAGAAGAGCCATCGTTTGATCTGGTCTACATGTCGCGTCAATAGAGATAGTAACGGAAGTTCTAGACGCGCAGGAAAAGTCCTGTACATTATGCTCTGCATCAAATTTCAAAGACGGCTGAATAGTATAAATATTTAAAGATGGGGTTATTTCAACTCTTTCAGATATGGAGCTTAAAACATCAGAATATGGCATATATCTATCGCTCCAAGACGCCGAATAAGATATTTTAGCATTGAATTCATCAAAGTTAATAGATTCAGTTTTCGGCGTAGTGCTAAATTTTTTTGTGTATCCGGCTCTAGTATACTCTATCAATGACAAATTATACGCCTTAAAATCCTTAACGTAATAATCATTAACTGCTGCCCACCTAATAGACTGATCGCCTCTGTCACATACTATTTCAGCATCTAGTTTAATATCAACTATTTTTTTTATTAAATTCTCAGACAACTCAACCTTATAAATACATTTAGCCTTTCCAGGAGCTATCGGATTATCATCATATTTTATTGAAAAAGTTATCTCAGAATTATTGATATTTTCAGCTATGCTTCTTGAAACAGGAGTGCTATTTAATTTAATAGCCCCAGTTGATTTCATCGCGCAATTGGCAGCCAGATCAAAAAAATTTTCCGCATTCAGCTTTGCCCTAAGAAGAGACATGTCAGCTAATCCAATATTAGATTTTCCAATAACTGATCCCTCTATCGACACAGAAGTAATACCGTTATCTATATTTTTGTTTACATCAAAAGTGTATCTAAGAATCCCAAATCCAACATTATTCGAACTTAAAAGATCAGCCTTATAATTTTCCTGTATTGAATATTTTCCATTAAACCTGTCCACCTGCTCGGAAAAAGAATCAAGAACAAAATCAGAACCACTAATGTCTTTAATTTTTAAAGAACTTACTTTTCCAGCTATACCAGTTCTAGAAGAAGCCCACTTTTTAACATTTGCAATCGCAGAAATTCCAGAAGAATTAAAACCCTCAGCCGAAATAGAGTGCTTGAGCGACACTATGGAGTCTTGAGATTCGGAATATTCCCATGAATCAACAGGGTTCATTACCCCATAATGATTCCCAAAAGATCCACTATCGTAACACGAGGCGGAAATAGAAAACGGCAAAACGCCGAAATATTTAGATTCATCAAAGGAAATAGACTCTATTTGACAAATATCAGAAGAAAAAATAGTAACCTTATCTTCTTTTATCACAAAACTCAAATGATCCTTGATAAAGCCGGAGATAAGTTTTCCCTTTTTAATCTCAAGATCATAAAAAGAATTAAAATCTAACTTTCCAGTTATCTGGCCATCTAATTTCAAATTATATTTTGAACCCCAAGATTGTCCATTTTCTATATATTCTTTATCAAAATACACAAACGGAGCTGGACATATTCCAGCGAATATATCTAAATTACCATACAATATCTTAACATCACCCTTCATTCTTTATAACCTTTTGTCCTAATGACTACTATAATTATAAATTACACCTTAAGTTACTAAACCAGTAGCTGAATATTTATACTTAGCATTAAATTCAACATTTTGCTCTATTTCATCAGACGAAAAAGAAAAACTATCTAAATATAAATCAGCCCCATCTCCGGTGTTTGCATTGGCAATATATACCCCAGTTAGAAAAAAATCATATCCAACAAATGGAACAGTAGAGCTGGCTATTTCCAAGGAGCCCTTCACATCTCTTTCCCCCTGCCTAGACTGATTTGCCCCCTGAGCAATTGGATACGCAGATGCTCCACCAGGTATGATAAAATCATTATGTATTTTAACTGGCTTTAAATCAGTTATATCGATACTTATTCTACGAACATCTCCATTCATATTTAAAGTTAAATCGTCCGTATAAGACCAAGAATAAGAAACCATGCCATCGAACGGGCTGTGCGTCACGCTTTTTCCAATAAACTTTAAAGAAGACGGATTAGGCTTTATTGAAGCGTTCGAACCATAAAAAGACTCAACCCTTGAGGTTATGTTGCCACTTTCGATCTTCCACCCCCTTAAAGCATTATCAAATCTTTCAGCCGACCCAATCACGCCATCTCCAATCACTGAACCAGCCTCAACGGCGCTCCATATAAAATCCTCAGATCTAGATAAATCCAAAGTGTATTCGTAATTATAGTTACCTTTTCTCCTTTTGTCATTTGTAAAAGTTACCGAATACTGGATTTCTCCAGTAAACTTATTTCTTTTAACAGACCTCTCTAACTCTTTGTTTATCAGAGTATTAACAATACCAAACTGGGTTCGATAGGTAGTAAAAACTGCCAAACAACGAGTAAAAGCGCCAGGAATTTCAGATGAAAATCCAGCCTCTGCGGAGTCAAAAAGAGTAGAGTTCAAACACTCACCCTGTATAGAATTAGATTCAGTAACATTAGTTATTCCATCTTCTCCAAGATTAATAGTGATAGATCTTTTTTTACTAAAACAGTCAGTCGTATTAGAATAAGAAAAATTTCTTTTAAATCCACAAGCGCCATTTATTGTATCATAATTTTCAGAATAGTAATCTTTCCTCAATAACTCAGAAGGCTTCACATATGCTTTCTCGGATAATTTTTCAACGAAAGTTTTAGAAAAAATAACCGATGCCAAATTTTTAGCAAATAAAATTTTATCACCAGAATACAAAGTCGACATCTTAACATCAACCGAATGAGTGCCAGATATAGAATCCTCATTAGAAGAGTAATCTGCCGAATATGATTCCGAAAAATCTTCTAAAAAATACACACCACCCTTAATACTATTAATTATTTGTTGGTCAAATTCCTTATCGCCAAAATCAAAAAAACTACCCTCTTGAATAATTTCAATACTAGCCGTATATTCAGTAGCCCTAACCCAGTTACCAGAATCAAACTCAACTTTATTTATTTTTCCAGTTCCATAGCTTTGTCCATTTATAGTAATATCCTGATGCGAACCTAGCGAATCAGATAAAGCCTTACAAATGGAAAAAGTACCCTTTACTCCAAAAACATTAGATAAATTCAATACATGACCCTTAATAGACATAGAAATTGTAGAACCATATCTAAAACTTTTATCACCCCAAAAATTATTCTTATGCTCGTACGTTAATAACTTTACATCTTGAAAATTCATAATATTTCTTATCTACAACCCGTTTTACTTCGGCAACTGTTTCGGCGGATTTTTTATCCCAGCGGCGGCTTCCGCAATAGATTTAACCTTTTGAGTAAATTCGCTAGAAGATAGAAAACTAACAAGTTCATTTTTTATTTGTTCAGCGACAGCCTTAGATTGATCAATCTGCTGCCCACCACTAGCATCAACACTAAACGAAACAGGAGTACTAACATTAATCGTAGAGTTTCCAACGGCACTTTCTTCACTAGATCCAGCTGCACCACTCTGTGAGTAGGTAGCAGGCGGCTGTTTCAAAGTTTCAGACAACCCTTGTACAGCTGTCAAAATGCTAGAAATTAATTGATTGGCATTTTCTTGCTCTGGAGATTTTTTTTCCGGCTCGCTTACTTTCTGCTGTTGTTTTTCAATTGGCTTAACGCCCATGTTTTCAGCCGCTGACTGCTTTCTTGCAAACGCAGAGTTTTCATAAAGCGCATTTTGTTTCGCAGTCTTATATTCGCCCATTTGGAGGTTGTAAGCCCTGTACTTAGCTATATCATCCGGATTATTTGCATCTGGACGAGTTACAGTTTCCCACTTATTGTCCTTACCGAGTACGGTCGTTCCCCTGCTATACTTTGGCGGTTCCGGCTTCATGTTCTCAATTGCTGCATCCCGTTCAGCAAAAAAACCCTTAGTAGCCTGCGCTTCGTCCGCTCGTTGTATTCCAGCAGCAAGTTTATCCTTATTAGATGCCACAGTTCCGACCGTCCCGTACTTAGTTTGTAAAAATTCAGTAGCGCGAGGTTTATCGCCAGTAGTTTGTAAAGAGCCTCCGCTGCTAATAATAGATTGCATCAAGGCTTGCGCTTGAGGAGGCAAGGCCGCGCCTCCACCACCAAGCATAGCCTGCACCTGAGGAGGTAAGGCCGCGCCTCCACCACCAAGCATAGCCTGCACCTGAGGAGGTAAGGCTCCGCCTCCACCACCAAGCATAGCCTGCACCTGAGGAGGTAAGGCTCCGCCTCCACCACCAAGCATAGCCTGCACCTGAGGAGGTAAGGCCCCGCCTCCACCACCAAGCATAGCCTGCACCTGAGGAGGTAAGGCTCCGCCTCCACCACCAAGCATAGCCTGCACCTGAGGAGGTAAGGCTCCGCCTCCACCACCAAGCATA
>Ga0214919_10010661_pt1 | contig 11595 bp, 9 predicted proteins | sample LL1503_MetaG_FD_177994 | JGI IMG/M metagenome (GOLD analysis project Ga0214919, IMG submission 177994) | Freshwater microbial communities from Lake Lanier, Atlanta, Georgia, United States - LL-1503 | ecosystem: Environmental > Aquatic > Freshwater > Lake | place: USA: Georgia | collected 2015-03-15
GCGCCTCTCACGATCATCTGACAGCAGCCCAACAAAGGGGTGTGATCAAGATGTTACAGAACGAGCCGGTTGTTCTGCTGAGTGTGAGTGCGGCGGAGATCCATCTGGGTCAGAAATGGACAACCCCGATCGGACTGCTGGCCGAGCGCGAGACCATTGAGCGACTGACAAAGGGAGAGAATGTCGTGATCAGTGAGGAGAACGATATTCTTCCTCGGCGCACCATGGTCATGAACGAGGATGGCACAAAGTCGTTGTTTCGTTTTTACGATACAACGGCCTGCCATAGCTATCACGAGATGAAGAACGGCGTGCGTGTGGCAAGCATTCCGACCACACTTCAGTTCTTCTTTGCCTACATGTATTCGGGCGCAGAGGAGGCCAACATTGCCAGTGTTCTCTGCATTGCTCAGCGACTTGTAGAGCTGGCCAACAAGAAGCCTTCTCGGCGCTTTGAAATCTTGACCCCCAAGGAATGTATTGGGGAACAAGAGACATTGACGGATATGAAGCGTAACAAGGCAAAGCTGTATTCGGATCTTGGAAAGGATAAGGCATCGGCCGAATATCTGGAATATTTCTTTACGTATGATCCCAGTGATGCATCCTCCAAGAAGAAGGCCAAGAGCGCAATCCAGAAACTCAAGGACCTCAAACCGGAGGATAGTTCCCGTTCTTGAAGTTGAGGACATACGGGGCGCCGGCTGTCGTCACGTTTCCATTGTAGGTCAGGCCCACGCATGTTGCACAGGACGCCGAACCTCCAGCCGAACTAGACGAAGCCTCCTTGATACCCTGAAGGTACTGAAGGTAATTACCGTTTCCGTTGGGAATACGAGGACGAACCGCATTCGGCGTAGAGGAATTGAACTCTTGGTAAATCTGACGCACGCGTGTCTGTGCAATGACACACGACCCATCCCGAACGCACATTCCCGTGATGCCCGATAAACTCGAACTATTTTGACCACCTGAGCTCATTGTAATGCGCTGAGAATTAAGTTCGTCCTGTGTACCAGGTCAAGTCAAAGTACTGGGGGCCCGCTGGTGTTGCGCGCAGATCGTCCTTGGGAACATTCGATGTCAGAGCAGCCACTTCGCCTGCTGACAAGGAACGCGGAGTATACTGGAGGTTTGACAGAACACCGTCCCATCCGGCCTCAGCCACGCCGCCGGCCTTGACCGTCTCGTCATTCTGCTTGGGAAGCTGAGAGAAGGAGTGGTGCTGGCGAATAATGCCGTTGATGTAGACGTCCATCGCGTCTTGATCTACGATGATCGCAAAGTGCACCCACTTGTTGGCCGGTATATTGTCAATCAGAACCGTCTCCGCTATATCCGCATACGTATTGACGGCAACCAAGAGCGAATTGGAGGTGGTGTCCAGGTAGAGACCCGGGCAGTCTCCCTTGGTAAAGATCGTCCGCTTCTTGCCATAGTTAAATGTGAAATCATTCACGAGAACCCAGCCGGTGTAAGAAAACGTGGCACCTTGCGGCTGATTGAAGGATCGGTCAATTGTAACGGATGCCGTCTGTACTTGCTTGCCCGAGATGGACCCGGGGAAAATGTCAACTGCATCTGACTTCTTTGCCTGCGGCGTCAGCACTCGCCAGATGATGATGACGACAATGACAAGGACAACAAGTCCTCCGATAATCTCAACGGCGCCCATTACCTACTACTTAGAAACAAAGCCCTTCGCACTCAGACGAAGGCCACCCGTAGGAGGAGGACTGAAGCTGGGTTGAATGACAACGGGCTCTGTTTGCGTCACTGATTTCAGCATCTCGCTATATGTCGCGGCCCTCTGCCATTCTACCGTTCTGGGATGAATCGTGCGTGCCCCCAGATTGTAAATATAGTGTATGCGGCTTTCATCTGATCGGTACTCACGTTGCAGATAGCCGCTTTGCGCCAATTGAAGGGCCCAGTCAAAGTCTTCGCCATGGGAAAGGTTCTTGAATGACATCATTTTTCCGACATCTGACAGAAGTACGTTGAGGTGATTGGGTGGACGCATAAAGACGTCTCCGATACACATGGGTCCATCCAGCGCATGAGCGATGGTATGCGTGAAGGTGTATTGGCTCATCTGCCCACGAAGTCGACAGCAGTGATACGACCCCTTGATTGTCTCCAGAGCATCTTCAAAGTAGGCCACGGTCAGCTCATCATCATCGTCCACAAAAGACATGTACTTTCCCTTTGCAGACTCCAATAGCTCCTGGCGCTTGGTGCCAATTGTCTTTTCACGATTGTCAAAGGACGGGCAAATTTCAATGCGAAGATCGGGACAGATCGCAAGACGGCGCTCGTGGATGCTACGAATGAGACCCTGCAAACGATCTTCGCGGCCCGGTATGGTGGGAATCAGAATACTCCAGTCAAACGCATATGTCTTTCGGGAGATATACATGTACATATCCTCTACCCAATATGTATTGTTTCTGGCATAGAGAGCATCCATGCGCTCTGGAAAGCCCGTTCCCGGATGTTCGTGGCGAATCAATACATATGGAATGTACGCACACTTGGACGCCAACTTTCCCTTGCAAAGATCTGTGAATTCCGTGTCGCAAAACAGGCTCTTGTAGGCAGGGTGATAGATGTGGCCGAATTCAGTATACATTGCTCTCCCCAGGATTGAGATTGTATTCAGCTTCGCCCCTTGGGTCCCGTCATTCACCCACAGAATACCATTTGTATCGGGGAACTTTGCCATCATATGTGACCGAAGGACATCGTCATATCCCTTGATTTGCGGACTCATATCATCCGACACGACCACGACAATGTCCCAGACCCACGAAATGGTGTCCATATCCGCATTGACGGCTTCAATCTTGGTCTTGTTGTTTCCGTAACAAATCTCTGTCCATGCAGCTGTATGCGTAACGTTCTTGATGGCATACTGAATCTCCGCAGGAGTCATGGTTGCATCGTCAGAGTCGCAAGATACGCAGACACCCAACAGATCAGGCCGGTTGGCAAGGTCAACATATTTCCGAAGGACGCTTAGAAATCGCGTTGGACGAGATCGCGTGGGGCACTTGAGGAGGATCCGCATTACACATTAGAAAGACGTTCTTTGAACGGTATTGCCCGAACTATCCTTGATATCAAACGTGAATGTGTACCCAAAGAGTGTCATCTTAGATCCACTCGTTGCCGTATTTGTGGATGAAGGTTGAGCGAAGGACGCGCAGTTGGTGCCCGCCGAGAAGAAGGAGGCGGCATCAGACGGCCCAATCATGCTAGGGTACGCATGTACGTTACAGACCGTGCCAGAGAACCCGCTCGCGTCACCCACAACAATGTCACCGGCTGCCGGACGAGGAACACCCGGAAGGACACAAGACTTGACGAGCTTGCCGTTAATGTAGACATCCAGATTGCGCTGGTAGACGACAACCGAGACCGCGAACCATGTCTGAAGAGGAACATTCTCCACCGTGCATGTGTAGCTGTCGCCCGTGGATGAGGTAGAGCTTGTGTCGCCAGGGTAAATGGAGACCGTTACATCCAGGCTATTGTCCGTCGGGTGAAGGGAAATGTCGGGGTTGCGGAAGGTCGGTGTTGTCGTGTCCTGGCGATAGAGAACGCTCTTCTTCTGCCCGAACTGATAATCCCAGTCCTTGATGTACATCCAAAACTGAACGCTATTGTCCGCACCCTGCGTAATCGGCGCACTTGCTGCAGTAATGACCTTCTTTAGTTTGCCATCCAAAGGTAGAGGTGCTTGATCGGGAACCGTGGGGGATCCAAGGACAGAGGTTCCCGGCTTTCCATACGCAGCGGCAACCGCATTGTAGATAAACAGCGCAGCAAGAAGAAGGACGACCAAGCCCACAATGGCTACAATGACTTTCATGATCACATTGAAAGCGTTGTAGCCCGTCGGAGCAGCACCCGGAAGGGGTTGTGAGGCAGAGGATCCCATTTATGTATCACTTACAAAGGAAGTTGTGGTAAGACACAATGGAAAAACGAATAGATCAACCTCCAAGATCACAACAAGTAATGTATTGTAACAACTGCGGGACACGAGGTCATCTCTTTCGGGCGTGCCGAGATCCGGTTTTATCGTGTGGGCTTATTCTTGCGGACAAATCTGCTCTTCCGATTGATCCGGCTACATCGACCCTGCTGATGATCCGGCGCAAAGACAGTATGAGCTTTGCGGAGTTTATGAGGGGAAAGTACGATCCCGCGGATTTGGAGTATGTTGGGCGCTTGGTTGGAAATATGACGATCTCCGAGCAGCGGATGATTACTGAGATGTCAATTGAAGAGATCTGGAAGAGCTTGTGGGGCGATGACCATTCAAACGGCGATTTGGCAGTGTCCAAGGCCAGATTTGCTCAGCTGAATTGGCCTGCACTCGTGGCAAATCACCCCTCCTCCTATGAAGAACCCGAGTGGGGATTTCCCAAGGGACGCAGAATTCGGGGGGAAAGTGATGTAGAGTGTGCGATCCGTGAGTTTGGTGAGGAGACGAATATTCCGCGCGATGCCTATCTTGTGCTGAAGAACATTCGGCTTGAAGAGACCTTTGAGGGACTGAATGGAATTACGTATCGGCACATCTACTTCGTGGCTCTGATCCAGCATCCGGAGATGGTTGATTTAGCTCAGCGCTTTACTCCAATGCAGCGCCGAGAGATCTCGGGCATTGCATGGAAGTCGTTTGACGAATGTTCTGCTCTGGTTCGCCCTCACCACGTCCAGCGAGGTGCCATGCTTAACGAGTTACGGAGTGTGGTCACGACCTTTGAAACTTAGGATGTGAAACGGAACCCCGCGAGGTAGACGGTAATGCAGTAAGACGCCACGCTAATCACAAACACCCACCACCACAGCGGGAACACAGTGGCTTCCCGATCGGTTGCCCCAAACGGGCGGATCCGTCCTTCACGCCCAAAGGCGACGGACGGCTTCAGGTACAGGAACCCTGCCATCAGAAACAGATATGTTGTCACCATCCACATACGATGGTTTCGTCGGGTCAGATCCATTGTATGAAGTAGTGTAAAAAGTTCCACACCAAACACAATGGGCGAATACGTGTTACCAAATAGGAGGGCGTTCTCAGACGCCATCACACGCCAGTTCATTAAGTCGGACTACCGGGCTAAGGACGTAGATCCGTTGGATGAGGAGGATAAGAACATTGATCTGTGTGCCAAACGAACGGGCACAGGCCGTGAGCTTTTTCCGTATCAAAAGATCATTCGCGACTACCTAAAAATAGAAACGCCGTATCGTGGGTTGCTGGTGTATCACGGTCTAGGATCGGGCAAGACATGCTCGTCTATTGCCGTGGCCGAATCGTTGCTGTCGACCAGCAAGGTCTATGTCATGGTTCCGGCGTCCTTGGAAGCCAACTTTCGGGAGGAGCTGCAGAAATGCGGCGACCCGGTGTATGCAGTGGAGAACCACTGGACGGTCCGCCAAATGTCAGATGAAGTGCGCAAGGTCGGACAACAGCTCGGCATCTCAGAGACATTCATGGACACGCACAATCGCATTTTTGTCACTACGCCGAGTCAGCAGCCGAATTTCGAGAGCTTGTCTACCGATGATAAGGCAGCAATCCGAGCGCAGATTGCCGATGTGCTGAACCAGCGCTTCAACTTTGTTCGCTACAATGGATTGACGCGGGCCAGTATTGGAGACTACACGAAGGAGGGAATGTATGATGATTCCGTGGTGATCGTGGACGAGGCCCACAACTTGATCTCTCGCGTCATTAACGAATCCGAAATCACAGGCAAGCTGTACGATGCGATCTACCGTGCTACTCGCTGCAAGGTGGTTCTGCTGTCGGGAACTCCAATCATTAACTCCCCCAACGAAATCGCCTACATGATGAACCTGCTGCGGGGTCCTATTGAGCGCATCACCATTCCCTTTCAGACCATTCCGACCTGGGACGAGGAGAAGATCACAAAGGCCTTTCGCAGTCTCCCCGAGATTGATACGATTGAGTTCAATGCACTGAAGAAGCAAGTATTGGTTACTCGCAATCCGCCTCAGTTCCGTTCCACGTATAACGGAGAAGGCGACCGCATTGCCGTTCAGTACATGAAGGACATGCCGTTCATTCCTCAGGCGGCGGACTGGGTTGCGTCGGTAAAGACCAAGATTGCGATGGAAGTGGGTGGAGGTGAGATTGCCACTGAACGTGTGACGACAGAGGAGTTTCAGTGCTTGCCCACGGACTATGAAGAGTTTGCAAAGCTGTTCATTGATGGACTGAACGTGAAGAACCCCATGTTGTTCCGTCGTCGTATTCAGGGATTGGTCTCGTACTTTAAGGGTGCGGACGAGCGCCTGCTGCCGAAGCGCGTTGAACTTGAGGATACTCTGGAAAAGGTCCCGATGTCCAAGGAGCAATTCACCCGCTATCTGGAAGTCCGCTGGATTGAAATGAAGATTGATTCTCGACGTGGTCGCAGCAAGCTGAATGAGAACCTTAGTACGTTCCGAGTACCCACTCGCCTTGTTTGCGATTATGCGTTGCCTCCTGACCTGAAGAAGCCTGATGCGGAAGAAGGGGCAACGGAGGACAATCCCACGAAGCTCTCTAGTGATGACATTCGCAGAAAGTTGTTGGCTGAGCCTGCTCGCTATCTCTCCGAGAAGGGCCTGGAAACATTCAGTCCCAAGATGCTGAGAATTCTGCAGAACATCAAGAAGTCCAAGGGTAAAAATCAGTTTGTCTATTCTCAGTATCGCTCGCTGGAGGGACTGGGTGTGCTGTCGGCTGTGCTGGAACACGCGGGGTGGCAGAGGTACAAGCTGTCTCATGCGGCAAACCAGTGGGTAGAGGATCCCGAGATGGACGATCGCCCGGCCTATACATTCTACACCGGCGAGGAGAAGGAGGAGGAGCGTGACCTGACCCGTCAGATTTTCAATGGAGTCTATTCCAATAACTTTCCATCGTCTCTCAAGGAGAGCGTGGAGAAGCGGGGCAAGAAGATCCTGAACGTGCTCATGGCTTCAGCATCGGGCGCAGAAGGAATTACTCTGAACAATGTTCGCCACGTCCACATCATGGAACCGCACTGGACGCCGGCTCGTCACGATCAGGTCATTGGCCGCGCTATTCGCATCTGCTCGCACGCGACGCTTCCCATGGAGGAGCGGACGGTCAAGGTCAGCTTTTACATTTCCGTCTTTACGGAGGACCAGATGAAATCCGCGGAGTACCCGAACATTGTGGCTATTCGTCGTAACGATATGGTCACAAAGCGCTATGAGGGCGATCCTGTGGAGACATTCATGTCCACCGATGAATACCTGTATGAGACGGCATTTGAAAAGGAGCGTATCGGTCAGCGCATGTCTCTGCTGCTGAAGGAATCGGCCGTGGATTGCGAGATCCATCGAAAGCTCCACTCTCGGGAGCGTCCTCAGGTGTCATGCATGCGGTTTGACACAACCACAACCGGAGAGGATCTGGCGTTCAGGCCGAATATCAAGAACGAAGACTTGGATGCCACCGTTCTGCGCAATACGTCCAAGAAGCACCGTCGTTTGCAGAAGGTGCTGATCAAGGGCATCTCGCTCATCATTGATCCAAATACAAAGGAAGTGTTTGATGGACCCGCATGGGACGATCACCAGCGTCTTCTGCGAATGGGCGTTATGACGTCCCCGACCTCTATACGATTTCTGCTTTAGCCGACTTCACATCCTCCAACCAAGCCGCACAGACCTCGTCCCACGTCTTGAACTTGTAGGCTGCGGCGGACTTCTTCATCTGGGGAAGAACGGCGATCATCTCCTCCATCCGATCGGCAAGATCCTTGAAGCTGAAGCTCGGGGCCCACAATCCAAGCGGCATCGTGCCCGAATAATAGACGCGATCACCGGGCTTGACAAACCCACACACCGTCTCGTCCATGAACGCACGATAGGTTCCAATGTCCGTGACAATCTGCGGTGCACCCGTATACAGATGCTCAATCTGACAGAGCCCGAATCCCTCTCCATCGGAAGTGTTCACGCCAATGTCTGCAGCATTGTAAATCTCGTTAATGGCCGAGTCGGGCACGGCCTTGGCTGACGTATCCACCAGCATCAGTCGCTTGGCGAAATCCTCAGGCTTGAGACCACGACGCTCAAGCTCCACCGTGAAGATCCGGCTAATGTCGTAGTAGGCCCCCTGCTGAGCATTGAGACCCGTGACAATCATAAAGTAATACGGTTTTGTGGTATCACGAGCAATCAGATCCACAAATCCCATGACGGCAAGATCATGACGCTTGCGCTGGCTGTTACGGTTCGCATTCACCATCAGAACCGCATTGAACGGCAGGCCCATGGTGGCCCGAATATTGGTGCGGGTCGTCTCCGGCAGTTTGGAAAACATGGTCTTATCCACGGCATTCTCCAGTGTGCGCACATCCGGAAAGTCACCGTATCCCTTGAAGACCTCCGTCCAATACTGCGTGAAGCAATACACGCGGTGGGCGTTCTTGCGGATCGTATCGGCCAGGGCGGGCGCAATTCCCTCGTAGACCTGATCCACATAGACCCACAGCTTGTACGGAGAGACATCCTTCTCATACTTCATGGCCTCCACAAAGCGGTGAATAATCAGGGGATCATTGTAGATCATGACGACATCCGGGTTCACCATCTCCAGATACTCGTGGATCTTGTTGAATCCAAAGCCCTCCTCCTTCGGATCCTCATTGGCCGCTGCATCATAGGCAATGACACCTGCCGGCACCGTGCGGATATTGCCGCGAGACGGATGGCGCTGAAATCCAAAATGATACGTCTTGACACCCACCGACGAGAGCTTGCTAAGCTGCTTGAGAAGATTGATGACGACCTTGGAGTACCCCGTCGTCTGATCTACGTGGGTGCTGATAAGAACGAACCGCATTGTAGGAATTACATCATTTCTCCGTAAATAACAAATGCCGGTCTTACGTCCGTCTGGTTCGGATTTTACTTCATTCGTGAAGGCCAGCGCTCAATACGTTCCGGCCGGTGGTGCCGGTAAAGCGTCCAAATCGGCCGGCGGTGGCGTGGTCGTTGCGAGCTTAGGCGCAGTTGCCAAGGCGTCCGTCGTCGCCATTCGGGCATCTCCCAGCACCAGCACGCTGATACTTCCATACATCAACAAACCGGGTGTGGACGTTGCGAAGCCAGTTGCAACACCTTCTGGAACAGGCTATTCTGTTATAGTATATGACTCTGCAAATCGTATCTATTTAGCCGATAGCAATTTGACCTCATTCACTCTCGTGACTCCAACGGCTTCAACCGTAACTAATTCAATTTTTGGGTGCAGTGACGGACTTATCCGATTTGTATCTGGAACAACGTGGCTTTCAGGGGTTGCAAAGATTTTGTATAAATCAACCGATAATTGTGTAACCTGGACGAGAATAAATAATGGAACTAGTTGGCCGAATAGTATATCAGGTATTTATTCGGCGGATACAACTGCAACAACTATCTATGTTCAAACATATGCATATATTTACAGAACGACGAATGGAGGAACAACATGGACTCAGCTAAAGTACTTAACTCCAGATGCTTCCAGTGTCAACTTCTGTGTGCAGGGTAGTAATATCGTGTCTATTGGTATATATAATGATACCTCTAACACCAACGGAGGAGTATGGTCGTCGACAGATGGCGGAACTACATTTAGCAAGACAAATTTGGGGTTTACTTCGGGTAAATTCTATGGCATGGATGTGATATACTTCGATGGTAAATTTTGTTCCTTCATGGACGATGGTACTTCAACGTATAAGTGCACGTCTTCGGATGGAGTCACATGGACGAAAACAACAGTAGCTACTCCATATTTCTTTGTTCGCGGAACAGTAAGAGATCCGGTTTCGGGGATAATCGTTATAGCTGTAACGAACGATGGAAGTGGTGTTGCTAGCGTATATTCGACAGACGGTGGAAATACATGGACTGCGGGTACCGGTTCTATAGTTGGGAAATCTGCAGGGAATACCACTATGTCGAGATTAAGCTATTGCGGAAATGTATTCCATTATACCGGAACCATGTTTATCTTACGCTGTTATGATGGGTCTATACATACAAGTCTAAATGGAAAGGTCTGGTCGATCGCAACAGTCTCGCCTGCGGGCAATACATTGTCAGGGTTTGGCATTGCCTATAATGATGGTACGAACCAAATCCGTTGAAGTGTCAAATGATGTATATGAAACATGAAGCAGGCCAGAACAACCGCAGTATCACATCATTTCTCCGTAAATAACAAATGCAAGTCAATTCAGCCCAAGACTATCTCACTCAGCAGAAGCGCCAGATCATTGCCAAGTCGCTGGCGGTTGCTCCTCCGCCCCAGAAGCGCAGAACGAACGCCCAGTACATTGGTGTGCTCGGCAACAAGTCGCAGCAGTACACGCGGTTTGTCGGCGGAATGGGCATCAATGCATATTACCCGGCCGTGCTGGGAAAGACCTACACATCATCCTGCTGTGTGCCAGTCAATACTGCGACTACGACCTATTTAGTCTAATCTCATTAGTAACACAATATGCCGGGTGGTCTCATCCAATTGGTTGCCATTGGAGCACAGAACGAACTCGTGAATGGAAGCCCATCCATGACACATTTCCGAGCCGTCTATAGGCGGCACACGAACTTTGCCATGGAGTCAATTCGAATGACCTTTACCAGTTCCAACCTGAGTTTTGACCAAACAACGACCCGGACAATTCCGTGCCGAATTGACCGATATGCACAGCTGCTTCACGATACCTACCTGGTAGTGACGCTGCCCGATATCTGGTCTCCCCTTTCTTACCTCGGGTCCGCGGCGCCGCCGACGGGCTACGATCAGAGATCCAACTCCATTGGCTACGAGTTTCAGTGGATTGATAACATCGGCTACAATCTGATCGATCATGTGGAGATCACGGCCAACGGTCAGGTTCTTCAGCGCCTCACGGGCGAATGGTTGAAGTTCTATTCGTACCTGACCCACGATCCCAACAAGCGCAAGTTGGTGGACCAGATGGTCGGCAATCTTCCCGAGATGAATGACCCAGCCAATGCGTACGATCGGTTGGGACAGTACCCTCATGCAGTGACGCCGGCGAATCAGCCTGGTGGTGTTCCCAATACGCTGACCCCCGAGCCGTCTATCCGCTCTCGGCAGCTGGTGATCCCCCTCCACTTTTGGTTCTGCGAGAATCCGGGCATGGCCCTTCCTCTGGTCAGCATGCAGAACTCCGATGTCTTTATTAACGTCACATATCGGCCCCTCAATCAGCTGTATACTGTCATTGATGTGAATCCGACCTCGGCAACCTACGGCACTCGCATTCGGCCGACGGGAGCGGGCTTTAATCCTCTGCTTCCGAATGCCCCGTACGATGGAATTGGTCGGTTTCTGAGCCCACCGAACCTTGATGGCAGTTCGTCGAACACTGCGCTGACGACATTCTTTCCCGATCCCTACCTGGAAGGAAACTTCATCTACCTGACGGAGATGGAAATGGCGCAGCTGGCCAGTGCGGATCAGACATTCTTGGTCAAGACCGTCACGTATACCAACAATCCCGGTCAATACGG
>Ga0214919_10010662_pt1 | contig 11595 bp, 10 predicted proteins | sample LL1503_MetaG_FD_177994 | JGI IMG/M metagenome (GOLD analysis project Ga0214919, IMG submission 177994) | Freshwater microbial communities from Lake Lanier, Atlanta, Georgia, United States - LL-1503 | ecosystem: Environmental > Aquatic > Freshwater > Lake | place: USA: Georgia | collected...
TGCCCTTAGCGGATTTATTTTTACCTTATATATGGGGGAAGTGCGAGCAGGGCTTTCGCCGAATGGCAGCGTGAAACAACCCTGCCGGAATCAGGCTCTTAGTCTATGGGATGGGGAAGGGTAAAGGTGGAATTGAGGGTTTTGAGCGTGTTGGGCAGGCAATGACTACATCCTTAAATACGAGGCCCCATTGAAATCTAAAACTGCCCCACTGGCCCATTCACTCTCAGCCGAAGCCAAGAAGTAGACAGCCCTGGCCAGCTCCTCTGGCCTTGCCACTCTATTAAAGGGGCTCTGGGCTCGGATCCCATCACCTTCTGGCCCATCCAATAAACGCGCTGCCATATCTGTCTCCACAAAGCCAGGGGCCAGGGTTGTCACACCAATCTTCATTGGCGCTAAGGCTTTGGCGATCGATTGCCCAAAGGCAACAATGGCAGCCTTTGAGGCACCATAGGCAGGGCTGACAGGTTCGCCTCTAAAGGCTCCTCTGGAGCCAATGTTCACAATTCTTGAAGTTGAGTTCTTGGGCATATGTTGCAGAGCGCACCAGGTCACATTGGCAGCGCCAATGAGATTAACTCCCAAAGTACCTGCCCAGGCTTGTTGCCAGACTAGGTATGTAGAGCTTTCGATGGGGTGGTCAAAGAACACCCCGGCATTGTTTATAAGGACATCAATAACACCAAACTCTTTGGCCACAGAATCAACCATTGCCTTGATCGCATCTGGATCTCGCAGATCGGCTTGAACAATGATGTGGCCAGAGCCTGCAAGTGAATCAAGGGTTTTCTGGGCTTCTGCTTTAGCTGAGGAGTAATGAACTGCTACTCGATCACCGGCGGCTGCAAATTCATGTGCAATTGCAGCTCCGATTCCTCGGGAGCCGCCTGTAATAAGAATTGTTCTATTAACCATTGGATTACTTTAGGACAAGTGGGCCCAGACGGGCTCGAACCGTCGACCCACGGATTAAAAGTCCGTTGCTCTACCGACTGAGCTATAGGCCCCACTACTACACGAGCTTGCATTTTCAAATATTCAAGCCCCCAAAGTATGCCAACTTAAGTCCGCTTCCGCCAATTTAGGGCGAATAAACGGTGCTACGTGTGGGGGAATAAATGCTTGTAGTTCAAGGGGACAGCAACATGCTGTGTTTGCGGCCTGAAGCCGCGGCTTAAATTGATGCCAAAGTTTATGAGGCGATCCCAAATTCTACATTAGGTAGCAATCCATTGGATTGCTACCGCACTTAAAGTATCTTCAAATCAATGTTTGTTCTACATAAAATGATTTACCAAACTAAAACATAGTTATCTGGCCCAGTTAATGGAATCTCCTCAAGTACCCTGGAATTTGGAATCCTGTTTAGCAATTCTTTGAGAGGAATTTTACCGACCGACCGACCACTATGATTGTAACGTCCGCTGTTCATAATCATGTAGCCATGGGTAGAATTACAAATTATCTTTTCCAGGTACTCTTGTTGTACAGGAAAGGGCAATTCAGAAAAAGCATAATTGCTGATACAAAAATCATAATTTTCAGCTTTTATGCAATCGATATCTCCAAATTTTATATTAGATTTAAAACCACTACTTTGAAGAAAAACTGAATTCAGTTCTTGAACTGAAGGTAAGTCATAGATTGTATAGCTGGATACTTCAGAAATAATATCAATCACTCTTGCTTGTCCTCCATATCCAGAGCCAATTTCAACTAAGTTAAGGTGATTAAAATTAATCCCTAGACTCAAAATTTCAGATGCCACAGATATGTAACGAAGTGTAGTGGGGCTGCACTTTTGGAATTCAGCTATAAAATACTTCACTGGATTGCCCAATAGATCTTTTTCAATTATTTTCAATACCTTAGATGCTTCAATAGTATTAAGGCTTCTAATTCTTTCTGCATACTTTAACCCTGTGGGTAGATTTACATGTTCTAGTATTAATTGATAGCCAGCAGACCTCCTAAAATTCTGCATTTTCCTTTGGCTCGAAATCAATCTAGTCACTAATCCTTCGTAACCCAACCGTTGGCTATCGCTGAATTGATTATACAACGGGCGGTTTGGCTTTGACTCAACCGCAATTCTATTCACAAAAATAAACATTTTGAATTTTAACACCTGCCTAATTGTAATCCAGTAATTCATAAAAACATGTCTCATATTGAACTACTCACCATTTCCCTAAATGATCTAAAACTCAAAGAGTTAAAGTACGGCCTTGCTAATTCCATATCTGCAATAACCGTTGCAGAGTCACCTAATCTAGGTGCCTTAAAATCTATTTCAGCCTGTAGGTTCAAAATTTCTTTGAACTCATTAAACACATCCAGCACTGAGTAAGACTTTCCTGAACCCAAGTTGAGAATTGGGGGGTAATTGGTTTCCGCTAGTCCGTCGATGATTGCCAAATTTGCATCAGCGACATCAGCCACATGGATAAAATCTCGTTCACATGTCCCATCTTTTGTCGGGTAGCTACTGCCAAATACCTCAAAAATCTTTTTTTCAGTGATGCATTCCTTTATAATTGGAAAGAGATTTGATTTTCCTTGGTCTTGCATAGATTTTGATGCGCTTCCAACTACATTGAAATAGCGAAATGAGGTGGATCTAATGATCCCTCTCTTCAGTGCGTCGAGCAGAATTTCTTCTGCCTTCATCTTTGATTCACCGTATGGAGAAATAGGTTTCAGAGACATTTCCTCATGCAAAAATTCTTCCGATTGCTCTCCATACACCGCAGCAGATGAAGCCTGAATTATGTACGTGAGGGTTGTCTCCTCGGCAATCTCCACTAATTTACCAATAGCATTTGTATTCACAGCGAAGTAATCTTCTTTTCGAGTGAAGGATTCTGCAACAGATTTTAGTCCCGCACAATTCACAACTACCTCTATCGAAAATTTCTTGACAAAATACTTCAAGGCTTCGGAATCTCTAATATCGAGTAAAGTGATGGAATTATCGTCCTGGGTGTTGTAATCTATGCCGTAAGCATCATGGGTGCTCTGTTTTAGTCTAGAAAGAATATGCTTGCCTATATAACCATTTGCGCCAGTTACTAAAACTCTACTCATTTGTCTCGGGACCAGAATCTGTTTGGAGACAAGAATTCCCAAATTCATATATTTTTGGATTACTGGAGTTAATAATTGATCCCTCATTAAGAACTATCATCCGATCAAAATGAGATATGTTCTCCTGTTTATGTGTAATCAAGACGATTGTAGTGTGTTTCTTTATTTTCGCTAAAAGCTCCATGATTTTGAACTCTGTCTGGTTGTCGAGAGAGCTGGTTGACTCATCTAAAACGAGTAGATCAGGATTGCTCAAGAGTGCTCTGGCCAGAACTATTCTCTGTGCCTCACCTCCGCTTAATTGATTTGCATTTTTCCCAAGATCTCCATCTAATCCGCCTTCAATTCTCATCAATAGATCTTCTAATTCGACCTCCTCAAGAATTCGCTTTACATGTGAATCTGGATACTTTGAGTTTGGCTCTCCAAAAGTTACATTGTCTCGAATTGTGCCGGGAATAATACTAAGTTTTTGAGGTACATAAGCGATTTTTCCACCGAACTCTTTAATTGCCAAATCTGGCCTAATCGATGAAATGCTGACTTTCCCCGAAATTGGTTCAATAAGTCCTAACATTAAATCCAAAAGGGTACTTTTCCCACTTCCAGATTTTCCAATAATCCCAAAGAATTCGCCAGATTCTATTTTGAAGCTGACATTATTAATCGCCATATTTTCTGAATTAGGATATGAATATGAAACTCTGTCAAATTCAACTATAGATTCAAAATCGTTACTATTATGTGACGCAAGACTTTGCTCGGACTTTTGGGTGATATCTAAGTAACTAAACATTTCAATGATAGATTTTGAATATCCGAGACTTCCGCGCATTAATATGGAATTCTGCTGAATCCTTAAGAGCGCGGGAGCTACCCTGCTGCCAGCGGCCATGAAAACTGTTAACGAGCTAATTGCAGTCTTGGCATCATGTAGCCAAAATTGCACGCCACTGATAATCAGCGAAGATACAACCAAGAATATTTCAATTGCAAATTTGCTGATATTGGGCATAAAGGCTAATTCTGCATAACTTGGCGCGGAGGCATATCTAAGCTTTCCAATACTTTCAGTCATGAAATTTTCTTGATTCTTAACCTTAATTTCCTTAATGTTTTGAAACACATTTGCAAGCAATTGATTTGATTCGACAATTAAATCTGAATTTCTATAACTTAGGTCTAATGCCTTATTGTGATACTTGAAATATACACCGAATCCGAGACTAGTGAATGAAATCATCAACAGAATAGCGGTAATTGGATCTACATAAAAAAGCGCAATCAACATTAAAAATAACAGGCTAAAGTCACCTAGCATAAAGATTAATGTACCGACTATTCCCATTGTGAGTGCTCTTACTCCATCTGACAATTGCCACGTTAACTCAGGAATAGATTTTAGAAATATTTTTTGAATTGGTTGTTTAAAATACTGCTGCACTAATTGAGATGTAATTTGTGCACTTCTGAAACTTAGAAAGTAAAGCATTCGTTTTGTAAAGAAAAACGAAAATATGGTACGAGAAATCAGTGCTAAGCCTGCGATTGAGGCTATAATTGCGATTTGAAATTGAAAGCTCAATTTATCAAGATGTGAAAACTGCAGAAGAGAGATTAAACTTTCTGGGTATTTTACCGCTGTCAGCCCAGACACGGTCATCAATGAAAGAAGACCAATTAAACCAACTCCGATTAAATCTAATACACATAGGATTGCATTAATCACTGATAGAAGGATCAGTTTATTTAGATCGCTTTTTGAAAATATTCTCAGTGTTATAGCTAACAACTTAGAGTCCTTTAACTTCATCGTCATACCCGACCCATCAGTTGTCCAAAATTGTTCTATTTAAAAGCATTTGAGATTTTAATCCAACCACTTGGAAATAGGTTAGATTCAAACGGTACCAAATTAAACCAGATTGCGGGCCCCACTACAGTCGAATTGGGATCATTTCTTAAATACGCAGCCCACCAAGCAAGACTAGAATTACTGATGACGTATCCGGCCCCTCCTAACATACAAGTAAGAACTTCATAGGGTTTCAATTCCCTCGTTCTAATTACTTCCATTTCATTTAAGTAGCTACTTGGAATATAACTGTGCACGATCTCTTCACTGTCCGTAAATACCCAAATAGGTGTTTTCTTTTTTCTTAAAACTAGATTTAATGCATCTTCGTAATAGTCTTGGTCTAAAACACCTATTTCTGAATTGCCTAAGTAATCCCCCAAGCGAACATGTAAAACAATCGGCTTAGCGACTCTTGCTCGTTCAAGAACTTGATTAACAAATGGCTTCGAAAGTTTCAATTTAATTGGAAAATTCATCAAACCAATACTTTCAATGTAATAACTTGTTTGAAAATATCCCACACAAACCTCATTTTCAAACCTATTTTGGATCTTTATATTAGAGTCATGTATAAATCTAACCCGTCTCCTATATCTAGTCCCAAAGTAAAGATTTGCCAATGATAAAAGTGGATAGTCTATTAAATATTTTGTCAATACTGAACCCTCTGTGCGGTTATGAAATAACGAAAATACTATTCTGTAGAATAGAAACAGTGTCTTAGAATTATGACTTCTATTTACCTTATAACTTTGTAAGGTAGGCATGATCTCAAAGACTGAAGGATGCCATGACTGAATATTTCTCGGGTGCCTCTGGCTCCAATCAATCTCAAAATTTCCAATTCCATACCGGTCTATTGCAAAAGCTATTTGAAAAAGTTGATTGCCCAAACCGCCGGCGAGAAAAACTACATTTACAGACATTCTATCCTCGACTCTTCATTAAGACGGAAATGAGCTTTATTATTTCTCCAGCCCTAATTTTTTCGTAGCAAATTAAAGTTTCAAGATGAGACACAATAAGATGCAATTTTTTTGGATTCCAGAGTGGGCTTACTTTTATGAAATACGAAAATAAAAGCCGTAAATGCATCAGCCTGCAAAGAGTCACATATGGATGAATGGGGATGCTTTTTCGCCAATTGTATGACTGTAATAGAATCTCTAAGTTATTGATTTGAAAATTCTTTTTGGAAGTTAGTTGGCTATTTGAGTTATAAAGATATTCATACACTACTTCAGAGTAAATACCTATCATTGGAGTTCTAGCCAAGACACTCAGAAAGAAAATTTGATCTTCGCCTAACTGTAGATTTGTAAATTTTAGGTCTCTTAATACCGAAGATCGGAATATCATTCTCCATATTCCAGGTTCTGCAGCAACTTCTGTTACCCACTCGTGTTGATGTGGCAAAATTACCTTAATCTTGTTGCTACTAGCATCCTTTTTGTTGTACCCCCCAACTAAAATGTCATAATCAGATGTTTCAATGACATCCAACATTTTAAGAACATTACTTAAAATAGGTAAGTCATCAGAGTCCCAAAATGCAATAAATGGGGCTTTAGCTATTTTTAAGCCTGCGTTTCGTGTCATTCCTGGGCTATTAAAAGCTCCTTCCGTGAAAATGGTATTCTCATGTACCGTCACCAAATTTCGGAAAAGTGACGTGTTAATTGTTTCATATGGGCGGTCATGGACAAGAACAAGCTGAATATCATGAGGAACTTTATAAATCCATTCTTTGATCATCTCAATACGATTATTGATATCGCTAACCGGTATAATTATAGAAAGCTTAGTGCCATTATTTTCACTCATAAATCTCAAATTTCCCAATAGGTGCTTTATTCAGACTTGAAAGTAAAGTGCTTTTTGATTCGCGAAGTCTTGCGATTACAGAAGGTGCAAGCCTAAAGCGAAAGAAGTAATGCCTTACCTTGATCGCGTAAACATTATTCTCTATTTTTTTTGTAATATTTAAAGCGTTCGATAAATCAAAATTCACTACTTTTGAGTGCATTATTGGTAAATTCAGGGTCCAATGTGAATTTCTTGTATGACTAGCAGACGCATCATTTCCGGTATTAGAAACTAAATTAGCACAAGGATAAATACAAATGTGTTCACGAAACCTAAGAAAAGTTGCAAACAAAATGGCCCATGACTTAACTTCGCCTGCTAAAGCCCTCTTTGCTCCCATTAACCAGAAGAACTTTACTTTGGATGGAACCCTACTCGGAGTGTCTAAAACAGAATTATCTTCTAGGCAACTTCGAAAGATTTTCCACCGATTTTGCCAAGTTGCCCAGCCCCAAATTAACGGATAATAGCCGAATGAAATAGATCCTATTTCCATTTGCTGAGTGAAAAACTGATTACCGGATACCATGAAGACTTTCGAATCTTTCTCAAATTTTAATAGTGAGTCATAGCAGAATTTGAGAAATTCCTTTTCGAAGTAAAGATCATCCTCAAGAATTATCCCTTTCTCCTCAATTTCAAAAAATCTATCTATCGCTGTAATAACCGATACTGCCAAACCCAAATTTAATTCTCTCTGAAGTACTAGTAACTCACCAGAATACTCTGATCCAAATTCCTTAAGCACGTTTGCATATGACTTCTGCAACCACAAATCATCCGATCCATCTATTGCAACATATATTTTTCGTATTTCAAGCAATCTACATCGCTCTAGAAGTAACCTGAATTTCTCAGGTCTGTTATAAGTAATTATTAGAACTGGTAGCGATTCAAGCATTATTTATCAAATTTTCATATACTAAATTATGTTGCAGATTATTAGTACTATTCTTGTACAAAACTCTGGCTCGTGCTATCGATTTCTCCCGCATTCTTGAAATGGTGGAAGCTTCAGATTCAAAAATCCAACTTATCGTTTTTTTAATTGATTCACTATTTGGTTGACAAATGAACCCTGTTAGATTTTCATCCACTAATTCTGGTAGCCCGCCAACTTTGGCAACTACCAGTATATTTCCGGCTAAAATAGCCTCGATTCCTGTAGTGGGTAGGTTGTCAAGTTTGCTAGGAATTACACACAAACCATTGTTAAAAAGAAGCTCTCGCATTTGTTCAGAATTTAAGTAACCATGAATTTGATGGGGAAAGTCAATGTATGTATTTTTAGTTTTTTTACCAATAACATCGAGGTGAAATTTAGCTCCATCATGGTGTAATGCACTTAGTGCATTTACAAGGATATCAAATCCTTTGATGTCTTCATCTACATCCGCAGCGATGAAAGTGATCCTGCGAATCATCGTATGTTCCCAGTTTTTAACTTTAAAATCAGAAGGAAAATCGATTAGATTTGGGATTACTCGAGTAATCTTTGAATTTTTTATTACTCCCTCACTTTTTGATTTATCTTTAATCCATTTAGATGGTGTAATCACTCCATAATTTGGAATGCTTTGAAACAACTTCTCAATCTCTATTTTTTTTCGCTTAACCAAAATCTTAGCAGCGTGTACACCTGGGCATGAATTGCAGTTAACTTTATAATTTTCACAGCTAAAAGTGTAATGGCACCCACCTGTGATCATTCTTTCATCATGTAAAGTAAAAACAATTGGCGCAATTTTTGCTAATTTATTAATGTCCTCTAAATTTAGCACGTTGAACCAGTTATGAATATGTGCGATGTCATATCGTTCGTTTCTTATCTGTTCCAAGTCGATTCGGCTTGATGACATTGAAGAAAACACACCATATTCATCTTTGGTAAGAAAGGTCTGCGTTAGCGTAACAGTCTTGCTTGCTAGGGTCCCTAGCCAATGTCTTTGGTCTAAGGATCCATTGTCTGGAAAAATGTTGGATTGAATTCCAAACTGTGATTGGTAATTAGAAAGCCTTTCAGCAGCCAACCGAGCGCCGCCAGTTCTGCCACTTGCTATGTGTAAAACTCTCACTTAATAACAATACAACGATTTATCCCTGATTGGCTTTATTCTAGCTATTTTGTATGTCATTCAACAGTAAATCGGGCACTAGTTCTTGTTCGGTATCCTCTAGGACGCCTTAAACCTCATATTCTTGTATAGACTTTGCACATGAAATGTGTGTTTTTCTCCCCATTCGCAGGAATTTGGAAACATTCTGAAATAGAATTGCAAATTGAAAATCTACTACTCCGTGAGAAACATGAAGTCGAATTCATTCGGTGCAAAGAAGACTTTAACGAATTTTGTATAACAATGTCTGCGTTTGGACTAAATTTTGAATCTTCCAAAACTGAAAAAAAGGTTGTTTGTAGTAACTGTTTGAAAGCAAAAACTATATTGGGAGAAATCAATGATTCACCTTCAATTTTTATTCAGGATTATTTGGAGTTATCGGAAATAGTTCAGATTAGGACTATCGTGAATAATCTGGTAAGGGAGGAAATTCTGCATTTTGAACACAAAGGTATTGCTATTGGACGCTTTTGTGCGTATGAATTTTTTTTAAGGTATAAATTAACAGAGCTTTCGATTCCAGATAATCTTTGGTCAGAATTTAAACAGAATATTTTTCATGGATTACTGACAGCTGAGTTTGCATATTCATATTTTGCCAGAAGTAGAGTTGATCATATTTTTGTATATAATGAACTTTACTCGATAAATATGATATTCACTCATATTGCACAACTACATGGGATAAAGAGTTCATCAATCGAAGCCCTTGGGCCTATTACAAATATTCACTCAAGATTTGTAATAGATAACACGACGACAAATGTGATGTCATTTGTCGATGACCCCGCTTGGGATGAGGCGCAAAAATTGCCAATCTCACCAATGGCAATCTTTAAGGTTTTTAGAAACACATTAGGTTTAATGGGTGCTAAGAGCTACTGGACTTATTCCGTTGCGTTACCTAGGAAGAATAATAGTCAAAAAGTAAAGGATTTATTCAATATTTCGGGGGACAGAAAGATTATTCTTTTTACTCTATCGAGTCAAGATGAAATTCTAGCTTACACTTTGGCGAAGAAAGGCTTTAAGGCGACGGAACAGAGTATCGATCAACTTCATATTATGATTAATTTGATTAATTTTGTGAAAATCAATACAGAATACATCCTGATAATCAGGCCACATCCTAGAGAATACCCAAATAAGCGTGAAGGAAGGCTATCTGCGTTTGGCAAAAAGATTCAAGATACGTTGGATGAAGCAATTATCCCCGAAAATGTTCGCGTAAATTATCCAGAACAAAAAGTTTCGATTTATCAGTTGGCTTCCATAACTGACATCCTAATTAATTCTATATCGAGCGTAGGGTTAGAATTTGCTCTTTTAGGTATTCCTGTGGGAAGTTTTAAAAATACATTTTTTAACACTTATCCAAAGAGTCTAAATAGCTACTTCAACAGTTTCACACCCACGCAAGAAGAATTGAAACAAATTATTGACTCGCGAGGTCAGAACTTACAGACAGCTTTCCGTTGGATGAACTTTAAACTATACACGGCCACCTATAATTCATACTCAACTAACACTATTCTTTCTCGGACTTTTTTACGGTTACTCAGAAGGATTGATGTGGGCGCAGATGTATCATTAGTACTTAAGAGTCTTTACAGAATGATTACATTTTTAGAAAAGAAACTAATAACTTTTAGGAAGTCACTCAAACTTGTAACAAGAATCAGGAACGAAATTAAAAAAGAGAGCGACTTGAAAAGTTTTATTGCAATTTCGCAGAGAACTGGGACTTCCGTGACTGATTTTTCTCTAAAGGTGGAAAAGACCCTCATCGGTATAGTTTCAACTTATCTGATGCGTAAAATCGGTAAAAATTAGCTTCAGTACACTAGAATGGTACTATTTGAAAATGTTGCGAAGAGTTTTAAGTGTCTATCGATACTACAAAAAGCCTTTGAAGTCTGGATTTCTGTGGGCATTTAAGAGAACTGAATCTTTTAACTTCTATTATGATTTAAGTGAATTAAACATGTATTATTTGAAGCATTTCATTGCTGAGATCTTCGATGTAAATTACTCATTAGTGGACTATTATTGCGATGAGTTCCTATCTAATGAAACGTTAGTAAATCACCTTGCACTCAAGTTGAGATCTAACCGCAGTACAATGGATTCACAGCCTGCATTTGGGAGGCGTATAGCCTGGTACGTAATAGCGAGAATTACTAAACCCAAAATAGTTTTGGAGTCGGGTGTATTTCAGGGTGTTGGATCCTTGGTAATGCTTGAGGCATTGAGATTTAACAGGAGTGAGGGATTTCAAGGTAGTTATTTTGGGATAGATATTGACCCGAGTTCCGGAAGCTTCTTAAATGGATACCCCACGGCATCGGCATCATTGATTATTGGGGACTCAATTGAGAAGCTTTCGGAGATTGAGGGCCCTATAGATCTATATATTAACGATGGGGATCATAACCCAATATACGAATATAGGGAATTGGAGGCTATTCGTAAGTATCTTTCGCCACAAGCCGTTTTGATTGCAGATAATGCGCATGTTTCCCCAGCTCTGGCTGATTGGTGCATAAATTTTGACATGAAATTTCACTTCTTCAGTGAAAAGCCAGACCGACACTGGTATCCAGGTGGTGGCGTAGGTGTAGCTAAAAATAGATCAATTAAACCAAATTAATTCCCTCAAAG
>Ga0214919_10010663_pt1 | contig 11593 bp, 11 predicted proteins | sample LL1503_MetaG_FD_177994 | JGI IMG/M metagenome (GOLD analysis project Ga0214919, IMG submission 177994) | Freshwater microbial communities from Lake Lanier, Atlanta, Georgia, United States - LL-1503 | ecosystem: Environmental > Aquatic > Freshwater > Lake | place: USA: Georgia | collected...
GTACAGATTAACAGGATAGCAATTATCAGTGATGCTAGGCAGATGGAGATGCTAGTCTATGCTTATGCTTATGCCAATGGAGATAGATAGTACAGTTATATTTCAAAAAAACTATGCAGCTCTCACTGATCCTGCACTAAGATTCATTATCAATGAGGGAGGGAGTAGAAGCTCTAAGACCTACAGCCTTTGTCAGATGCTAATAGTCTACTGCTATCAGAATAAGAATAAGGTAGTCTCAATCATTAGAAAGACATTCCCTGCACTGAGAGCTACAGTCATGAGGGACTTTCTAGAGATCATGAAGAGCATGGACATCTATGAGGTGACCAATCATAACAAGTCAGAGCATATCTACTCATTCCCTAATGGATCTATAGTAGAGTTCTTTAGTGTAGATGACGAGCAGAAGATAAGGGGTAGGAAGAGAGATGTGGCATGGTGTAATGAGGCTAATGAGTTATTCTATGATGACTTTACTCAGCTGAACATGAGAACAGAAGACAAGCTAATCTTTGACTACAATCCCTCTGAGTCATCCTCCTGGCTCTATGACCTACCAACTGAGGAGAGCATCCTAATTAAGTCTACCTATAAAGATAATCCATTCCTACCTGATAGCATTAAAAAGCAGATAGAGGATCTAAAGAGAACTGATGAGGCAATGTATCAGATATATGCTCTAGGTGAGAAAGCTATCTCTAAGAGTAACATCTATTCTAATTGGACATTCATGGCTCATAGACCAACTAAGTTCGTTAAGTATGTCTATGGCTTAGACTTTGGATATAATCACCCTACAGCTCTAGTCAGAGTCTACTACTGTGACAATGATATCTTCATTGAGAAGATTATCTATGAGAGCTACCTCACCACTACTCAGCTGATAGAGAAGATGGATGCATTGAATGTAGATAAGAATATAGAGATAATGGCTGACTACTCAAGACCTGAGATAATTGCAGAGATGAATACTGCAGGGTATGATGTGCATAATGCTAATAAGGTAGTAAAGAAAGGCATAGATAATATTAAGACCTTTGGAGTATTTTGTCAGGAGGATAAGCAGATAATGAAAGAGTATGAGAATTATAAGTGGAAAAAAATAGGTGATCAGATTATGGATGAGCCTGTCAAATTATATGATGATGCTATGGATGCTATCCGATATGCTACCACTTACATCAGGCAAGAGTATTATACTGATGACTCCTACTATGCGTTCTAAACAAAAAGCAACCCTAATGTAATATAGTTATGAGTGATACATTAAAAGAAATAGCAGATAATCTAGGAGTAGGTCTCATTAATGGTAGCTACCTTAGTGGCATAGCTAATTACTATGGAGTAGACCTAGCTACCTCTACTGATTTAATGGCAGATATACTAACTGCAGTAGGAGGTGATCCATCTACATCTACTGACTATCTCCAGGACATAGTGATAGAGTTAGGTCAAGATACTACAGTCAATGCAAATTGGATGGAGGGATGGCTACTATCTACTACAGGTCCTGTCTTTACTGATGACAGAATCACTGAGAATGGAGATAGCAGATTCACTGAGGATAGCTTGAATGAAAGAGTAACACAATAAATAAATATATATAATGGCAAATAAAAAGATTAGTCAATTAACAGCAAAAGGTACAGCATTAGCTGATACTGACTTAGTAGAGATTAGTGAAGATAATGGATCAGGTGGCTATGATACAAAGTCAGTAACAGGTGCTGACATAAAAAGTGGATTACAACCTACTCTAGTAAGTGGTACAGACATAGTTACTATTAACAGTACTTCATTATTAACTAGTGGTAACTTATCAGTACAACCTACTCTAGTATCAGCTAGTAATATCAAAACGATTAACAGTACTACATTACTAGGTAGTGGTAATGTAGCAGTACAACCTACTTTAGTAAGTGCTACTAACATTAAGACTATTAATAGTAATACTATTTTAGGTAGTGGTGATTTAGTGGTAGCAAGTGGACCTCATATATTAACAAAGCCTGTATCAGGTAGGACCTATAGTATTCGTACAGATTCTAGTTCAGCTTCTACTAGTGCAGTATCAGCAGCAAATACTATTTATTTATCTCCCTTTATCCCTGCAAATTCAATAACAATTTCAAATCTACAAATAAATGTAGTATCGCTTGCTGCAGGAGCAAGTGCAAGAATACTTGTATATTCTGATTCAAATGGCGTGCCTACTACTAAATTAATAGAAAGTACAACTTTGGATTGTAGTACATCAGGAGCAAAAACATATACTACATCTTATACATTTACAGCAGGTACTACTTATTGGTTAGGGGTTTATACAAATAATGCAGTTTTTCAAATGTCTACAATGTCTTTAGCGAATACTATACCAATATCTACTAATGCTTTTGCATCTGCTTATACTAGTGTGACTGCAGCTGCAACTTTTGGTAGTGCACCAACTACACTTGGGACAGCTACTTTAGCTACAGCAAGTATGTATGTAATAAATTTAACAGCAGCATAATCATGGCACAATTAAGAAATGAAATTTATGACAAGAATGGACTTGTTGAAGTAGTTTTTATTGAAGTAGAAGGACCTACTCAAGAGGAACTGATTGCTCAAAAAGAGTCACAGCTATTAGCTTTGTATGAAGAGTTAAAGTCTCTTAAAGGAGAATAATGCCTAGTACTACAATCATAGCACAGCCATCTGTAATGATGCCTGCTTATAATCCTATTAAGTATATCATAGATAATACTAATAAGAATGAGCCTGGCTTTAGATACATCTTTAGCATCTATCCTGCTGGATCTAATACTCTGATAGCTCAGTATAGAGTGCTACCTGTATTCAGTACAGGTTATGGTGAGCAGGATATCTCTAGACTGATGCAGTCATTAGTGACATGGAACTTTACATCAGGTCAAGTCAATGAGTCATGGTATCAGTATAAAATTAGACTAGGGTATGAGTATATAGATAACATAGACTATATTACAACTTTACAGGATAACGGTGGTAATGTGAGGATATCATTCACAGCTCATGGCTTCGTTGCAGGTGATCAGGTAGTGATTGCTCAGACAGGTACAGGTCCTACAAATAATCCTGCACTTGAGGGATTACATACAGTACTATCTGCTACTGCTAATCAGTTTACTGTCAATGTGCTATTCTCTACCATTGGTGAATCTACAGCTAATGGTAATGTAAGCTATGCCGATCAAAGAAAGACTCAGGTATTAGACGATGAGATTATAGAGGACCAGGAGGTATTCAATGGAGCTTATAGCTTAGGTATATATGCTCAGGGTGCATTCCCTTACATTGACTATTATAGCACATTAAATCCTAGCTTTGCACTTACATCTCTCACGAATCCTAACACCTCATCTACTGCAGCATCTATTACAGATAATATATTCTATCTGATGTGTAGAGTATATAGTGGAGTAGAGTATACTCTTACATACTTTGACATGAATGGTACTCAATTAGGACAGGATGCCCCTTATAATCCTGCAAATGGTTTATTTAATTTCCCTATAGATACAGCTACTTATTCTATTACTGAAGATTTCTATATAACAATTAAAGCTAATGATGTAGCAGGTACTCAGTTTGAATACTACTTTAACTATGACAATAGATGTGCTATCAATGAAGATATACTATACTACTTAGATAGAATGGGATCATGGCAATCCTTTGCATTCCAACTAAAGACCTATGAGAAAGGGCAGATAAGTAGAGAGATGTATAATCAGCATGTAGATGGACAGGTGACTGATGGTCAATGGGAGTACAGCTCTGATGCTATGGGTAGCAGAACTTATAATACTAATGTATCTAATACCTTAGACTTGAATACTAATTGGATGGACCAATACAATGCTAATAGATTTCAAGAGCTACTGACATCCCCTCAAGTATTCTACGACAATGGCACTGACACTAGAGCTTGCACTATAGAGGCTACATCTTTTGAGAACTTTAGACAGCGAAATAAGAATCTAATTAAGCAATCAGTAACTATTAAGCTAGCTCTTAATACTCCAATCAATGGTTAGGATACAACTTAGCACAGGTTATCTAGATGTTAAAGAAGATACATCATTCCCTCTGAATTTTCAGGTAGGAGATATTAGAGATATATCTAAGAGACAAGGTAACTTTAGTAAGACCATTACACTGATAGGCAATAACAATAACAATACTCTGCTGAATCATTACTATGATGTAAACATTCAAGCTGGCACTTTCAATATCAATACTCTCACTAGATGTGATGTTATTCAGGATGGTATACCTGTTATGACTAATGCAACTCTTCAGCTCATTAACATTAAGAAGTCACAGCTCACATCAGCCTATGAGCAGATGGTGGAGTATGAGGTATTGATTAAAGAGGATAGAGGTACATTCTTTACTGACATCTCTAATAAGTATTTGACTGACTTAGATTTCTCAGACTTAGATCACTATATAGATCCTGCAGAGGTAATCAATAGCTTTGACCATACAGTGAATAATGGGTATAAGTATGTAATGCCATTTAACATAGACAATCAGTATCAGTTTAATTGGTTTAAGCCTGCTATCTATGCTCAGACTTACTTTGATAGAATCTTCTCTACATCAGGCTATAGTTATACTTGGGATGGACTAGAAGCTGCGAACTTTGATAAGCTACTGATACCTTACAATGGTGATCAGAATATAGTGGATTGGAATGATGCTAAAGTGGTGGCTAATACTACTTATAGCTTTACATCACAACAGGCATTTAGTAACCTTATTACTCCCTGGACTGAGACATCAGATCCTGCTAACTTATTTAGTAATGGTACTTATACTACTCCTCAATGGGTAGGTGTAGGATCAGGTGAGTCTTATGTATGGGAACTTACTGTTACAGGTACTGTACAGCTAGAAAATACTACTGCAGATAATTTACATATTAGTGATGGAGGTGGTAAAAGAGCTTATGTACCATATTTTGATATAAGAGTAGATAATTTTCATAATACAATATGTCAATCTTCTAGTGGTTTAATTGTAGAATATACACAAGCTAGCCCATTCCCTGCTAATAGCCTTAGCAGTACTTATAGCTTTACTGAGGTATTTACTTTAAATGCTACTACTGATGCTATAGGAGGTATAGATGTAGGAGATCTTCAGCTAATTTTTGGAGGAATAAAAATAAGATTTATCAATGCAGATGGCACTATACAATTTGCAGGTTATGGAGGTACATCATGGCTTAAAAATACATTAGCTCCTGCAACAGCATCTCCTAGTATAACTCTAGACCTCACCTCAATAGATCTAACAATCCGCCCATCTGATAACATCCCTTTGAACAGTGGTATCACTACCATGAACAGCTTTATCCCTGATAAGATTAAGCAATCGGATTTCATTAAGAGTATATTTACAATGTATAATCTTTATGCTACTCCTGATACTAACAATCCTAACAATCTAATTTTAATTAGTAGGGATGAGTACTATGATTCAGGTAAGGCTGTAGATTGGACTAACAAGCTGATGAAAGATAAGGAGCAGTCTATTGTCTTTATCCCTGAGCTTAACAATAAGAAACTAAGACTAACATACAAGGCAGATACTGACTCACCTAATACAGTCTATACTGATGTCACTAATGAAACTTATGGACAAGTAGAGGTAACCTTTGAGAATGAGTATGTGAAAGGCATAGATGTCAAAGAGCTTATCTTCTCACCTACACCTGTACAACCTACAGTATTTGGTGCATTCCTACCACTACTAAATGGTGCAGCACCTAAGACTAATATAAGAATCTTATTTGACAATGGACAGGTAACTGCTAGCAATGTAGTTATAAATTCAGGCTATGATATTACAACAGATACAAATGGACTCTATCCATACCTCTCTCACTTTGGAGGAGCTGATCCATTCAATCCTATCTTTGATATTAACTTTGCAGAATGTCAATACTACTATTATCAGGTAGCTCAGAACACTAACAACAATCTATACAATAGATATTGGAGGAGGACAGTAGCACAGATAAATGGAGGTAAGTTATTGACTGCCTACTTTAGTCTTAGAGAGACTGACATTCAACACATGGCACTGAATGATAAGATAAGGATTGACAATTCATGGTGGAGTATTAATAAGATTATAGATTATAATGCTAATGATTGGCAGCCTACTAAAGTAGAGCTGATTAGCTTAGAGACTGAGATAGACCTACCTCCATTCTTTGGTGGTACTATCACTCCTGTAGGACCAGGTAATGGTACTCAGATTCAATCTATCATGAATACTTATAGGAGTACTACTAATGTCACTACTAACAACAATGACTCTATTATCTTAGGCTCAGGTAATGTAGTAGGTGATGGACTTAGAGCCTTAGTAGTAGGAGATGGTCTAAGTATAGAGAATGATGGCATAGCAACTACTAATCTTACAGTGACTCAGACTATTAATGGTAGACCTGCCAATGATATGCTAAGAAACTATCAAAGATACATAGCTTTGATTAGTCAGACTAGCACCTCAGCACCTACAGTCATAGAGCTAGAGAATACAATAGGACCAATAATATGGACTAGGAAAGCTACAGGGGAGTATGTAGGTACACTATCAGGTGCATTCACTGCTAATAAGACTTATGCTACAATTAGTAATTCATTAGCTGATGGTATTGTAATGATAACTACAACAGCTAGTGATATTACTATTATTACTACCAACCTACACAGCCCTACTGCAGCTAAACATGATGGACATCTTAGTAAAAACACAATAGAAATCAGAGTATATGAATGAAGTAACTATACCACTTAAGATACAAGGCATAGCTCAGATGAAAGCTGAGTTAAGAGAATTGAAAGGAGCTATAGCCAGTGCTACTGATCCTGCACAGATGTCTGCACTTGCACAAAAAGCAGGTGAGGTATCTGATAGGATTAAGGATGCTAATGAGGCAGTCGCTGTCTTTGCTACAGGCTCTAAGTTTGAACAGGTAAGCAATGGACTAGGAGGGATAAAAGACTCATTGATGTCATTGGACTTTGAGGAGGCAGCACAGAAGTCTAAGACTTTTGCTACTGCATTAGGTGGTATCAATAAGACTGATATCACTAAGTCATTGAAGGGAATGATGGAGATGACTAAGACATTAGGTGGTGCGTTTATGAAGCTATCTATTACGATATGGAGTAATCCTATATTTTTAATAGCAGCTGCAGTAATAGCCATCATAGCTGTAGTAGCTTTAGTACTTAAATCTTTTGGAGTATTAGATGATGTAATGAATGCAATGATGATGCCTATTAATATGCTGATTCAGGGCTTCAAAGATATGACAGATTGGTTAGGTCTTACAGCTTATGCTGCTGAAGATAATGCTTCTAGAACTTTAGCTGCTAATGAGAAAGTAACAGAGTCATCTAAGGAAAGAACTGCATCAATGACTGCAGATTTGGGTAGAGAGATTGCTGAAGCTAAGGCAGCAGGTAAAGATACTACTAAGCTAGAGGAGGAGTTAAGCAATACTAAAATAAAAGAAGCTGATAAGAGAAGAGGTACAGCTTATAAGGCTCTAGCTGCTCAAAGGAAACTTGGTGAAGATGCTGATCAGGAAACTATCAAGAAATTAAAGAAGCAGATAATTGAAGAAAATGAGATAATAAAGCAAGGATATTCTGAGAAGAAAATAGCTAAGATAAATGATATTAAAGCTGATGCTGCTGCTGATGCTACTGCTGCTAAAGAAGCTGCTGCTAGAGCTAAACAATATGCTAGTGATAGACTTAATGCAAGAAGAGAAATCAGAAAGCAAGAGATAGGATTAGCAGGTTCTGATATGGAACAGGAAAGACTTACGATAATAAATGATCATAAAGTAAAACTTGAAGATATTAAGAATAATGCTGCACTTACAAAAGCAGAAAAAATAAGATTACAAGAATTAGAGAATCAATTATTTGAACAAAAAAAGACAGATTTTACTGCTAAACAAACAGCTATTGATAAAGAAAATAAAGCTAATAAAAAAGAAGCAGATACTAAAGCCATTACAGATGCTATAGCTGCAGAAGATTTTAGGTATAATGAGATTCAAAGATTAACTACATCTGCTGCAGAGTTTGAGAAGCTACAAGCACAACAGGCATTTGAAACTAAGACTGCAGGATTAAAAGAAAATGATCAGCTTTATCTTTTATATAAAGCAGAGTATCAAAAGAAATTAGATGATATTGATACAGCAGCAGTAGAGAAAGTAAAAGCAGATGAAGCTAAAAAACGAGCTGAGCAATTTGCTACTATTCAAAAAGGATTTGAATTTGCTCAAAAAACATTAGGAGCTATAGAGGGTATAACTAGCTTAGCTCAAGCTAATAAATTAAAAGGAATAGAAAAAGGTAGTAAAGAAGAGGAAAAAATACTTAGGCAACAATTTAAAATTAATAAATCAATGCAATTAGCAGGAGCAATTATAGATGCAGGTAAAGCTATTACAGCATCTCTAGCATCCTCACCTATAGCTATAGGTCCTGTACCTAATCCTGCAGGTATAGCATCACTAGCATTTGCTAGTATTACAGCAGCAACTAATATAGCTAAGATAGCATCTACACAATTTACATCTAGTACAACTCCTAGTACTGATACTCCTCCAACATCTACCACAGCAGTAGCACCTGCATCAGGTCCTAGTCTATTTGGGCAAGCCAATACAGGTAGTCAAGTCAATGCAGGAGGTAGCTCTAATAACATAACAGTAACAGCAGTAGTATCTGAGACTGAGATAACAGCATCACAGAATCATATTAATAACATACAAAATAATTCAGTATTATGATAAGCTATCAATCCATAGTAGATAAGATTACTGCTTTCTATGACAATCATGCACAGGTAAAAAAGGTAGGCTCAGACTTTAAGGAGCAAATGGTGAACTTTGCTACTAAAGATGAGAAGTATCCATTGGTCTATGTAGTACCTACAGGAGTTACTCCCTATCAGAATGTCAGTATCTTTAATTTAGAGTTGTATTGCTTTGATATCATTCAGATGGATAGAGCTAACATCACAACTATTCTAAGTGATACTCAGCAGATACTCCAGGATCTATATCTAGAGTTTACATTCAGTGATGACTATGACTTTGATATAGATGGACAGCCTACATTTATACCATTGAATAATGATTTACTAGATTATGCTGCAGGATGGCAGATGAATCTATCAGTAGTGATTCCATCATGGACTAACTGTCCTATCCCTAAAAAAATATATACAGCTTATAGTCAAGCATTACAGTGGGATAGTATACCTCTACAAAATAGTATAATTTTCTTTTGTAATGGAGTACAGTGGGATGTTCAAACAGGAATAGCATCAGGTGAAATAGGTGCATTTGTAGCTATGTGTAATGCTAATCTTCAAGGCTCTGACTTTACTCAATACGGTACATACTTTGACAATGGAGATAACAGGGTAAGACTAGAGATGCCTTATCATGTGTATAATACTTTTTGCCCTAATGGAGAAGTGACTTTGGAAATAACAGCAATATAAACAAAATGCTTAATTAATATAATATAGTTATGGCATATAAGAATACAGGTGAATTTAATGTAAAGTATCCTACTCGTAGGAGGATGGCTAACATCTTAAAAAGAATCTTAAGAAATGATATTGTACAAAACAATGGCACACTAGTAGAATCTATTAGAATCAATGCTAAGGTTACAGGATTCGGTAGCTTAGAGATTGAAATAGTAGCCATGTATTACTTTATCTTTTTGAATAACGGTGCTTTCTTATGGAATGGTGGAGTAATTACTCCTAGAGATTATGTAAATACTTTTACTAGAGAGCTAGCAGCTGCAGGTATCACTAATGAAATCTATAGTCAATATGTAGAATGGATATCTCAGAACTATCCTATCTTAGAGGTAGCTGATATATTAGAAAGTGATCAGAGATTGACTTATACATTCTATGCATTAGATCCTCCTGCAGGATTTACTCCTAACTATCCATTAACTGTCTAAAGTTTTTTTCATTCCTAAGATATTAAAGACTAACACTACTGACATATCTAAGATGCTATTGAACTTACTTAAGTCATTATTACAAAGAGACATGATAGTAGATTCCCATGCAAACTTTTGCTTCTCCTGTTTTCTCTTCTGCTCTTTAATCTCATCAGCATCCTCAAGCACCTCATCATCAGGTACTACATCTACCAATAAATTAGTATAGGTATTTGTAAAATTCTCTCTGAATTTAATATACTCAGGTATCAATCCATAAACATCAGTAATCTTATAGTCTAAATACCAATCTAATCTATCTGATGGGCTGTAATTGTATGGCTCAATGATATCATCACCATAAACATTCTTAGATGTTCTCCTGTAGAGTAATGCTAAGATGTGGCAGAAGTGGTCTAAATAGTTATTAGAGAAGTAATGCTCAAGGTCTATAAACTCTCCTAGACTAATCTTAGTAAATGGCTTGAGTACATACTTATCTAGCTTATTCTTATACCTCTTAGATGGCTCTGAATTAATCCATTTAATTTGCTCAGTTAATACTGTAAGCTCATCTATATCTAGCTCCTCAAAGTCAGAAATATTGCTATCAGTTAAAGCAGAAAGTACATCAATCTGATAGTTGAACATTCCATCCTTACTGCTCAGCCTCCTGATCTCCAGGAACTGCTCCACTGATATCTGATTCCAATTCTTTGGGAGCTTGAGATTCTGCATGGTTAGTAATTTTATAAGTTACAAAGGTAAGGTAAGGGATAGAGATATCTGCTTTGAGCTTGCTGAATAGTTTAGCTTTGTGCTTAAGATGTGCAGGATCATAATGCTCAGTATTGGATAGGTCAGTTCGTTTGAACATTAGAGCCATGATGTCTGATATATATTCTTTATTATCTTTTTTAACAATCTTTTCAACAATCCTACTATCTTTTACTGAGAGCTTCATCTCAGCCTTATAAGTATAGCCATCTATCTCTATCTCTTCTACAGGATCTTTCTTATCATAGTTATTATTATTAAACTCTTTAACATTAGCTAAGAACAGGTCAAAGTCTACATCCATCTCCTCCTCAGTTATACCTAGATACTCAAAGACTTTACAATGTTTTTCAAGAGTATCATACTCTTCATTATTATGGATAGCAGATATCTTTTGAAACTGCTCCAATGTTAATTCATCCATCTTAGATGGGATTTCTTTGCCGAATAATTTTATCATAGTTTCTAATTTTTGAACAAATATAAAAAAAATATAATATAGTTATGACAAAAGATATACCAATCTATAAAATTACTATAGATCCTGAGTATTCAGATGGTGAAGAGTTAGGGATTGAGCAGATAGCTTTCACCTCTACTCCTGCTATTATTACTAAAGGAATGGCATTTGATGAACACAAAAAATTGTTTTTCTCAGATGACTTAAAGTATAGAGTAGTAGCTCCTGCCATGATACCTATGGAGATATATAGGAATGATGAGAATGATGAAGAGTACTATGTACAATTTACAGCTGAGACTATTGAGCAGAT
>Ga0214919_10010664_pt1 | contig 11593 bp, 8 predicted proteins | sample LL1503_MetaG_FD_177994 | JGI IMG/M metagenome (GOLD analysis project Ga0214919, IMG submission 177994) | Freshwater microbial communities from Lake Lanier, Atlanta, Georgia, United States - LL-1503 | ecosystem: Environmental > Aquatic > Freshwater > Lake | place: USA: Georgia | collected 2015-03-15
GTGTATTTCGTTTTGCCTGAGCGGATCGCCGCCTCGGCGGCCTGGCAGATATGGAGCGGCGTGGGGAAATCGGGCTCGCCCACCGAGAGATCGACGACGTTGACGCCGGCGGCGGCCATCGCGGAGGCGCGGGCGGCCATGGCCAGTGTGGCGGAGGGCTCGAGCGCTCGCATGCGCTGGGCCAATTGCAGGCTCTTGGATTGCAGGCTCGTGGAAGACTCTCTTGTGTTCATACGGCTTTGTAAGGGCTCCTCGTTTGCGTGATGCGTCGTACGTGACAAGAATGATACCACCCGCCGGGCTGTTTCCCAGACGTTTTTGCCACTCACAACCTCTTGAGAAAGCACTTCCCATGTCAGGCAGCCGAATCGGTCTGTGGCTCATCGGGGCCAAGGGGGGCGTGGCCACCACCGCGATCACGGGGCTGGCAAACCTGGCCCGCGGCGCGATCGAGCCGGTCGGGCTCGTCACCGCGCTCGATCCCTTCACTCGGCTCGATCTGGTCGACTTCGCTGACATCGTCGTGGGCGGCCACGACATCCGGCCGGGCCGGCTGGCCGACGAGGCCCGCCGCATGTGGACCGACAGCCGCGCGATCATGCCGGAGCTGCTCGACGGTGCCGCCGACTTCTTCGCCGAGACGGAAAGCCGCCTGCGGCCGGGCACGGTCGTGGCCGCGGGCGACAAGATCCGTGAACTGGCCGACGACGCGATCGCGGCCCGCGTGGAGACTCCCCGACAGGCGATCGACCGCGTGCGGGCCGACATCGAGGCGTTCACCAGTGCCAACAGTCTCCGCCACGTGGTGGTGGTCAACGTCGCCTCCACCGAGCCGCCGGCGGCACTGCCGATTCCAAAGTCGTTCGCGGAACTCGAGCCGCTGCTCAACGACCCGCGGGCCTGCCCGCTGCCGGCCAGCAGCCTCTATGCCCTGGCCGCGTTCGAGGCCGGCGCGTCCTACATCAACTTCACGCCCTCGACGGGCTCCACGCCCGAAGCACTCCAGGAGGCGGCCCGCCAGCGACGGATCGCCCACACCGGCTGCGACGGCAAGACCGGCGAAACACTCCTCAAGAGCGTCTTGGCGCCGATGTTCGCCGCCCGGAACCTCGAGGTGATGAGCTGGGTCGGCCACAACATTTTCGGCAACATGGACGGCAAGGTCCTCGATGACCCGCGGAACAAGCAGGCCAAGGTGCGGAGCAAGGACCACCTTCTGGCCGCCATCCTCGGCTACCCGCCGCAGACCCACGTCTCGATCGAATACATCAAGAGCCTCGGCGACTGGAAGACGGCCTGGGATCACATCCACTTCCGTGGCTTCCTCGGCACGCCGATGACGATGCAGTTCACCTGGCAGGGCTGCGACTCGATCCTGGCGGCCCCGCTGGTGCTCGACCTCGTGCGGCTGGTGGAACGCTCCCATCGCGCGGGTGAATACGGCGTGCTGGAACACCTCGCCTGCTTCTTCAAGAGCCCGCTCGGTGTCGGCGAACAGGACTTCGCCAAGCAGTTCGATATGCTGACGGCATGGGCAACACGCCATGCACATGGAACGGATCGCACGACCGCGCCACGCAACGCGTGATCGCTCGGAACGTGTCCGCGGGCGGTGTGTGAAGACCACCCGCGAAAAAAAGTCTGAAAAAATTTCTAGATTTCTCTTGACAGTTTTCACTGTCATCCTTCACAACTCTTTTGCGCAGCGCGATGAAGTGTTGCCATGCACCGTCTCAACACGGTGTTTGGCTCGCTTCGACGCGACGCGCAACGTCGACCGTTCCCTCCCACAGAGCACCCGGGGGAATGGTCGTGTAACCGTGCGGGTGCTCGTGGCAAGGAGCCATCACAATGGCGAAGAAGAAGAAGAAGGCTGCCAAGAAGGTCGCCAAGAAGAAGAAGGGCCACGGCTGAGCAGGTGGTTGATTGAGTTCTTTCGGGAACTCTTTCAACCATGGCGAAACGATAGTTTCGCCAACCAGCTCCCCGTCCCTTTTCCGCGTTCAGACGAGAAAGGCCGGCCCGGGCCCTTGGGCGCCCGGGCCGGCCTGATTTTTTCGGTGTACGATTAGGGTATGTCCCAATCGTCGCCCCAATCATCACCCAAGAGCCTTTTCCCCCGTCGCGATGCCGCCGCGGCAACGCCGTCCCCCGCCGTGCGGGGAGCCTTTCTGCTTGCGACCTGCCAGGGGGGTGCCGAGGCGAGCCTGTGCGGGCGGCAGGAAGTGGTGCTGCCGGAGGTGTCGAAAGCGGCCTGGCGGCGGGGCGTGGTGACGTTCCGGCTGGGCGACTTCGATCCGCCCGACGACTTTTTCCCAGACCTTATCTACGCACGGGCGGTGGTCCGCTCGCTGGGGCAGGTGTCAGGGGCGTCGGACCACGAACGCCTTGCGGCGGTGCGGACGCTGGTCACGCATACCGCCTGGGACACCATCCATGTCTGGCACCGCGACCGGCGGCTGGAGGGCCAGACTGATTCACCGGTTGATCCCCTGGCAATCCGCGCTATGCTGCTCGATGCCTACGGCAAACCAGCCTCGCTTCCACAGGCGGCCCGTCCGGGCGACCTCGTGCTCGACTGTTTGATCGATGCGGCCGACCGCTGGTGGATGGGCTGGCATCGCGCCCACACGCCGACGAGCTGCCAGCCCGGCGGCATGCACCCGACAGAGTTGCCGGCGGACAAGGTCTCGCGGGCATGGCTCAAGCTTGACGAGGCGATCGCGACCTTCGGCGTCGACCTACGGCCGGGCCAGCGGGCCGTCGAACTCGGTGCCTCACCCGGCGGCGCCTGCCAGCGGCTCTTGGAGGCCGGACTCCAGGTCGTCGGCATCGATCCGGCCCTCGTCGATGACCGCGTGGCGGCCCTGCCCGGCTTCGAACAGTGGCGGATGCGAGCCCGCGACGTGAAGGTGAAGAACTTCCGCGGCTTCGATTGGATCGTCGCCGACATGAACATCGACCCGCGAAGCACGCTGGAATCAATCGGCAGGATCGTGACGGCCGCCGGCGTCAAGCCAACCGGCATCATCGCCACGCTCAAGCTGCCCGACTGGTCGCGGGCGAAGGAGTTGCCGGGCTGGCTCGATCAGTTTCGGGCGTGGGGCTTCTCGCCACGCGCCCGGCAGCTTTCCACTGGCGGCCGCGAGATCTGCGTGGTGGCCCGGCGATCGCGCCGGAAGTGATCGCCCTCATCCTCCACGCCAGATGTCGGCCGGATGAGTGAGGCTGCCGGAGGTCACGTGCACCCGTCCGGATGACGTGTCGAGCACGAGCGTGCCGTCGGCCGCGATGCCCCGGCAGAGGCCCGTCAGACGTTCGTCCCCGCGGAAGACCGTGACGGGATGACCGTCGAGACCGCACCTCGCCCGGTATCGGGCCACGAACGCCTCCGGATCGACGGCCGTCGCCGCCAAGAGCGCGAACAGCCGCGGCAGAAAATCCACCAGCAGTCGTTCCCGCGGCAGCGGGCTGCCAGTCAGATCGGGAAGCGTGACGATCTTTTTATCGAGCGGCGGCGGCGCATCCCCGCAGGAGCCGGTGGTGTTCACACCGATGCCGAAAATGGCCCGGCCACCGGGAGTCGCCTCGACGAGAATGCCGGCCAGCTTCCGGCCATTGGCTTCGATGTCGTTGGGCCACCGCACGAGCGGCTCGATCGCGGGCGCGACCGCCGCCAGCGACTCCGCGAGCGCCACGCCACAGGCCAGCGACCAGACCGCCGGCGGCGCGGGTATAGCCTGAGCCTGGGCCTCTCGTGTGGCCTCGACCACCACGCTCACCGCCAGACTGCCGGGAGCCTGCCACCAACGGGCTCCTCGCTGCCCGCGGCCAAGCGACTGCGTGTCGGCGACCACCGCGGCCGGTAGGGGACAGGCCGCATCCTGCGCCAATGCTCGCGCCCGCTCCATCGTCGAGCCAACGGCGGCATGATGCTCGAACGTGGCCAGCCCGGCCCGGGCCATGAGCCCAGTCGGGTCGATTGGATCAGGAGAGTCGCAGATGGGGTTCATCATTCACGTGTCCATCACGCAGCAGCCCGCTGCGGGAGCGGAGGGCATGCCGGTAAAATAGCTGATCTGGCTGGGATGGCATCTCTGCACCGGCAGTTCGGGCAAGGGCGGCACTCTGGCGATGGCTCCGGACCATCCGGCCGGTGGCTAGGCCTTGACCCTCCCGCGCCACGCGCGGTACCCCCCGTCTGCGCCGTCGTCGACTGCGGCGCGGTTTTTTCGATCCGGCGGCAAAAACCCGCCCGGAGTGGCATCGGCTGTGCGCACAAAGCTGCTTCTCTTTCTGACGCTCCTGGTGACGAGCACGTGCGCGGCGTGCTGGTGTCGGCCGGCCGCTGCGCAGACCGTCGCTTTGCCGCCACCCGCCGCGTCGTCGCTCGACCGCATCGCGCAGGCCTCACCCTACGGCACGCCGATGCCGCCGCCTCCGGCCTGGGACGCCTAGGCGCCGCAGGCCGGCCAGGTGTTTCCCGCGCCCGCATCCAGCATGCAGACACCGTCGACCTGGGCGCCCTCGGCCATCAACGGCCAGCCCGGCTATCCGGGCTATTCGACCGCCGCACCGTCGCTAACTCCCACGCAGGGCCCGCCGAACATGAGCGGCTCGCTCTTCCCGCCCGGCTATCCTTCGCAGAGCTCGAGTTTTCAGGAGACGATGCGGCTCTACCAGGGCGCCCGTGGCAGCTGGGCGTATCTCTTTGGCAACGGGCAGGGAACGAGTGTCGGCGTCAATGAGCTCGACACCACGGCCACGTTCGCCCTGCCGTTCTTCCACAACTCGCCGGCGAACTTGAACCACGCGCCACTTTTGATCACGCCCGGCTTCGGCCTGCAGCTCTGGGACGGTCCGCAGACGACTCCCTCGATGACCGCCGATCTGCCGGGGAGCACCTACGACGTGTTCATCGATACCGCCTGGAATCCGCGGTTCACGCCACTCTTCGGGGCCGAACTGGGCGTGCGGGTCGGCATCTATACCAACTGGGACGTCTTTGTCTCGCAGAGCTGGCGACTCATGGGCCGTGCGGTGGGCACGCTGCAGCTCACTCCCACCGTGCAGGCCAAGGCGGGTATCGTCTACCTCGACCGCAACCTCGTGAAGATGCTTCCAGTGCTCGGCTTCACCTGGACGCCCGACGCCGACACCCGATACGACATTCTCTTCCCCACACCGCGGGTCACCCGGCGGCTGACGACCATGGCCAATCGCAACGTCTGGGGCTATTTCGCCGGCGAGTACGGCGGCGGCGCGTGGACCTTCCGCCGTTCGACCTACAACCCCAACGGCGACAGCATCTCCGCCTTTGACTACAACGACGTCCGCATCACGGCCGGCACGGAGTTCGTGCCGGTCACCGGGCACGGCCTCACCGGCAACATGGAGGTGGGCTACGTCTTCGCACGGCAGCTCTTCTACGTCGATGGCCCGCCTCAGGGGCAGTATCAAGACCTGGACAGCACGCTCATGCTCCGCGTGGGCCTGGCCTATTAGCGCCACAAAAAACATGCCGACCCGTGGCCGTACGTTTTCAACGTGCCGATTGCGCGTTGCGAGGCACCGGACGCGGCTGTGGGCATGCTGCTGCCTGCTGCTCGTCGTCGCGGGCGCCGCCCAAGCCGACGACGCGGCCGACAGCGTCATCACGCCGCTGCCGCCGATCGGCGAGGAGACGCTGAAGGAGATCCAGCCGCAGCGGGATCAAACCATCTTCGACCGCATCCGGCTGGCGGGCTGGGAGCGACGGCCTGCCGATCTCGGCATCAGCTGGCGATTGGAAACCGGCTGGGTATTCGGCCGCCTCGTCGAGTATTCCATCACCGACACCGCCGACTACCGCCCCAGCGACACGTTCTTGGTCCACGCAGGCATCTGGTACTAGCCAGCCTCCGCGTGGACATGCCCCCGCTCAGCGGGCCCCACGCAGCAGCTGGCTGGCGGCGATGGCGTGGATGAGCGAGCGGACGCCGTACTGCGTCGGCGCGGCCGCAGCCACGATCTCGTCGACCCCGCGGCGGTCGGCGTAAGAGAGATCGGCGCCGGTGGCATAGCGGGCCATGTGGCCGACGAAGGCCCGGGCGAGTTGCTCTGGATCAGCGGCCAGCAGCTGCTCGAGTTCATCGATGCCCGCAAATCGCCGTCCATCGGCCAGTTCGCCCGAGGCATCGACTGAAGGTCCGAGCCGGTAGCGGGCCTCCCACTGCTTCTGGGCCGCCTCCGGGGCAGGATTGCCCTTGTCGGTTGAGCGGTAGCGGTCGCGGTAGCCGCCGATGGGATCGAAGCATTCGAGGGCAAATCCGGGCGGATCGATCTTCGTATGGCAGACCGCACATCCGCTGTTGTTGCGGTGCAGGGCAAGCTGCTCGCGGATCGTCGTCGCGCCGCGGGTGTCGGGGTCGATGCCGGCGATACCCGGCGGCGGCGGCGGGGCCGGATCGTTCAAGAGCCGGTCGAGCACCCAGACGCCGCGTTTCACCGGCGTCGTCGTCGTGCCGTTGGCGGTCACCTTGTGGATCGCGGCCTGACCGAGCAGGCCGCCGCGATGGCTCTCCTTCGGCACGTCCACTCGGCGGACCTCGACACCGTCGACGCCCGCGATCCCATAATGCTCCGCCAGCCGCTGCGTGAGCATCGCGAAGTCGGCATCGACGAGCGTGCGGATTGGCAGATCCTTCGTGATGAGTTCCCGCAGGAAGGCGCGGGGCTCGGCAGCAATCCCTTCATGGAGCAGGAACGAATACTCCGGATAGAGCTGCCGGTCGGGATTCGTCTCATTGATCCGATGCAGTTCCAGCCACTGATCGGTGAAATCCTGAATGAACCGCTCGCTCCTGCGATCGGCGAGCAGACGGTCCACCTCCGCGTGCAAGACCGCAGGATCGGCGAGCCGGCCCGATGCAGAAGCGGCGAGCAGCGCGTCGTCAGGAGGCGAGTTCCAGAGCCAGTAGGAGAGTCGGGAGGCGAGTGTGCCGGCATCGGGCCGCACGTCAGCCGGCAGCAACACAAACTCTGGTGACGTGAGGATCGCCACGTAGGCCCGCCGCATGGCATCCTCGAAGCAGTCGTTGGCGGCCAGGCGTTTTGCCACGAGCGTCACGTAGGGCTCGATCTCATCGGCTTCGACGCAACGCCTAAAGGCCCGGGGGAGGAAGTCGGCGAAGAGCCTGCGGGCGTCTTCCAGCGGCGTCGATGACTGCACGGTCTCAAGAGGCGGCTTGCGATCGGTAGGGAGGAGATCGGTCATCAAGGCCGGCAGATACAGCGGCGTCTGCCGGATAGGCTCGCGCTGGGGCGGCACGGCCGTGGCATCGGCCGTGCGCGTCGCGATCGGCAGGTCGCCAAAGAGCAGCCGATGGCTTTTCGGCGGCCACGATTCATTGAGCGGCCCCTCGACCTCGAACCAGTCGAGTGCCACGCCCGAACCGACAAATTCGGAGACGCCGCCACCCTTCTGCCGGAAGTGGTGCAGATGCCCCATCAGCAGCGACACCGGATCGAACACGATCGACTCATGGGCGTCGAGCCAGGACGTGATCTCGTGCTCCCGGGGGTCGAGCGACGCCGCCGTGAACGTCGCCAGCAGCCGACCCCCCTCCTGCTGATGACCCTCCTCATGGGCCCGCAGGACGGCCGCCTGCGAGCTGGCCACGGCCCCTACCACGCCCTTATTCAACTGAAAGCCCCAGATCGACAGCCGGATCCGATAGCTGCCCGCGTAGATCGGCGCTACGTTCATCGCCGCCTCCCACCCGGCCAGATTCGGCCAGAGCAGACCGACGGCGCTCTGGCTCTTGGCGACCTCGTTTTTGTCAAACACCTTCTTCCGCTCTTCGGGGGTGTTCTCCGGGATGGGATTGCCGTCGGCATCCTTGAGCGGACCGGGGATCGGCAGGGCGGGATCGGGCTGCTTGTCCTTAAGCAGAATGAAATTGCCGTGGGTGAGATTACCTCCGGACTTGAAGAGGCCCGCCGGGTAGATGCGTCGCTTGAACACCGGCGGCGGCGTGCTCCGTGTCGCGATCGCGGCAGTGAGCGCCTTTTCAGCGGCGGCTGCATAGGCTGCGAGGTGCGCTGGCGACAGGTCGAGGCCATCACCGATTTTTTCATAGCCCGCCACACGGCCGTCGGCAGGCAGCATGCCCTGGATGTCGAGCCGCGACAGGGCCAACAGGTCGCGGAGCGTGTTTTCATATTCAGTGCGGGTCATCCGCCGCAGGCGGGCCCGGCCCGCCCTGGCAATCCGCGCCGAGTCGGCCCGAAAGAGTTCTGCATCGAGCCACCGCGTAACTGCGGCACGTTCCTCGGCCGTGGGCTGCTCCGCTTCCGCTGGAGGCATTTCGCCGCGGGCGATGCGATCGTGGATCTGCACGAACCGCCGCAGGCTTCTGGAATCAGACACATCCCGCGAGAGCACGGCGAGATCGAGCCCCGCCTCAGGGTTTTTGCCAGAGTGGCAGGAGTAGCAGTGCCGTTCAAAGAAGGTTTCCAGCAGTGCCGGCTCGCCAGCCGTCACGGCCGCCATGCACACCACCATCACCACCATCACCACAAAGCCCGCAGCGTCAGCGACGGGACTCCCCACATAGAAGCCCTGAGCGTCAGCGACGGGACTCCGTGTGCATGCCACCACTCCGCGAACCATCGTGCGGCTCATGCGTCGAGCCCCCGCAGCGTGCCGGTGCTCGAAGAAAACGCGTCGGTCTCGACGCCGAGCCGCTGGAGCATCGTGACGAAGAGGTTGGCCAGCGGCTCGTTTCGCTTCTCGTCGAAGGCGAGGTGGCCGGGATGCCGGTAGCCGCCGCCGGCGAGCACGAGCGGCAGGTTCTGGTTGGAGTGCGAGTTGGCGCTGCCGAGGCAGCTGCCGTAGAGGATCTGCGTGTGGTCGAGCAAGGGCCTGCCGTGCTCCTTGGCGTCGCGCAGCGACGCGAGAAACTCCCCGAAGGCCCGCATCTGCGCCTCCTCGATCTTTTTCAGCTCCGCGATCTTCTCCGGCTCGTTGCCATGGTGCGTGAGGCCGTGGGTCTCGTTTTTCACGCCAGGCACGTGCGGCACAACTGAAAACGTGCTGAGCGTGAGCGTGACCACCCGCGTGGAATCGGTCTCGAGCGCCAGCCGCACGAGGTCGTACATGAGCTTCGACTTTTCGATCACTCGTGTGGCGTCGGCGATGTCGTCGGGCTCCGCATAGGCAACCACGGGCTTTGGCCGGTTTTCCCAGTCGATCGAGCGGGCCAACCGGCTTTCCAGTTCGCGGACGCTCGAAAAATACTGGTCGAGCCGCGAGCGATCCTCCGGGGCGACTGACCGCTCGAGCCGGCCGGCCTTGTCGAGCACGAGGTCGAGCACGCTGCCGCCCGCCTCTATCCGCCGCATCGTCGCCGCCTTCTCCTCGGGCGTGCCGGCGACGAAGAGGCTACGGTAGAGCCGTTTGGGGCTCGTCTCGGGTTGAATGCCGACGCCTGACCGCGACACCGAGAGCGAGTTGGTGTAGTTCTCGCTGGCCTGCACGGAGAGCGGCAGAAACGGAAACCGGGTGTCGAGGCCGAGCGTCTCGGCCGCGAGCTGATCGACCGAGAGCGAGTTGCGAAACGTCGGCTGGCCAGGATGGATGGCGCCGGTGAGAAAACACTGGCCCGCGTGGTGGTTACCATCCACCTCGGGATGCGACATCCCGGAGAACACGGTGAAGTGGCCGCGATGGTCGGCGAGCAGGTCAAGGTAGTGGCTCGACGGCCCTCCGGCCGTCAAGCCGGTCTTTTCCTTCTCTGGCGAGTTCTTCTCTGGAAAGAAAAACTGCGGCATCATGCCGAGCGGCACATGGATCGCGACCAGGCGTTGATGGGCGGCAGTAGCCTCAGCCCGCGCGGCACGGCCGAGGCCCGGCAGCATCGCGTCCAGAAGCGGCAGGCCGATGCCCGCGCCGGTGGCCCGCAGCAGCGTTCGCCGCGAGAGCCGCTGACGCGGGTTCTCAGTGTTGCCCGCCCGGGCCGACTGGTCGTCGCTGCAGCGCGTCATGTCGATGCTCTTTCTGCGGCTTTTGGTGCGAGATCTCACACCAATTCTATCGACGCAATACGTGCGGATGACGCAACGCAGGCGTCGTAATCTTGTCTACACGCCGCGTCGTGGATTCCCTCGCTTGCGCTTCGGGCTTGCATGGGAGCGGGGGCCGCGCGACCGGGCATCATCCCAGCCCGTATGTCCATCCCAGCCCGCATGTCCATCCAAGCCCGCAGCGCAAGCAAGGGAATACGGGCCGCCTGCACACCCCGCAACGAACACGACTGGCTGCGTCCCCTTTTACGTTCTCGCGCAGCCGGTTCAGCGTCTCACGGCGCGAGGCTGAGATCAGCCGTGTGGTGGCCGCTGTCAAACGTCGCCTCGAGCCCCGACGTCGTCACGGCCGTATACTTTCGTGGAATCCGGCTCTTGGCCGGGATCTCCCGCCCAGTCTTCATGTCCATGACAGCCACACCCTCCTCCGAGATGACCGCCACCCCATAGTTGCCTGGCCGGAGAAACAGTCCGAATCGACTGCCCTTGAGCCGGGAGGAGCCACCGCTGCCAGCCGTGGACTTATCCTTGGGGGCAAAGTGCACCGCGCCCTCCGGAAGAGGCTTGCCGTCGTAGAGGACGCTGCCGGTCACCCAGATGGTGCCAGGCGAGCCCTTCGGGCCACCGCAGCCGGTGGCAAACAGCGATGCCAGGACGATCGCTGCAGCGCTGAGGCATACGGCGGCTCGGGAACGATGCCACCGCGTCATGGCACGCTCGCCGGCTGGCCGTCGGCCTTGTTGCCGAGGTAGTTGTAGGTTTGGAAGTCGATGTTGTCGTTGAGAAACTGCACGGCGCCGTCCGCCATGCAGAAGTACGCTCCACCGACATGGTTGCTCGCCGCGATCGAGCCGTTGGAACCCGTATCGGTCGTGAAGTTGAGCGACGTGCTGTTGATTCGATGCTGCGTGTACACCGTGACGTATTCAAAGCCAATGAGTCCCGCATACGATGTCAGTTCAGGACGCCGCTCGGCAATGAGGATTGTCTTCGAAATCCCATCTGTCGCATTCTTGAGTTGTGCCTGATAGCCGCTCGCTCCACCGAACATACCGGGATTCATAGCCGCGATTTTGTAACCTTGCATCGCCCAGGATTGGCAAGCGTTGCCGTCGATCGTCGTCGCCTTGAACACGCTACAGTAACTCGGGCTGCCGGCAGCCGAGCAGTCGGCCCCGACGCTCGCACGAGTCTGCGGACCCGCACACGGTGAATAACACGCCGGTGCCGATCTCCAGCCGCTGGCGAAGTACCGGAACGACGTGCCCAGGATGGGCGTCAGCGTCGCAGAGGCCGGACTGCTGGGGCAGGCCTGGAACGGGTATGCCTTGTCCTTGAACAGCGACGACTGGCCGTTCATGGCCGTTGAAAAGTTGTAGCGGTTGTAGACATCCTGCAGTTCGATGAACGGCATGATGTCGACGTTCCAGTTTTTATAAATGGTGGGGGGGTTGGGCCAGTATCCGCCGATGACGCAGCCGGCGGCATCCTGGTAGAGGTCCGCGGCGATAGGCAGTTTGCCCTTGGC
>Ga0214919_10010667_pt1 | contig 11592 bp, 30 predicted proteins | sample LL1503_MetaG_FD_177994 | JGI IMG/M metagenome (GOLD analysis project Ga0214919, IMG submission 177994) | Freshwater microbial communities from Lake Lanier, Atlanta, Georgia, United States - LL-1503 | ecosystem: Environmental > Aquatic > Freshwater > Lake | place: USA: Georgia | collected...
TCAAGCAGCTGCAGAAGAAGCCGCAGCCGCAGAAGCCGCAGCAGCAGAGCAGGCCGCAATAGACAAGGGTGCACCAGAAGCTGTAGATAATACAGTAACAGATGCATTGTCTGATGGTAAAATAGATTCAAAGGAAATCTCAAAAATTGCAGATGTAATGGCGGCAGATGGCAAAGTTGATGCAAAAGAAACTAATAAATTAATTGAAGCATTAGCAGCAGATGGAAAAGTTTCTACATCAGATCAAAAAGCAGTACTTGAAGCGCTTGCATCAGATGGTGAAGTTTCTACAGCAGATGTTGCGGCAATTGTTGCATTAGTTTCTAGTGATGGAAATATGTCTACAGCAGAAAAAGGAATTGTTGCAAACGCATTAATCCAGTCAGTGCAAGAAGGACAAAATCTTACAACAGAACAAATTGCAGATGCAGGAATTAAGTTATCAGATTTACCATCAGAAACACCAGTAGATGTTCGTACATCTGAAAATGGAGATGCTGTTGTAATTACTGCAGAAGTTGCAGTTCAAGTAGAATTAGTATCAGACCCAGCAGCATTTGCACAAGAGCTATTTAATGATCCAGGAGCAGCAATAGCAGCACTTGGAAGTATTGGAGCAGATATGACTCCATCGGAAAGAAAAGAAGCAACTGAAATGGTTGTTGCAACAGTAGTTGCAACAGGTGCAGCATTAAATGCTGTAGGTGCTGCTGCAGGAACCACTGGAGGATCAACAGGGGGCTCACGTTCAGGCGGAAGCAATTCTGGTGGGTCAGGTGGCGGAGGAGCCTCTGGCGATTCCAAGGGAATAAGGAGAAGAAGACCATGATAAAGAAAATAATTCAAGATATGATTGATCAACTTTGGACACTTCTAGGTATGTTTATTGCCTGGGTAGTGTTAGATGGATCAGCAAAGACAATAGTTGGGTATGCAATTGTATGCACATTAATTGCATGGGCAGTAACATATCCTATTAGAAATAGAAATGAGGAATAATGAAAAGTTTAAATAATGTTTTAATGCGTATTGTTGCAGTATTTGCAGCATCTGGTTTAGGAGTTATTGGTGCTGGTGCAGTAGCTGGCATATCAGTAGCAAAGGCAATGATGGTTGCTGGGCTTACAGCAGTAGCAGCAGTTATTGAAAAATTAGCTCGTGCATTTATGGATGATGGGAAGCTTACGCTTGATGAAATTAATGCAGCATTTTCAACTGTAGATAAGGGCGCAAAAACTGTAGCAGATGTTAAAGTAGAAGAACGTCAGGCAGCTGATGCCGCAGCTAAAGCAGCTGGAAAACCAGAAGATGACCCAAATTATAACTAAAATGGTATACTAGTATTATGAACACTTATCGGGTTAAATTAGATGTAGAAATTGAAGTAGAAGCATTTAATGAAGCTGATGCAAAGGATTACGTTGGAGATATATTTAATATTGATGACGAAATTAAAAGTGTCAATATTATTAAAATTCGGGAGAAGTAAATTGGCAAAAGAAGGATATAAACCAACAGCAGGAATGCAGGCTGCTGCTCGTAGAGCAATTAAATTTAAAGAGCAGGGGAAAGCTAAAGGCGCTGGTACATTCTGGACTAAATAAAAATCATTGACAGAGCCGTAGTTTTTACTGTATAATAATACATAGAGACTACGGTTTCTGCTTTGGCCCATAGCTCAGCAGGCAGAGCGGGAAGCTGTTAACTTCTAGGTCCTAGGTTCGAATCCTAGTGGGCCAGCAATAAATCTAGGCGGACTTACTAGATAGGGAAAAAATGCTTCATCTTACACTCAAAGGTGTAGAGATCTTTATAGAAAGATCTAAAACTAAAAGTCAAGAATCATATTGGGATAATTACGATTTAATGATTTGGAAAAAAGATAGTGGCGGATTCAGTAGCGTAAAGGGAATGTTTAGAAAAGATTCCTGGGGAATTGCAGATAGAATATCTGTCAATGAACAAGGGGTTTGGAAGCTGCCAGCTAAATATGTCAAACATTTTAAATGATTTAGGAATAGATTCAGACGATTTTGATTGGTATCATTTAGCAATTTGTCGTGGAATGGACACTAATCTATTCTATGATAAGTATGAAGCAGATGTAAACATTGCTAAAAATATTGATGAAGCATGTTTAAGTTGTCCAGTATCTAAAGTATGTTATGAAGACGGAGTTGAAAAAGACGAATATGGAGTAAGAGGCGGAATATATCTTAGCGCAGGCTCAATTGATAAAACAAGAAATATGCATAAGACACCAGAGATATGGAAGAAGATAAGGAAGAAAAATGGCATCTGATAAAAACCATTTCAAATATGGTATTAATCAATGGACAGGCGAACCAGCTAAGCCAGTTTTCTATACACCAGAAATGGCTAAAAGAGTTCGTGAAATTCCACAGCCAGTACTTCTTTTAATGGATGTAGCAATGTACCCAGACTTTATTGGCATTAAGCTTTATGAAGACAATTTTATGCAGTTCGATGGATCTTCCAAAGAGCGTGTAATAGATTATGTTGGGAAGGTCAAAAAGTTGATCGAATCCTATGGTACAAGATGCGAACTGGTTGGTGTCCCAAGTGAAAGAGTACTATGAAGTAATTAATATAGTCTACCTACATGACTTAAAGGTATATGGAACGGTAGAACAAATGGGTGCATATGCATCAGTTGTAAAATACAAAAAAGAAGATATTGAGTACGAAGAACTTATCGAAAACGATGAGTTTGCTATCATAGACGAGATAGTATTCCAACATGTTGAGGAAGAAAATTAATGGAAAAAATATTATGCTATTCATGCAATAAGAGTAAGAACAAATTAAATGTCAGAAAGTCATCTTTGCTTGCAATTAACTTATTAATGTGTGAGACATGCGTAACAACAAAGTTAGAGCCGCGATGGGTTATTATTTTGGCTGGAAGACAGTTTGGCCCAGATTTTGTTAGAGAAGTTATATTAAAAAAGAGATATATTGGCAATGATATTGCCGCATCTGAACTATTAGTTTAATATTCATTTCACGGTATAATTAAGTATTATGCCATTAGATGCTAATTATATTGTAGTTGTTATTTCTGCCTCCGCAGTTAGTGGAATAGGCACGGCATTAGTAGTTGGCAGAATAGAAGCAAAAAGAGAAAAGATCCGTAAAACTGAGCGGGAACAAGATGCTCTTAAAATAGAGTTAAAAGATCTTCAGATTAAGCTGTATCAATTAGAAAAAGACTTAAATGAGTGGCGTGAGAAGTATTACAACGCTATACAGGAATTAATTAGTGTAAAAGCTGAGCTTGAGGAAAGCCTGATTAAGTTATCATTAATTGATTTAGAATTACACACACACGACGACTAGACCTTCGAATTTATATTTAGTATACTTATAATATGACTTGTATAGTAGCTATTGCCCAAAATGGTATTGTTTACATGGGTTCCGATCATGCCGCATCAGATGAAAAAAGTGGATGGATTATTTCTAGAAAAGAGCCTAAATGTTTTAAAATTGGGCAATATGCTGTTGCATTTACAGATTCATTTCGTATGGGACAAATTTTGCAATATTCTTGGAAGCCTCCAGTTTACACTCCAACTAAAACAAATAGTGGGCTAGATAAATTTATGAGGACTAAATTCATTGACTCAGTTAAAGATGCATTTAGAGCAGAAGGATTTGGAAGCGTTTCTCAGGCGGGACAAGAAGATGAGGGCGGAATCTTTATAGTAGGTCTTCAAGGTAGAATCTTTACTATAGATGAAGACTTCCATGTTGGTGAGAATATAGTTAATTATATGGCAGAGGGATCAGGCGGAATGTTTGCCCTTGGAGCATTACACGCCACTAAACACCAAAAGAATCCTAAATTAAGAATGAAGGCTGCATTAGAAGCAGCAGCAGAATTTTCAATGAGCGTGGCAGCTCCATTTACTTACATCCAAGTTTGATGTATAATTGATATATGAGACACATAAAGAAGTTGGTTGGGGTCTTATTGGGTTTATTATCCATAGGGGCAGCACGAACATTTTTAGATAGATATGAGGTTCTCATATTTGACAAGAACGACCTTGAAGAAGAAGATGAAGAAATTGGCATGGATCTTCGTGGAACACCAACACATCAATGTATATGTGGTTCCAATATCTGGTACGTGAAAGCAGCATTTGAAAACTATGAAATAGCAACATATTTCTTAGATATGATATGTGCAACATGTGGAAGTTTAGCAACAGCTCCCACACCAGTAGACAGAGAAGGAATGGAATATTGAGAAAATCAGAACGACTTAGAATGCTAGAATTACAGATGGTTCGAATGGAAATGTTAGTTGAATTATATTCACAAACACTAAATAATCTATTAGAGACACAGGGCATGGAGCCAAATTTAGAGGCAAATAAGTGGTATACAAAAAAAATTACAGATAAGCCTTGACGGAATCAGTCTATTTTAGTAGAATAGACACATGAACAAAAAACTAATCGCGGCATTAATTGCCCTAACACTAATCACACCATCTGCTGCATTAGCAGCACCTAAGACAGTTAAGAATTCAACCTTACAGGTTCCCACACTAGCGATCTTGGATACAGCGCTAGATACATCTCTTCCAATTTTTAAAGATAAGATTGCACAAGAAGTTTGTATCACAGAATATAACACCTGTCCAAATCTTCAGGGGTTCATGGAAGGTCTTGGATCTTCAACGCTACCATTAAAGTTTTTAAATCAGGGTGGATTTGAGCATGGTACTCAGATGGCTTCTATTGCAGTTAAAGCTAATCCAAATATGCAGATAGTTTTTGTTCGTATCATTGGAAATACAGCCAATGGTTCACGACAAATTGTAAATGAAAAGACTATTTATACTGCATTAAACTGGGTTATTGCTAATAAAGATCAATACAACATTCAAGCAGTATCTATGTCACAGGGACATCACACATTGCTTCCAGGAGCAGACTATTGCAATAAGACACCAATCACACAATCAAGAATTCAAATTCTTGCATCAATGAATGTGCCCGTGTTTTTCCCAACAGGAAATGCAAGAGATTATTCAAGAATTGATTGGCCTGCATGTATTCCAGAAGGAATTGCAGTTGGCGCAACAACAGATAACGATGATATTGCAATCTATAGTAATGCAGACTTAAAGCTAACTGATTTCTATGCTTTGGGTAATCTTAAGTCTACTCTTCCAGGAGGAGCTTTAACAAATACATCAGGAACATCTGCCTCTGCACAAATTGCGGCAGCACAATGGATAGCAATTAGAACAGCAAAGCCACTGCTATCATATACAGAAATCTATAACTTAATCAGCAATACATCTTTACCAACAAGAAATTCAAAGGTGCCAAGTGGCAAGCTTATTAATTTGACTGGAGCATTAAATGGCTGATATGACAGTTCTAGAAGGAATTGTTAAAGATATTGGTGTAGAACTATATCAAAAATGGTATAACGCATTAGCAATTGAAGAACGCACAGAAGAAATATCTGCTGCTTTAGGACATAATGCTAATGAAACAGCAATTTGGGTAATTCAAACTTTTATGAATAAATTCAATGCTGCTGCAGATCAGTTAAAGGATAGTTAATTAGATAACTATGATACTAACAGATAATAACTTTAAAGAAGCACTTGAGGGTAATAGCCTTATCCTTGTAGATTTCTGGGCGGAATGGTGTGGGCCATGTAAAAAGCTTTCTCCTATTCTAGATGAAATATCAAATGACACGGGGTTACTCGTTGGTAAGTTAAATGTTGATGAGAATCCTAAAAAATCATTTGAATTCTCAGTATCTTCTATACCAACTATGGTACTATTTAAGGATGGCCAACCAGTTAAAACTATTGTAGGGGCTAAGCCCAAGCATATGTTATTAAAGGAGTTGTCCGAATGGATATAGATTCTGATCCAGAATATATTGATCATGTAGAGTTTGAAATATGGCTTAAGAATGGTTATGATCGTGGTTGGGTGTCTGATGTATTTTGTAATACGCATGATGGACCACCACTAACAGAAGAAGAATCACAAGAATGGGATGAAGGTGGAGATCCATGTTCATTTCAAGTAAAAGTAAATGCATTAAACTAAAATTCTGCGCTCAGTTAGAGGCAGAGGAAACAAGGAGAATAAAATAAATGAACTCATTTAAGAAAGTATCAATTGCTACTGCTGCAGCTCTAGCAATCGTTGGCCTTTCTGTAGCACCATCTTCGGCAGCACCACTTGCCGTTACGGTTGCAGCAGCGGCTAACGCAACAACATCTGCGGCTCCAGCAACAGTAGCAGTACCAGCAACCAATGTAATTACTTCTGGTAATACTATTGCTATCGCAGCAACAGCAGATACAGGTACACAAGTTACCTTTTCTGCTTCACCAACAGTTAAGTTAGTAGCAGCATTAAACACAACAGATGCACCAAAGACAGTTGCTTCTGGAGTTTCAGGACTTACAGTGACATCTGCAGGCTCTGCAGTAACAGTATATGCTTATACAACAACTACAACAGTTGGTTCAGTAACCGTAACTAACGGTGCTTATTCAACAATTATTTATGTAGCAGGTCTTGCGGGATCAGCATACAATTTAGGAATTTCAGTTCCATCTGCAACAGCAGTTGGTACAATTCCAACGATCTCTATTAATACTACAGATGTTTTTGGTAACGCAGTATCAGATACAGCAACAGTAACTTTAATTGGTTCAACATTTACTGGTGGTGCTGTTTCTACAACATTGACTACAGCAACAGCAACCAATACATCTACTGGAGCAGTTCTCGGAACAGCTACAGCATCACTTTCAACAGCAGTTGCTGGAGAAGTAACAGTTGTTGTAACAGGACTTTCTGGAGTAACTGCCGTAACTGGATTAGCAGCACCAGTTAAGTCTGCAATTGCTAAGTTTACTGTTTCAGATCTTGCAGGAATCATTACAGGATTAAAATCAGATCTTGCAGCATCACAAGCAGCACTTGCAACTGAAAAAGCTTCAAATGAAGCAAACAAGTTAGCAAATGCAAAGGCTCTAGCAGACGCTAAGGCAGCATCAGATGCTTCTGCTGTATCAGCTAAGGCAGCATCAGACAAGGCTCTAGCAGACGCTAAGGCAGCATCAGACAAGGCTCTAGCAGACGCTAAGGCAGCATCAGATGCTTCTGCTGTATCAGCTAAGGCAGCAGCGGATCTTGCAACAGCAACTGCAGCTGCAAAGTACAAGGCGGAATATAATGCCCTTGCTAATAAGTGGAACAAAAAGTTTCCAAAGCTAAAGGTTGCATTAAAGAAGTAATTTATTAATATAAGGGGGCAGGATCTTAGGGTCTTGCTCCCTTATTAATTAAATGATAGAATAACACAGTGGATTACATACAAGATACTATAAGAGAAAAAATAGCAAGGGAAATAAAATATTTAGAGTTGCCTTCAGACTGGAGGCCACATGAAGTTATTAGATATATAGTTAGGATGATTGAAAATGGCGAAGCACCACGACAAAATTAAAAAAGCTTTAGAGCAAAGAATTGCAGCAACACCTGGCGGATCAGCATTTAAAAAGCCTGGATCAATGAATAAAAAGAAGACTGGCTACAGGGGCCAAAAAGCTAGTGGACCTAAGTAATTTAGATATCTGTCAGATTCCTGGCTGTAATAATGAGTCTAGTAGGGTCACATCAAACGGAGGGGCAATAATAGATGTTTGTACCGACTGTTGGCATGAAAAATACAAGTCTTAATCAACTAAATGCTATAATAGATCTATAAGTGGAATACTAGTCCCACTTAAATAAATAACCTATAGGAGTAATAAAATGACAGACGGAATTAATTTAACAGGATTTAATGAGACAGGCGAGCAGTCAGGCTCAAACAACTTGGATCTCAATCCAACAGGACAGTCGCCAGCAGCAGCTTTTCCAGCAAAAGATATGTCAACGCAAGGTAACGCAGGATTTAATGCAGAAGGCTCATATGATATGGGCAATCGTGCAGAGACAAATGCATATCCAGAATCAGAGAATATGTAATTATGTGCGATATGTGTGGATGCGGTAAAGAAGCATTTATGGGCGTAGAAATGCCTAATCAAAATGTTTATGATGTTGGTCCAGGACAAAGACCATCACCCGCGATGTTTGATACAGATTCAGAAGACACACTTGGAGTTACAAGAGACTTTCCTCTTACAAGTGCACCACAAGTTGGGATTTAATTAATGTCAATGGATGGAACAGGAATGACTCCACCTCCGCAATCTTCACCAGCGGGTGCAGTAAATTCAACAGAAGTTGGAAGAAAGAAGCCGCATCAAGGTAAATTAAGATCTGGTTTAAAAGTAGATACCAATAGACACGGTATACGCAGAGAAACAAGTTTAGATCCAAAACCACCAAGAAAAGTCGGACGAAAAAAGATATAATTAAATAAGTAAACGGCCTCATATTCGTATGGGGCCGTTTCCTATTGACAGACTTAGATATAAATTGTATGATTAGGACATGACACTAAGTGTAGCAATCTATAAAGTAGAGAGCGGTGCCTCAAAGAGGCGTAAGACTAACCAAGAGCAGGAAAGCTGGAAATCAAAAAATGGTCCAGTAATTATAACGAAAGTAGAAAAGAATGATTAAACCATTAGGCCAGATGTTGCTTATAGAAAAAATTGAATTAGGAGATAAAACAACTAAAACAGGCCTTGTTATTTCTGCAGCATTTTCAGATAGTGGCCCCAAGACAGGCAAAGTAATTGATCTAGGCGATGGAGAATATAATTATAAAGGTGACTTAATTCCAATTTTAGGTATTGATATTGATGATATTGTATATTATCCAGAACATGGCGGGACTGAAATAGAAGATGATGATGGTAATAAATTTCTATTAATCAATAGTAAGAATATTATAGCTAAGAAGGGTTAATTAAAGTGTCATTTGATTACAAGGCGGCAATGACAAAGGGTCATAGATTCAATGAGATAGTCTCTCTAAGACTTAAAGAGAGCGGGATTGATAGTATAGTACCAGATCTTGAATTTGCCCAGTCTAAGGAGCAGATAAAGGACTTTACAGCCAATGAAAAGGATATATTGGTGGGCGATGAAGTGCTTGAAGTTAAGTCAAGGAATCTATACTTTACAGATGATCCATCTAGCTTTCCATATGATGATTTAATTATAGATACTGTATCAGGATTTGAGGGTAAGGCTAAGAAACCTTTGGCCTATGTTATGGTGTCACAGAAGACTGGCGGAATGTTTGTAGTTCCTTCATACACCAGTGAATCTTGGCGGGTAGAAGTAAAATACGATAGAGATAGACAGCATGAGGACAGGTTCTACTTAGCTTCAACATCTAATGGAAGACCATTTAATAGTTTAGTTAAACATCTTAAGGAGATAGCATGACACACGATACTTTTTGGGATGGAATGAATCGTTCATTGGAACAAGCAGATGGAGCAGATGAAATATATCAGGGAAGATTAGAAAGAGATGCTAGTAACTATGACAGTAAGTCTCAACTAAGACGAATTGAAATAACTACGGGAATTAAAACTCAGGCGGGATTAGAGATGTTTAAGTACTTTAATGATAACTATGGATCCTCAATATGGGGCAAAGTATTGGAAGGAATTAAGTCTATTGAAAAGGAATTAGAATGAAAGATAGAACGGTATTTATTGTAGTTTTAATATCTTTATTACTATTTTCTACTGCAATTTATAGAATGATGGATAATACTCCACCTAGTCAGGATCCAATTATTGAAGTTCCTCAGTCAATATCAGTTAAACCCCAATTGCCTAATCCAGGCATTACTATGCCTGTGGGCGGAGAGCAGGAGGATGATGAAACTAAAGAAGATATCGAAGAACAAGACTAATCAGCTTATAGAAAAGATAGAGTTAGCTAAGACAGACTATTTAATCTATCGCGGCTCTTCCTTTGGCGCAGAAGGAAAGTTGTTATGGGCTAAAGATGATGCCATGGCATACACAGAGGGCATGGACTATGCCCTCAAGATTATATTAAATAATATTGGTCGCAATTAGTGCGAAAAAGTGCGGCGGGAGAGACATATGAATTCTGAAGAATTTGATAGAGAATTTGATCTAGAAGCCATGCTAGAGGCATGGAAAATAGATCCTAAAACGCAGGAATTACTAGAAAGATTGGGATCTGACTTTGATGAAAATGGGAAACCATATTGGCATGATAATGTGTAATAAATGCGGGATGGATAAAGAAAACATAGAATACTGGGATAATCACCAGACTATGAGCGATTATAAGATATGGTGTGCGAAATGATTGATTGGTTAGTTAATAGACTATTTTGGTGGACTCCATTGAGAGAAGCTTTATTTGATGAGGTACATATGTATGATGATTTACGTAAACGCATAGATGAATATAAGGATGAACTGCCCAGCAATCTTACTTGGGCCGAAGGAGATACTTGGTATGGATGGACATATAACCCTGAACTAAAGCGTTACTATTTTGATGATATAGGTAATATATCTCTCATGGGCCTATGGGAAGCTCAATGGGCAAGGGAAGCAGAAGATCCAGAAACTAAGATTAATAGATGGGCAAATGAGCAAATTGCCATTGCCAAGGAAACTGGAGAGGTGCCATTCTAATGGAATTCGGATACTACTTTGGAGCATTTATGTTTGTTTTAGCTCTTCTCATGTATTTCAATGGCAACATTTAAAAAGGCGGGGGAGCAAGAGTGATCAATATACTCTATAGACTAATAGGAGTTATATGCTTGCTAACTAAGCATAAGATACATGAAAGCTTCTTGGAGCAATGTCCACACACAGGACAAACATATCAATATTGTACAAGATGCACAGCTCTGTTGCCTGTGTACAATTTAGATTAAATTAGGTCCAGACCTCTATATCCCCCCGCCCATTAAAGTGTCTCAAATGGCTTCCTATGGCTTATTTAGTGGAGTAAAGTGGAGCATTGTGGAGAATATATACTATAGATTATCTTTGAATAACTGTAGATATGTCGACAAATAGCTATATGTGTAATTGAGCGTATCATATAATGAGACGTAATGTCAATTTGGGCCATATAAAGCATATCCATACCATTTTGTCAATGCTTTTATATTCCACGATTTTTAAAATGTCCTCGTAAAGGGGTAAATTCGCCCACATTCTACATAGATTTGTCGACATTTGTATATGATAATATATTGATTTGTCGACATTTAATGTTATTCTGCATATTCAGGCGAATTTGTCAACCATTCGTAAAGGGAAAATTTGGCCCACATGACCACAACAAAAAATCCACAGGCTGTGGATAACCTGTGGATAATTTGGGCTGTATATATTAGATTAGAGGTTCATGCATTTCTATTACTTCTGCCAAATGTGAAGCAAGCATTAGTCCTTCTGATGTTTGGTCATGTTCCCATTCATCTTTGAATCTTCCCGCCTGATATTTGATTACATGACTCATTAGTTCCATTAACTTATCTTGGGTATATAGCGATGTACCTTTAACTATTAAATGAGCAAACAATGCTGGATTAAACCAATGA
>Ga0214919_10010668_pt1 | contig 11590 bp, 15 predicted proteins | sample LL1503_MetaG_FD_177994 | JGI IMG/M metagenome (GOLD analysis project Ga0214919, IMG submission 177994) | Freshwater microbial communities from Lake Lanier, Atlanta, Georgia, United States - LL-1503 | ecosystem: Environmental > Aquatic > Freshwater > Lake | place: USA: Georgia | collected...
TATCATTAAGATAAACTAATAAATATAATATGACACAAGGAAATAATTGCTACCGACTATACGCTAGTCAAAACTACAGACCAGGAGCTACCGGAGCTACTGCAGGTCCACAACTAAAGGACGTTCTGATAACAAACGTTTATGTTGGACCTGGTGCAGCAACGTTAGATTTTTATGATGGAGCTGGTAATAGAAACATACTATCGATAGGAGCTGGTAATACTGGTATTTGGATGCCACTTACAGTTACTGCTACTGGTTCTAGTCTATCTGGAACAATCTTCGGATTCTCACAAGGTAACATCTACGGAAACCAATAACAAAAAACCCATCGGAGATTGTTCGATGGGTTTTTTGTGTTCTCTAATTTATAGGCTCGGTGAAGATTATAAGATTCCTGATCATAACCTCATATTCCCATTTCCCTTTAGATAGCTTTTTTTCTGTTATGATATACATTGTAGATGAGCCATATTCTCCGTCTCCTCTTTCTTTTATGATGTCGTTATGAGATTTAGAGTTCCTATATTCAGAGATAACTTTTTGACTTAGTTTACTTACACCGTAGGCTTTCTTTATATCATTAACTGCTTTTTGCACTAGTTGATCCTGCGATGTTTGTCTGTAATCTAAAACGGTAGACCAAATAACCTGATACATTATCTCGCCTTTCACTTTAAGATTTAAGTTATACAAGCTGGGAAATAATTCAGGATATTCCACTTCAGACGGGGAGAAATATGACGGTTTACCGAAACACTCTGTGTGACCTATTTTTCCGTCAGGGATCGAATCTATCATATCTGAGAATTGACCTCCTGTATTAGAGGTTTGTTGAACTACACTTATAAAATATGAATTTCTAAGCTTTGCTCTTTCGTCCAATAGTAGATTTCGGTTAAGCTCATGCGAAAGTGTCGAAACGTATATCTCAATTTTTTTGGAGATGCTATCGTTAATAGAATTAAGATCTTCTATATAGTAGGTCTTGTTCTGCTGTCCGAATAAGGTAACAGAGAATGTGATGGCTAACCCTAATAGTATCTTTTTCATATTACAAATGTAATTCACTATTGCGGGATAAAAAAATATTTACTTAAATATATAGATAATGATGGGAACACCAGATAATATATTATTCAATGACTTTAAAAATGCCATAATGGAATCATCAGGATTCTCTGATGCTTTGATCAGATTTATGGAAAGGGAGGGTATCTATGGATATGAACAGGAGGTTGAAAGCATACTGAGAGGTAATTCGATAAATTCTGTGATAACAGATATACAAAAATATTTTAGAGATAAAGAGGGTATAGAGGTTAGCAGAGCAGATATAATGGATATGGACAGGGAATCTATGCTGGATAGGTATCTCGATATTAGAGGGATAAAGGGGTATACCGGATCTATTATTGATCTATGGGGTCAATACAGAAAAGCTGGAATGACCAAGACTATTAAGGCAAAAGACAAAGATCTTTATCACTTAAAGCCAGGTAAGGATACCCTACGTATATGGTGCTGGGACAACAAGAAGCTAAATGGTATACCGACTCTGATGCCAGTAGAAGACATATACGGGAGAGAAAACTTTGGACAGGTAAATCCTAGTGACTATGAGTATCTATAAAACGTAAAGTGTTTTTGATATATAAGACAAATAAATTAAAAAATACAGAAAAATGGAAAACAAACTATTATCATTTCATGAATTCGAGACTCTTTACGAATCTTTTGGATTCATAGCAGAAGCAGAAGTACCTGACTTTACTCCACAAAAAACTTCAGTTAGCGGCGAAGATCTGATAGCTTTATTTAGCGGTAAAATGGTAGATGAGGCATTCGATGCTAAGGCATTTTCTGCAATCAAAAAGGGTGAAAAATCAGAAAGAGTTAAACAACTACAGAAAGATTTAGGACTTACCGCAGATGGCGTATTCGGTTCAGGAACAGAAGCTAAGGTTAAAGAATTTCAAACTACTAATAAATTAGCAGTAGATGGTAAAGTTGGAGTTCAGACATTAAGAAAGATGCTAGAACTAAAGGGTGATAAAACTCCAGATAAAACTATCGAAGCTAAATACCTTAAGATAACCACTCCAGGTCAAGCAAACGCAGCAGGTATTAATCCTGAGCTATTAAAGCTATACGACATAACAATCGTAAATAATGGGGAAAAACAATATGTTATACTGATACCTAAAAAAGATGCTGCTGCTAAAGCTAAAGCTCTTCAGTCTAAAGGATCATTCAAAGGATTTGAATGGTTAGCAGAAGGGGTAAAATACATCGGTAAAGCTTTAATTTATACTGCTACAGGGGTAACATTAATTACTTTAGATATAGCTAAAGCCATAATTTCAGGAATAGCTTCCGCTGCAAAATTCGTAGCAGGCGGAGTAGCTTACGTTATGGGTGCAGCCATTCAAGGAATAGTTAATATCGGAAAATGGATAGCTAGAGGTGGTAAAGCAATCTATGCAAAAGTTTCTGCCGCAGCAAACGAACTTTATACCGGATTCTGTAAGGGATTTGCTAAAGTTGCTAAATCATCAGTAGAAGCTTTTACAGCTTTCATGACAGGGGTTAAAGCAGTAGCATACACAGCTACTGGAATTGCATTAGCAGCTTTTAAAGCTGTTGCGACATTATTATCTCCTGCAGTTAAGGCAATAGTACAGGGTGCTAAAGACGCTGGTGCATTTATTTCAAACGGAGCGGCATGGATAGCTAAAAATGTTAAGAATGGAGCAATAGCTTTTAAGAATTCAGTTGTAGCTGGTTGGGAGGCCACTAAAAAAGCTACACAAAATGCATGGAACGGTGCTAAGACAGCAGCTAAATCAGCTGGTGATGCAATGTACAAAGCAGCTGGTGATGCTTATAACGCAACTACCAGTTTCTTTTCAAGTATGTATGATGCAGGTAAATCTTTCTGGGAATCTCTATTAGAATTAACGGGAAATCCTATCTTTGAATCAGACGAATTAGCATTTGATCATATTGACTTTACAATCGTATAACAAAAAAACACACAAAAAAAACCAGATCCTAAAAGATCTGGTTTTTTTGTGGGGTTTATTAGCCAATGTATTCTGTTACCCTATTAGGCAAGATGCTATATCTTTCTAATTTAAGCGAGATGAACCCGAGTGCCGCACCTATGACGTGTACCATATGTGCTGTGCCGTCTGAAAAATTAGAAAATCCTATTACTTCAGGAACGATCATAATAGCAAAGAAGATGTAAAGAAATATGTTTTTCTTACCAAGACACGCTCGGCTTAACATAAAATATAGGGTTCCCGATATTCCAACTGCAGGAATACCTATTGCTAAAGATACGGGAAAGTATATAAGTGATATAATAAGTGTAATAAAGAATAGATTTCTAAAGCTATATTTCTGATTTATATCAGGTATTAGAAAAGCAAACATTAATAATAGATTCATACCTAGATGGCTAAAATCCCCGTGTATAAATCCATTAACAAATGGATTATAGTTCATGATGTTATCCGAAGCATCACCTAAAATAACCTTAGCAATTACGCATAGGGCAAAAGAAGAAACACACGCTAAGAATATAAATAGAACGTTTAATGCGGGATTTTTTAACTTTTTAAAAAATGTAGTTTTCATAATTTCCTTTTTTAAGATTATGATACAAATTTATGACGGATTTACGGGTAAAAAAAATTTAATTCATATTTTTTTATCGTTAGCTAAATATATAAACAATCATGAAATACCTGGTCCTACCTAATAGAACTGCATTAAAGAAGAAGCCCTCTATAAATAAGAAGAGAGTATGCACTAAACCTAGTGAAGCGGGAACATTAGAGATTAAGATCGATAAAGATCATGATAGAGTACCTAAGAGATACCAATGTGACTATGATAATTGGTTCCCGTGGGAGTGGTATTAATTAATAAACAAAAAGTATAAGAATATGTCAAATTCTAAAATTAGTGAGGAAATACTTTATGAAGCACACGTTCTCGGAATTTTTCACGAGGTTATTGATCTAGCAGTCAAACTTCAATATACTGGCGTCGATGTATATTTATCCTATGATATGGCATTTAGAAAAGTCTCGTCTGAGACTGAATCAGCTAGGGATTAATATTTTACAACTATAGATTCTATCGATTTCTGGTATATCCTAGATATCTTAGGATTTTTAGTAATCTCCCTCTTCCATACAATGTCGGATACTAATTTAGTTAAATAAGGAGCCAGGCTTTCGAATTCCCTAGCCTCCAATTCATACGGATTAGTTTCATAAGTGTGTGTGTTTTGATATCTAGTGTACCAAGGCCAAAATTGTAAGTAGTGTGCATATTCATGTAGCATGGTGGAGGCAAGATCGTTAAAATTTATATGGGGTCCAGCCCATATTTTATCGTATTACCTTCGTTGTAATACTCCCCATAGGTTAGGCTTTTCCTGCCCTCCTTTTTAGCACCATAAAAAAAATATAGCTTAGGTATGTCTTTTCGGTATCTAGACTTTCCCTTAAGATGTATTATAAGACTCCAGAGTCTAAATATCTTGTCTTTGTTAATTCTTTCCAAAACATATAAGCTTTTATTGGGATCTAAATAGACTAATAACGTATCCCTCTAATACTATATATTCGGAATCACTATCTAATCCGCTGAATGAAGCATATCGACTCTTCTGTCCGCTACACCTCTATTCAGAGCGTCTAAAGATCTTCTATATGCTTCGATGGTCTTTTTAAAATCCTTTGTTTTATAGAAAGCGCATCTGCACTCTCCAACATCTCTTAATGTGCAAATTGACCAGTTTTCTATAATTCTTTTGCATGTATCTAGATGATCGGTAGTTTTTGAAGATTCTATTACTCTTTTTATCCAGGTATAATCGGTTAATATTTTCCTTCTTATGACTTCTGTATTTTTCATTGGTCCTCCTATTTTTTGTGGCATTTTTAAAAATCCTTTAATCTTTCCCCGGTAAACAAAATAAAATGGCCAGGCAGGACTCGGTATAATTACCAGAAATAAAAAATCAATACCATCTGATTTTTTAATTGTTTTTAGTAGATAAGACGCACCATTATTTATAGTGGCATTTACTCTATCCCTAGATATGCTATCTTTTACCCTGAGCTTTATAAGGTTTCTTGTAGTTTTTGCTATTAGGGTTGCTTGATGTTTTACTTTTAGCAGCAGTTCCCTTTCTTGTTTTTTTCTTGATGTGTGTTGAAGCTGTTGATCCACCTTTAGTTGCTTTTGCCATTTTTATTTTATCTTTATATATTTAATAATATTCAAAAATAAAGTAACATATGGACCTTAATTTAGCTGGATGTAGCTATTCGAATTTTCCTGTGTGGTTAGGGAGTAAATCATAAGATCCCCCTCGTAAACATCTATATGAGCAGGTTCTCCTTCTACATCATTAAGCCACCAGGAATCCCTTCCCACTAATTTATGATATATCACTGCATCCTCTGAATCAGGAGTGTGTACCACTATTTTTCGAGTAACTTCATTGTCAAGATAGTTTTGTGAATATAGACAATATCCGGTGTGATTGCCTGCATTATCTAGTTTTCTGTATATGCCGCTAATACACCCTTTGTATTTGGTAGGCAGGTTGCTGACAGATACCACTGTGTTCCATGTGGTATCAGGAAAATCTGATTTCATCTCGATGTTACCTTCTCTAATTAAAACTGAGCCTTTGTCCAGGTTATCATAGATATAAGCTTCTACTATTTTAAAATCTCTAGATCCTTGTAGATTCATCAAATAATCCTCGTAATCTTCCTCTTTAGATATCCGAGGCATGATCTTCATGAAATGATCTATCCCACAAAAGAAATAATGGAAAGAAGCATCTTTAGGATAGTTCGATTCATTTAGGTAGAATAGACCTTTTTTATCCTGAGTTATTACAAGCTCTGGTACACCCGATATCCATTTCATTGATTCAGCCCCGTATAGATCGTCAGTTTCGAATCTTTGGAAATGGGTGTACCCAAGATTCTTAGCTATATCTAAAGCATTGAACAGGTTTACTAAAACAGATAAACCGTGTTTTTGAAGACCTGATTTTAAATTGTGAACTGTGAAGTGACCTTGATTTGACCAAAAGTCAACATCGCTCACTCCGGGATAATCTTTCTTGAATAGCTGGTTACGGCTATCGTAGAAATGATAATCAACCATATCGAGTATCTCTTTTTTTATCGAAGTGTTGGATACGAGAAGAACGTCTTGCCCATTTAATTTCAGCCTATTAATGCATGCTATTAAATTAGATTCAACCTTAGCGTCATGTACAAAACAATCTATTATAGAGATTGTTTTAGAATTTCTTAATTCCTCCCTTCTTGATATTATCTCCATTGCCTTCTTGTTATTTTCGTTCTTTTCTTCCTCCGATCTAAGGGAAAACATTCCTTGCTCGCTGTGTCGGTATACTCCGCAATTCCAATTATCACATCGGATTTTACCGTGTAAAGAAATCTCATAATTAAATGCCCAGTCTAGGTAGGGAAAGTCCCTCATCCATTCTTTTATAATTCCCCGTATATTTCTGAATGTCCTTCCGAAGCTTACTATATTAGAATGTAGAAGATCTGATAGATCAACCTCATCTTTTCTTGGAAATTTACTATATCCAGGTTCTGCTGGATCCGTTGTCCCGTCGGGTAAAAGAGTTATGTACCCTGTTGAGTGCATAACATAGCCGGGATTGTTTTCCAGAAAGTCTATTTGCATCTGAAATTTGTTAGCATTATTAAGGTAGTCATCCCCATCCAATAGTGAAACGTATTTACCCTGAGCACTGTCGAATAGAAATTTTATATTACCATACACCCCTAAATTTTCGGAGCTTTCGTATATTATAACCCTGGGATCATCCGAAAACTCTTCTCTAAGTAATTGATTTGTACTATCACCTGAATTATCATCTCTAACAAGAATCTCGAAATCAAAGTTAGTGTTCTGTGATGTTACAGATCTTACGCATTCAACTATATAGTCTTCAAAATTATATGAAGGTATAATTACACTTAATAGCATTATAGAGATTAATTTTTATATGAGCTAGGATCAAAATAATGTTCGTACCATTGGTTAACCGGGGTATTATAATAACTGATCCATCTATGAGCTCCCATGCCTAGCCACATTTCAGCAACTGTTCTGTTATCTGGGGTTTCTATATTTAATTTTATCAATGAGGGTAAACTGTTTATGTGTTTTGTACTCGACCACCAGAAATTACCAGAAAAATAATTTTTAAAGTGATAATCAAGAAACATAAAGGACTCTACATATAGACATCCGCAAACATCACCTTTGTTATTGATCAGATCTATTACTGGGGATTTCCATCTTTCTATATTAAAATAGTTCATGCAATTTCTCCAAGAATCTATGTATATGTTTTCGCCTCTTGAAGATCCTTTGGTGTGAAAGTATAGAACAGATCCGTTAGGATTTAATCTGCAATAATTTTGAAGATTTATGAGTGTATTGAATTCTGCATTATTGAATGAATATCTAACTATTTCTATTTTTATATCCGGATCATACTTTCTTAAAAGAGAATTAAAAGTTTCATAATCTGTATCTTTTTGTGAGTACACGCCATAAAAAATCTTATCTGCCCTTTTATAAAGACCCGAATCTTGAATTTTTGTGATCTGATCTTCAACGATGCTTTCCCAATGATTATCTAAAAAATTATGAGAGAATATAGCCACTCTGCTATTTTTTAATAATCCTATTCCACCCCATACATCGTATCTCTGATCTTTTAGAATTCTATGGAATTCGTTATCCCTATTAAAGCTATTGTCTCTCTCCTTAGCTATAAATTCGAACCTCTCTGTATATGTCTCGGATAGCTCGTTCCAAAATTTACTTACGAATATGTTATACTCCTCTGTTTCTTTACTTTGTATGATATCATGGAATGCTAAATATCCATCGTCGGATAGGAACTGTTTGTATTTTTCGTAATCGTTCTTAACGCCCTCGTATGAGTGGTCTCCGTCAATAAAAATAAGATCAAACTTTATACCTAATGATTTTATTAAGTTAACAGTGTCATTGGAAGTTGAATCTGATATTATGTAGTTATAGCTGGGAAAGCTCTCTCGTATTTTATCAAAATTAGGGTGATGTTTGATGTCGAGTGATATTACGTTTTCGTAGAGATGACATAGGCCAAAAGATGTCCCACCATAATTAGATCCTATCTCTAGCGCATATTTTCTATTATCACTTAATGCTAGAAGATCTAGAAGTCCTTTAAATTCTTCGGGCTTTTGTTCTATGTTAAATGCTAAGCATTTTTCCCAAATTCGATTGAAGTTATATTCCATATTTTTTATTTTTTTATTCACAGCCGTTTAAATTATATGCACTCACCGAAGAATCAAATCCAAGATTTATTATGTGAAATCTCTTGTGAAATAGACTCTTATATTTTTTTGACCATCTTATAGCAAACTCCAATTCTGTTCTCATATTATCCCTATCGTAATCAGTGGAGAATTCGCCAATGCTCAGAAATCTTTCAACGTGGTGAGTTCCTGGTCTTAGGGTAAAACTGGGCCAGTTTATATATGTCATCCATATATCGGGTATTATTTGTTGTATTGCTGAAGATTCGTCCATAAAAAGGTTACAATTAAGAGATTGATTCTCGTCATAATACCATTCCCAATATTCGCCTATTTCTTTAGGTTTTATATCTTCAGGAAATTTCTTAAATGACTGTGCAAATCCGGCGTATCCGTATTCTGGATATTCTTCTAATAGATTTATATTTTCGGATATGTTAAAAAAATCTACAAATAGATAATCGTCTTCAAGAAGAAAAAAATAATCCGTCTCGGTCTCTATGAGTTTTTCTCTTAGATTGTTTAGGATTCTTGCGTGTCTATAAGTATCGCTAAATGATTCTTTATAAAAATGTGTTACTATCCTATTTTGTTTAGAAAATAGTTCAGCTAATATTTTTTCCATTTCTTCTTTATCGCTATCACTTGAAGAATCGTCAAAAAATATAACATTGTCTATAATTTCAATATCTTTACAGAAAACAGTAAATGCCTTTAATACCCTCCTTAGAAGGTGCAGTCTTTTACAAGATGTTATTGCTAATGATATTTTTTTATTATTATACATTTTTTATAAATTTAACTTTTTTTACTAGTCCTTCATAATTGGATTCGTTTATATTAAGATCTACATATTCCGATCCCTCCGAGATTATTTTTAAGTTAAAATAATTTTCTTGGGAGGATAAGTCTAATATATACCAAACCGAATTTTCAATATTAATATTTGATGTTATTTCATTATCTACTAGGATCTTTACGTTCACGGATCTTTGTGATAGATTTCTAATAAATATGTTTATTCTTCGACCCTCCTCATACAGTGACCATTCCAGATATGTCTCATTAGTTTTAGGAAATTCTATATTGTTCAACTTTTCGGGTATATCCAGAATTTTTTTATCACCATCTATAAGTTCATTGAAGACAAAAGATTCTGTATAGTAATTAAAATTAGACATGTTCTCCAGCATATTTTCATTTTTCATATAAAGATACTTTATATTGAAATGCTTAACATAGAAGGAAAATCTCGATCCGCAAATAACATGGGGGTTTTCTGGATAATTGAAGAAAACTGAAGAATTACCCGACTTTAAATTTTCGTATATCTCATATTCTGTTTCTTTTATAAAATTTACGTCATACTCTATCCAATGAACGATATCATATTCGCTGTTTATTAGAAACCTAATAGAGTTTCTAAGTAGGTTGGTCGATGCAACCCCGTAATATCCTAAAACACGTCCGAATCCAAGATAGTTAGAATGTATAGAAAAATCATCACTGTAAAAGCTAAATAAATTTAGTGGTTTAAGATCCCAGTAATTATAAATTGGATTTTCTCTATCAAGGATAACGAATTTACAGTGATTTGATACCGAATCGGGAATTGGAGTGTGTGTAGATATCATGATTTCATAGTTTTCATCTTTAAGCTTACTACACAGTGATTCAAGGAGATCTAGCTGTCCCCACTTTGTCTGATGAAATCCTATAACAAAAATCTCCTTCATTATTTAAGCTTTATTGCAGGAGTACCTATGTATGTTCCTGGTTCTGTAATATTTTTAGTTACTCCTGAATTCATTCCTACTATTACATCATCACAGACAGTAAGCTTCTGTTTAATGCAAGATCTAGTTCCGAAATATACCCTATCCCCTATCTTTTCGTTTCCTGATATCTGAACACCAGGAGCCGTCGTAAAATAATCACCTATAACGCAATCGTGCCCAATTGTGGTGATCAAATTTAAGTGTGCGTGTTTACCTATTTTAACATTCGTTGTAACAATAGTTCCTGCACAAATTATACTTCCTTCGCCAATCTCCACGTCTTGTCCGTGTATCTGTGCCGAAGGATGTATATGCGTAAAGTACTTGGTGCTTTTAGGTAGATTATTTACTATACGTTCTCTCTGGTATGAATCTGCAATAGCAACAATTACCTCATATTTTGAAGACTCTAATAATGATAAAGGGAGTATCTTTTCGTCGCTGCCGTCCCAATAAATATCATCAACGAAAAAAACAGTGTTGGTTCTCTCTATCGGATTCATGCTCCAATAAATCTCTCTACCGAATCCTCCCGCTCCAATTATTCCTTTTTTCATTAGTCCCCCTTTTTAGTGAATATTTCGAATTTACTTAAATCTGGATAGGGGAGTTCCAGATCTTCCTGATGTTTTTTTGTTCCGTCCATATTGTAAAACTGATTCATGAGTAGCAATCCCCTTGCAGCAAGTTCGGGCATCATATAGAAATTCCAGCCTATCATGTCAAAATAGTCGTCGTGATATGAGCATTCCCTCCTTCCGCTGTATCTTGCTCTTTTGAACCAGTGATATGCTTCTAAAGAATCCGTCAGGATAGCACCTCCCTTGCTTAATTTGAAATGTTTATAAGGGCCAGTAAAAGAGATACACATATGGGTTTCAGGAATATACATGTCAGCAGTAAATCTCAATGCAGAGTCCCATACTTTAGATGGGTACAGTTGATATGCTCCCTTAATGGTCTTTCCTTCGACCGGTTCAAATTCTACGTGTGCCCCTGCGTGGATGATCTCACACGGTACGGACGGATACGTCCTCGCGGGTATCTTTATAGTCTTACCCTTTACTTTTTCGTACATCAGAGAAAGAAACAAAGCATTGCTTTGGTTGTCTACCGTTACCACGTATGGTGCTCCGGTATAATCAGATAGAGCCTTCTCAAACTCGTCTGTTATTTTATATACACCTGTTGCCATTAAATAATGTTTAATTATTCTACTGCAACAAATGTTTTTTATTTCATCTTATTATTCGGATATTTCGAAGAACTTGTCCTGAATGACCTCCACCTTATTCTTAAGGTTTTTTAGCCTGGATATTTCTGATGGATTACCCGATGAATCCATGCCTCTTCCGATGTGATCGAGTAGCAGGTAGCACAAACTTGCTAACTGTGATAAGAAATTTCCATACT